>ERZ869907.391-NODE-391-length-13365-cov-21.551916_pt1 | contig 13365 bp, 19 predicted proteins | sample MGYA00579309_ERZ869907 | MGnify/ENA primary metagenome ERZ869907 (study PRJEB32216, sample SAMN09231814) | wastewater metagenome | place: USA: Maryland | collected 2016-07-30 | study: EMG produced TPA metagenomics assembly of the PRJNA472060 data set (Reclaimed... | reverse complement strand
CCCTTCTCAGACTCTTCCCTCTTCTCAGAAAGATTCAGAGGGAAATTCAGAGGGAGAAGGAGGAAAAGAGCGCGCGAGCGCGGCCGCCGCCACCGTTACAAACACCCCTCCCGACCGCTGGGACCTTGTAGAAATTCTTCGGGCGACAAGCGGCGGAGCCATCGAGACCGGACTCACGGACGCGGGAGAGCGAGCCCTCCTCGCCTTCGTCACCCACCGCCACCGCCAGGGCTTCGACCTTCGCGCGGACTTCGAGCAGCTCGGGCGGTGGTGTGCCTCGGGCGCGGCGGTCGATCGATTCACCCCGCCTAAGAGCCTGCAAGCCGCGCTCGGCAAGGTCTCGAGCGAAGGCACCCGCGACGGTGCAGCTCTGCTCGCAGCGATCGAACAAGCCCGCGCCTGGGCGTCGAAGCAAGAGCGCACGGCGAAGAAACCCAAAGCCGCAGCCCCGCAGAAGCCCGTGCTCGAAGGCGAAGCGCTCAAGGCGCACCTCGCCGGCAGAAACCCGTTTGCGAAACCAGCCCCCACCCCCACGCCCGCAGTCCCGGAGGACACTCATGGACCCACGACAGCCGCCACACGATGAGGATGCGGAGCGCTCGGTGCTCGGCGCAGCCCTGCTCTCCGAGGACGCAGCCGTGCTGCTCTCGTCGGCCGACCCCGCGGACTTCTACCTCCCGAAGCACGCGACCATCGCACAGGCGATGCAGACGCTCTCGCAGGCAGGGGAACCGCTCGACACGGTCCTTGTGTGCCGCGAGCTCCAGCGCGTCGGGAAGCTCCAGTCGATCGGAGGCCCCGGCTACGTCGCAGCCCTGTGCGAGTCCGTGGGAACGACGGTCTACACGCGCAGGCACCTCGCCTTGATCGCCGACCTCGCCCAGCAGCGCCGGCTTCTCTCGACGCTCCAGCGCCTCACGGCCGAGGGATTCTCGGGCAAGCACACGACCCGCGCCTTCCTCGACCTGGCTTTGAAGGAAGTCCTCGGGGCCACGCACCAGCGCGAGAGCTCCGAGCCTCGACGCCTGAGCGACGTGCTCGCGGAAGAGTGGAAGGTGCTCGAGGCCGGACCCTCGACGCGCCACGGGTACAAGACAGGACTGCGCGAGCTCGACGCGGTGCTCCTGCCCCTCGAAGCCAAGCAGCTCGTCTTGATCGCCGCTCGCCCCTCCGCGGGGAAGACCTCCCTCGTGCTGCACTTGGTGCAAGAGATCGCGCGCAAGGGAGGCAACGCCCTCTTCTTTTCGCTCGAGACGACGAAGGAGAAGATCGCGAGGCGAGCGCTCTCGCAGGTCTCGGGCGTGGGCGTCTCGAACCTCACCACGGGCCAGCTCGGCCCGCAGGACTGGGACGACCTGCTCGCGGCAGCGCAGTCCCTGCACGATCTCCCGGTCTGGATCGACGACGGCTACGACCTCACGGGCCCGCGCCTTCGTTCGAAGTGCCGCCGCATGGTCGCACAGCACGGCCCCCTGGGCGTGATCGTGATCGACTACCTCCAACTGCTCGAGACGCAGCAGCGAGGCGAGACGCGCGAGCGAGAAATCTCCGAGGTCTCCCGCGGGCTCAAGCGCCTCGCCAAGGAGTTCGACTGCCCGATCCTCGCGCTCTCTCAGCTCAATCGCGAGAGCGAGAAGCGCTCGGACAAGGCCCCCTCGGTCGCAGACCTGCGCGGCTCAGGGCAGCTCGAACAAGACGCCGACGTGATCCTGCTCATGCAGCGCACGGGCGACAACGAAACCACGATCACGGTCACGATCACGGTGGCGAAGCAGAAAGACGGCCCGACGGGCGAAGTGAAGGTGCGCTTCGACGGGGCAACGATGCGCTTCGGTGACCTCGACAACGTCGTGCCCTTCCGCCGCCCTACCTACGTGCCCGCGCAGGAGAAAGCGAGCGGCGACGATGAATGAGTACGCGCTCAAACACACCCGCCCCGCGCCAAAGAAACACGCGCAAGCGATCGGCGACGACGGCGAAGACACGGTGGCGGCCATCCACGATCTCCCGGTGTTCGCCGAGCGCTGGCACCTCGTGCGCCGCTTCGCCCGCGTGCAAGCCGGGATCTACACAGAGCCGCAAGGCCCCGACTTCTCGGGCTGGCGACGCGGGAGTGGCCGTCACGCGGAGGTCGAGGTCAAGTGCGTGTCGACCGGGCGGCTTGCCTTCGACCGCTTCCAGCCCTCGCAGGTCAAGCAGCTCCGCGCCTGCGCACGCGACGGCGGCGTGGCCGTCGTGCTGATCCTGCTCGGGGATCACCCGCAGCACATCGCGTGGTGCGCGGTCCCCTGGAGCGAGATCGATGGCCCCTATGCAACGTGGGCGCAGTGGACCGAGGAGCAGAAGCGCAAGGGCCGTCCCCTCAAGCCCGAGACGACCGTAGACCGCGCCCGAGCCCGAGCCTCGCTCTCGGAGACCGTGGCCCTCGCGTGGAGAGCAGAGCCGCACCGGTACCTGGCCCGCTGGGAGGCTGCGTGATGGCGCGCGTACTGGATCTCTCCCCGATCGTCCCTGGCCAGGTGTTCGGGACGCTCACGGTTCTCGAGCGCGCAGGCTCGCTCCATCGCTTCGCTCGCTGGTTGTGTCGCTGCACTTGCGGCGCTGTGACCTGCCCGAAGGCAAAGGACCTGCGCAAGGGCCACACCCGCTCTTGCGGAGGCACGGGCTGCCGCGAGTGGCGGTGGAAAGGCGGAGCACGCCCCACCCGCGTCCGCGCAGGGCAGCGCTACGGCACGCTGACGGTAATCGAGCGCACAGGGGACCTTCGGTACACACGCTGGCTTTGCCGCTGCGATTGCGGGGCCGAGCGCATCACGCCGGGAGGACCGCTCACCGCTCGGAGCGTCCGTAGCTGTGGGGCGAGAGCTTGCTGGCGGTCCCTTGCGCCAGAGCAGAAACGGAGGGCTGCGGGGTGGGAGGCGAAGGGCGATGACCCCCAATTCCCGACACCCGCACGCGCATCCCTGACACCCGCGCCCTCTCGCCTACGCGCGACGCTCCCGTGCAGCCACGAGGCGGCTAGAGGCCCTGGCGGGGCAGTGAGAGGTGGACTGTGAGCCGGAGCATCGACGAAGAGCCATCGTGCGCAGGGTGCGGCGGCAGCGGACGGCGCACGTACGGCAGCACCTCGACGTGGCGGGGCGGCATGGGCGGCAGTTCGATCACCCGCGGCCTGTGCGACGTGTGCTGGGGCTCGGGCAACGACCAGCACCCGTACGCCAATCTCCGCGAGATGTGCGCTCGCTACGAGCAGCGGATCGCGACGGCGACGCTGGAGCAACTCGTCGCGACGAAGTGGTCGAAAGCCTCGGAGCTCGAAGCTGTCGCCGCGGTGCTGAAGAGCATCGGAGAGGGCCGAACAGCGCGAGGGAAGCTCACGTTCTGGGGCATGCGTCTCTGTGAGTCGATCGCAAGCGTCCTCGAGCGCGCTGCGAAGGAGCCGAAGCAATGACCACGTACCCTGACTGCGTGTGCTGCGGTGCCGCCGGCCGCGGCTCGTGCCCTGGCGACCAGTGCCGCGACTGCGACCTGCACTGCAGCTCGATGAGCCACTGCGACCGAGCGCGACCCTCGCCGCCGACCGCGACGGAGCCGTGCCCTCGCTGCGGGAGTAGCAGCTACCTCGGCGTCGCTCCGATGTGCGGCGCATGCGTCGCTGCGATGGCAGAGCAGCCCGCGAAGCCCTCGCCCGCGTGGGTGTGGAAGACGCTGAGCGACGAGTTCATCACGGGCACGCTCGACGTGGAGAGCGTGACGGCCTGCGCGACTGTGCTGCGCTCTCGGGCGCACGTCACGATCCGCGCGGTAGCGGGGAACATCGTCGACATGCACACCACGCTCCCCGCGTGGTCGCTCGCGCAGTGCAAGCGCTGGGTCGAGCAGTGGGTGGCGTCGCAAGCAGATGCGGCGGTTGCTGCGTACGAAGCAGCGGAGGGGATGCGATGAGCGCGAAGCCGTGGGCAGTCGTTAAACCGGAGCGCTGGACCGTGGGGCGCACAGGCACCGAGCGCTACGCGTACACGCGCTGGGCAGTGCTGAAGCGCTACGCACACCAAGGAACGGCGGCACGATTCGCTGCGAAACAGCAGGCAGAAGGAGTGATGGCCTGCGTGCTCCACGAATCGAGCTTGCTCCAAGGGGCTAGAGAGCAAGAAGCGCGCACCTTCGAGCGACACGCAAAGGACGATGCGGAATGGAAGGCTGAGCGATGAGCCGCCCGTGGCCCGACGAAGTGCGCGCGATGGCGGACGCACTCATGCGCGAGTGTGCGGATCCGACCGTGGTAGCAGGCAGCGACGGCACTAGCTGGGTCGTGTACGCACGCGGCGGCTCTGCGGAGTACGACGCGACTGTGCTGCGCTCTCGGGCGCACGTCACGATCCGCGCGGTAGCGGGGAACATCGTCGACATGCACACCACGCTCCCCGCGTGGTCGCTCGCGCAGTGCAAGCGCTGGGTCGAGCAGTGGGTGGCGTCGCAAGCAGATGCGGCGGTTGCTGCGTACGAAGCAGCGGAGGGGATGCGATGACGACGAAAAACCGATACCTCGCGAGCTACACGCCGGGGATTCCGCTCCGTCGTCCGATCGAATGCCTCGCGGATTTCATCGAAGCCGCGGTTGCTGGCGCTGACATTTTCCGCGGCGATCCAGCCGCGACGGTGTCGTGGCACAGCACCGACGGCGGGGCGGACTTCGAGGTGCTGAATCGCCTCGGGTGGAAGTGCGGAACCGATTACCCGCGATACGGACTCTACCCATTTACGGTGTGGAGCCCGTTCACCGAGCAGCACGAAACGACGCAGGACGAGGCTGAGCGATGACCCGCCCATGGCCCGACGAAGTGCGCGCGATGGTCGATGCGCTCATGCGTGGCGGTGCGTGCCCGAGCGTGGTCCCGTTCGCCGCCGGCGAGGGGTGGGCCATCTATCTCTCGGGCACTCACGCACACTACGTGAGCGGGGAGTGGGAGTACGAAGGCAAGTTCACAAAGGACGCGGCAGCGGTGCTCGCAGGGCTGCTTAAACAATCACCGCTCGACGCCCGCTACGTGCTCCGCGATCGCATCCACGCAGCAGTACCCAGTGCTCGCGTGACGATCTGGTCCGACGGAATCGAGGTGACGGTGGGCAGCAAGTCTGTGCGTTGGAAGCGCGAGCAGCGCGGCTGGAGCATGGCGGACGATCTGTTCACCAGCGACGACAGGGTGGTCGAGCACGCGAAGCAGTACGCTGCGGAGGCAGCGGAAGTTGCGGAAGAGGAAGCGGAGGAGATCGCCGAGCTAGCCGCAGCAGAAGCGCGGTTGAACCACGCGGGCGAACTTGCTGTGCTCCTCAAGGCGAAGGGGCTCCAGACATGCACGCTGGGCAATCTCGATACAGGCGTCGTCACCGTCAGCGCGGAAGACGCGCACGGACAGTGGCACACGGCGGAGCTGCGCGAAGGCCGGTGGTATTACGGCGAGAAGGAACTCACGACGGCCGGTGTAGCGTGCAGCGTGTTGCTCGAAGCGGTTTCACGTGCGAACGCCGCGCCCGCGCCCGCTGCATCTCGCCCGCTGATCGAACGACTCCGCGAGGCTGTGCCGGGGCTGGAGTGGCGCGACGTCGGTGGCGTCATCAAGGGGCGAGATTTTGTTTGGATCGGCACGAACCTCGGGTGTTGGGTTCGCAGCAATTTTGAGCCGCACGCGGTGTCGATGCGTCGCCCCAGCGACGACGAGGTCGTTCGCATCGTCAGCGAGTGGTACGCGAAGACCAACGCAGAGCCCGAGGTACAGAAGCCGTCGCAGCGCGCCCAAGCGCTTCTCGATGCGCTGCGGAGCGAGGGTCTCGAACCGACCTACGATTGCTCGCTCGACAACAGCCGCGAATACGTTTTCTGCGACGGCAAGCAGGCGTACACGGAGGCGGAGTGGGGCCACTGGCGGTACGCGGGGGCCAATTTGCACTCCCCGGCCGGAGCCATGGTGGTGGCGATACGGAGAGCCGCTATCGCAAGCGCAGGGCTGGTGAGGCGGCAGGGCGTTGAGCCGATCGCGACGCCCGCAGCACCCGCAGCACCACAGCCCTCACCGCAAGCAAAAGCGCTGCTCGATGCGCTGCGAGCACAAGGCTACGAGCCGACGTGGGAGCACCTCTGCGGCAACACCGCGTACGAGTACGTACTCTGCGAGAGCGAGGTAGCGAACATCGGCAACGGCGAGAACCTGTGGACGTACCTCGGCGGACAGGCGGGCACCGAGTACGTCGCAGAGCAGATGGGGCTGCGCATCAGCCGCAGGCAGGAGAGCCGCTCGACACGGATGCGGCGATGAAGGCGGGAGCTGACCTCGGGCGCGGTAGCGACAAGACGGCGGTCACCATCACCGCGAACGCCAGCGTGTTCGATCCGAGGGAAGCCGCTGCCACGGTTCAGCGGCTGATGGCTGAGCACGACAAGCGCTCAGCACCGCAGCGCGACGCGGCATTGCGAGAGATGGTGGCCGCGCTCGGTCGAGCGGAATTGCCGTTCGAGGTCGAGGGCGACTACGTGCGGGTGGATGCGCCTGGGCTGATGTGCTGGCGCATGGGCGTGACGAACGACGGGCAGTGGCAGGTCACGCACGACGAGAAGCTGCCGACGGCTGAAGCGGCAGCGAAGGTGATCGCGTGGGCGAAGAACAAGCAGGCAGAGCAAGCGAAGGGAGCACAGACGATGACGACAGCACAGCAACTCGTGGCAACGGCAAAACTGGACGCAAGCGAAGCAGCATGGCGAACGGCGGGGTCGCAGTTCGTGAAGCTCGCGCGAGAGCCGCTCGTGGGCTTGCTCACGCGGCACCTGGCTCCGAACGACGACGCGTTTCGCGCTCGCCTCGCAGCGTTCCTGGAGACCGAACTCGGCACGGCGCTGCTGGCGTCGATGCTCTCGGCGACGCTCTCGGCGCTGCCGCAGACCACGGGCGAAGTGCCGCAGAAGCTCGCGCGAGAGTTGCGGGTGAAGGCGATGGCGACGGCAGGTGATGAGCTTGCGGGCGTGCTCATGGACCCGCTGCTGCAGGTGATGCGCTTGTACTTGCAAGACCCGCAAGGCGCACCAGCGGCAGTGCACGCGCTCGATGCACCGCAGAGCACGGGCGTGGAGTTCGCGTCGACGACGCAGAGAGAAGGTGTGCGATGAGCGAGCGACTCAGCTTCCAGGACATCCCGCAGTTTCCGCGGGCTAGTTACGAAATCGACGTGGCCTGGGAGTGGACAGAGCGACAGCTTGCTAGGTGGCAAGAGGACTACCGGTGCGACCTGTCGCCAGACTACCAGCGCGGGCACGTGTGGACTGAGGAGCAGCAGCAGGCGTTCGTCGAGTACCTGCTTCAGGGCGGTGAGGTCGGGAAAGCGATCGTTTGGAATTGCGAGGAGTGGGACACGATGCCGGGACCGGGCGCGAAGATGGAACTCGTGGACGGCAAGCAACGCCTCGAAGCCACGCGAAAGTTCATGCGCAACGAACTGCGCGCGTTCGGTCAGCTTCGCAGCGAGTTCGCTGGACGTATGCGCTGGCACGTCACGGGGCTCAAGTGGCGCGTGTGCTCACTCGACCGTGCGGGAGTGCTGCGCTTTTACCTGAGCTTGAACGGCGGCGGTACGCCGCACACGGCAGAAGAACTCGAGCGCGTGCGGGCTCTGCTCGCACAGGCCGACAGCGGCCACCATCGCACAAACACCAACACGCTCTCTCGCGAGATGCGCTCCGCAGAGAGCCGCCTCGACGCGCTCGAACGCCGCCCGCCCGTGGTGACCGTCACGCTGCAGCAGCCACCGCCTGCATCGAAGCCGGGGAAGGCAGGCGCGAAGTGAGCAGACGCACACATCGCGGCGTCACGAGCGAGATCATCCCGTGGTACGGGCTCACAACGAACTACTCGCTGCACGTTTCGTACAAGGACAACGACGGCGTGACGATCGCCGCATCGAAGCACTGGATCACCACCCGCGCCGAAGCCGAGGCGATCGTCGCGAAGTACCGCGCACGGTGGGAGCGAGTGCCAGAGGAAGAGCGCACCGCCGCACGCAACGCAGCGATCGCGTGGGATGCGAACCACGATTGCAGGGAGCAGCGATGAGCGACACCGCTTTTCGACGAACACTCCTCGCTGCGTCGCTCGCACTCGCGCTCTCTGTCGCGGGGAGCATCTACGTGGGATCGCAGTGCCCGCAGGATTGCTCACGCTGGTATTGCGCGAGAGACACGCGGTGCATGGGGGCGGGACGATGACCGCCGCCCTCGCCCTCGACTGCTGCGAGCGCGCAGCCTCCCGCGCCGTGCGCCTGGCCACGGTGGTGACGTGCTCGTGCGGCGCGGAGATCGTGCCGCCCGTAGTGCGAGCAGAGCGTGCGGTCCCGCTCTCGTGGCTCGAACACCTCGCTCGCTGGCTGCCCACGATTGAGGGGCGCGCCATGTCGATCGAGCCGCAGATTCGCGGTGCACGCGACGGTCGCTCCGACCACATCGACGAGCGCCACCACGAGCTCCAGCGTGCGATCGCAGCGCACCGCAAGCTCGACACGCTGCCGCTGCGCGCACGCGAGGTGCTGCGCTATGCATACGTGCGCCTCGGTGCGGAAGCGCGCGGTCGCGAGGAATCGCTGCACGACGCGATCGGGTGGGCGTTCGTGACGAAGGAGCAGCGCGCGAAGTGGTTGAAGCTACCGAAGGCGCTCAAGCGTGAAGCACCGCGTCGCCATGGGCGAGAGCTGCTGATCGCTGCGTGTGCAGCGTGGGAGGGACCGTAGCGAATGAGTAGTCTCATCGACGAAACCGGCAACAGATACGGACTGCTCACCGTTGTGGCGCGGCAGGGCCGCGATAAGCAGGGCGGATCAACGTGGAGCGTGCGGTGCGACTGCGGAGTTCTCCGCACTGTTCGTGGCGGCGATCTTCGCGACGGGAAAGTAAGGACCTGCTGCGCCACGGCATGCCGCAAGAACCTTCAGAAGATTGAGCCACAAGCACAGGAGAACGAGACGATGGCGACGACGAATCAAGCGCACCCACTCCAGTCGATCATGGACAAGCTCGACAAGCAGATCGACGCGGTAGCAAAGAATGCGAACGACTGCGCAGCGCGCATCAACACGCTTGCGCTGGCATACGCGAGCGCTTGCCGCGAAGACGCGATGAGCGCGCTTGCTGCTCGTCTTACCGCAGAGCCGCCGCCGCCTCGCAGCGCAGACGAGGCAGCACTCGCGCTGTGGGAAGCGGTGCGAGAACTGCCCGAGATTCGCAAGCTGGAGGAATCCGCATCGCCGCCCTCGGCTCCTCTCCCCGCTCCGACGGTCCTGCACGCAGTGCCGGAGGCAGACTTCCCTCGCGTGCGCGTCGCCTGCACGCACAAGCCACTCGTGATCGTGGGCGGTATCCCTGCGACCGACCGACTCAATTGGGTCCGCAATCGCACGGTGAAGAACGCTCTCTGGGCGCAAGTCACTCGCGACCGTGACCAGCGCGACACGGACGCTGTGATCTCCCGCGTGTCGGGCAAAGAGTTCGGCGCGGTCGTGATCGTGGAGATGGACGTTCGCTCGAATCAGCGCGCCCGCATCGAGACGGCGTGCATGCGCGTGGGCGTGCCGTGGGTGATCGCAGAAAGCAGCAGCACCGACGCGCTCAGCACAGCCCTAAGCGAAATGGACCGCAGCCTCGGGCAAAGCGTTCAAGCGACGCGCTAGCGCTTGCGGAGCAGATCGAGCGAGAGGTGAAGCCATGAGCGCAAAAGCATGGGAAAACACAGGCAGCCTCGGCGGTGCTGTGGTGCAAGAGGACGAGTCGAAGCGACCCGAGCTTCAGGCGGCGGGCGATCCACTGACGCTTGAGGATGCGTACGAGAGCATCGAAAACGCGAAGATGCCGACGGAACGTGCATCGGCATCGGTGCACCTCACGCTGGCGGAAATTGATCTGCTCGCACGCAAGCGCGCTGAACTCTGGTGCGCGGTGTGGGAGGAATCGGACGAAGACAAGGACGAGCCATGACCACCGCCCGCGCTGAAGCGGAGTACCTCAAGCAGATCAATGGCACGCGGATCTTTCTGCCGGGTCCACCGCCCGACGAGATCGCCGCACGCGAGTTGCTGCTGTGGTGGGAGAATCCGTACACGGTTGTAAACGAAGATGGCTCGCCTGTGCGCGAAGGAGACGTGGAGCGATGGCCCGCGCTTCGACGCGAGATCGTGCGCGAGTCCCACGAGCCGGTGATGCAATCGCTCGCGCGGTACGGTGCGCTGCCGTGACGATGTCAAGCACGGATTCTCCAATGATTCCGCGCATTGACCGCGCAACGGAAACGTGCTGTGCGATTATTGGACAGACTGGACACACTCGCCATCTCGGGCGTGTAAGCTCCCTGTGCAGGAGGGCGTAGTGTCTCCAGAGCAAGCCGCGCAGTACCTCGCGAGCAAGGGGCTCACGCTCTCGGCCCGCACCGTCAGCCGCTACTGCGACGCAGGAATCCTGCGCTGCACGACGCTCCCTAGCGGACATCGCAAGATCCCTCGCGCTGAGCTGCTGCGCCTGCTCGAAGAGAGCGGCGTGTCAGTAAGCGCCGCTGCGTGAGCCTCGCGCTCTGCTCGCCACAACCGCTGATCCGGGGCGAGTGGAGCGGGGCGCTCACGGCACCGTCTCCGGCATTAAGTCCGCGCGTATGTCGGTGCCTCTCGTCCCCTGTCGCTCGCAAGAGCGATACGTGCCGCCCGGACAGGGCGGTAGCTCCCGCTGCGGAGCAACCTACCCCCTGACCCGGCGGAGGAATCGGGAGCGCGAGTGCTTCGTCGAGCACCGCCCCGGACGCAGCGATTTTGCAGACCACACACCAGGAGCATCGCGTGCAATTCGCAGAGCAGACCCTCACTCGTCGTGATGGGCAACCGGTCGTCTATCGCTTCCACGTCGGTCCGAACCGAGCCGAGCGACGACGCCAGGTGTTCGGGCGCAAAGAGATCGCAGAGCGAAAGCTCTCGTCCGCTCGCGAGCAGAAGCGCGAAGTTCGCGCGTGGTGCAAGGCGCTCTCGGTTCTTGGCGCGCAATGATCACTCCCGAACTGCTCGCGCAGGAGCCGATGCTCCGCTTCTTCCGCTTCGAACACCTCCCGCCGCATCTGCAAGCCACGAGCAAGTCGCTTGCTGCGACCGCGGTGCTGATGGTCGAAACGCTCCCGCGCAATGCGGAGCGCACCGCAGGTCTGCGCAAGCTGCTCGAAGCGAAGGATTGCTTCGTGCGCGCCGCGCTCCCTGAGTGACATGGCCCTCACTCACGCCGCATTCCCTGCCTGTGAGTGGTGCGGACGTGAGGGCATCGGCTTTCTGCGTGACGAGGAAGGCGATGCAATCTGCGTCACCTGCAAGAATCTCCCTGGCCCTGTCGCCAAGCCGAAGCCAAAGCGCAAGCACTGGCGCGACCGCTTCCGCGCAGTGCCTCCGCTGCCGCCGGCCGCGCGCTGAGTGCGTGTGTGAGTACCCGTGACGACTGACGCACCGAAAAGACCTGGCCCCGGCCGCCCCTCGAAGCTCGAAGATCCCGACACGCGCCGCAAGCTCATCGAAGAGACGCGGCTCGGTCGCTGGATGGTGACGGCGTGCTCTCGCGCCAAGGTCTCGCGTGGACAGGTCTACGAGTGGCTACAGCGCGGCGAAGCACAACCGCCCGCTGAGGGCGACGATCTCTACGTCGAGTTCGCCGCGGAGTTTCGCGAGGCGGAATCCGAGTTCGAGGTGTGGGCGCTCGATCAGATCGATCGACGCGAGAAGGGCTGGCAAGCGCTCGCATGGCACCTCGAGCGACGCTGGCCCGATCGCTACGGCGCACGAGCGCACGTCGCACACGAGCACTCGGGGCCTGGCGGCGGTGCGATCAAGCACGAGCACGAAGTAAGCGCTGATGAACTCCTCGCTCGACTTGCATCTCTCGCAGCTCTTGAAGCTGCCGCCGAGCGTGCAGGCGAAGAGACTGGCAGTGCTCTCGGCTCGGGAGAGAGCGGCGCTAGCGCGTGAGCTTCAGGAGCGTGAGCGCCAGCATCTTCGCTTTCGCGCCTTTCTTGAATCTCCCGACTTTTGCGGGCTGGAGCTCAGCCCGATGGTCGCGGCGATCGCCGACGCTGCTGACGGTGTTCGTCCTTCGACGATCGACGACGCTACCGCGCTGCGGTACTTCGGCTGCGCACTCGATGCCCTCCCTCGCAAGCGCAGGCGCACCGTCGCTGTGCAAGCGGGCGGACGCGGCGGCAAGACTTCTCGACTGCTCGCTCCCAAAGCGCTCCATGCGGCGTGGACCACACCGCTACCCACCCTCGCGGACGGTGAGCACGCTGTCGCGCTGATCGTCTCGAGCGATCTTGTTTTCGCGAAGCAAGCGCTCTCGTTCTGCGTCGGCTACGTCGAGCGCTCTCCCGTGCTGCGCGCCGCGCTTGTCGGTGAACCGAGCACCGAGAGCCTCACACTCAAGCGACCCGACGGCAAGCTCGTCGACGTTCGCGTTCGAGCTGCGGGCGCGAAGGGCAAGGGCGGTCGCGCTTTTACGCTCTGCTTCGCGGGCTTCGACGAGTACTGCTTCTTCTACGACGACAGCGGTGTCGTAAACGACCGCGAGATTTTCCGCGCATGCTCCCCGCGCATCGTGCCGGGTGGGCAGCTCTGGATGGTCTCGACACCGTGGGTCGAGGGCGTCGGCGTCCTCGAAGAAGAGTTGGCGGCGAACTTCGGCAACCACACCGAAACGCTCGCTGTCCGCGGCGTCGGTACACGCGCGCTTAATCCGACGTGGGATCCCACGGGCGAGATCGAAGCGAAGGAACGACGCACCGACCCGGACAATGCTGATCGCGAGATCGGCGCGAAGGCACTCACCGCGGGCTCGATGCACTTCTTTTCGCGCGAAGCGATCGAGTCTTCGTTCGTCGCATCGCAGCCGCAGCGACTCGAGCGCTCAGCGCATCGAGACTACTTCGCGGGCGGTGACCCAGGCTTCAAGCGGAATAGCAGCGCGCTAGCCATTCTCGAAAGGGTTCACGGTGTCGAGGGGCGAGCAGATCGCTTCCGGCTCGCGCTGCTCGAAGAACGAAAGCCCGCACCAGGAATGCCGCTCAAGCCCGCTGCGATCGCCGCCGACTTTGCGGACCTGATGCTCACGTACGGAGCCAAGGAGTTCGTCACGGACTCGCACGAGATCGACGACGTACGCAGCGCGATGCTCGCCAAGCACTGCTCGAGCGTGATCGCGCCCTCGCCCGCAGAGTGCTTCGTTGCTCTGCGCGACATGCTCCACGAGGGACGCCTCGAACTGCCAGAGCACCCGCGCCTGCGCTCGCAATTGCGTGAAGTGCTCGCGCGTCCGATGCC
>ERZ869907.383-NODE-383-length-13655-cov-12.808676_pt1 | contig 13655 bp, 10 predicted proteins | sample MGYA00579309_ERZ869907 | MGnify/ENA primary metagenome ERZ869907 (study PRJEB32216, sample SAMN09231814) | wastewater metagenome | place: USA: Maryland | collected 2016-07-30 | study: EMG produced TPA metagenomics assembly of the PRJNA472060 data set (Reclaimed... | reverse complement strand
ACGTCGAGGTGATCGAGGCGTGGCACCTGCCGAGCGGCCCCGAGGCCGAGGACGGGCGCCGCGTCATCGCGATCCGCGGGACCGTGCTGGACACGTGCGAGTGGGAGCGGCCGCGCTTCCCGTTCGCGCTGTTCCACTGGTCCGAACCCGTCGACGGCATGTGGGGCCAGGGCCTCGTCGAGACGATGAGCGGGATCCAGGCCAAGACCAACGACATGGTGCGCGACACGCAGACGGCGATCTACTACGGCTCGATGCTGAAGGTGTTCGCGCAGCGATCGTCGAACGTCAACAAGCATCACATGCGCGCCCGACACCCGGTCGTGATCGAGCACGACGGCGCGGCGCCGCAGTACGTGGCGCCGAACCCGGTGTCGCCGGTCGTGATCCAGTTCATCGACTGGCTCATCGACAAGGCGTCGCAGATGGCGGGCATCTCGCAGCTCTCGCAGAGCGCGAAGAACCCGCTGGGATCGAACGCCAGCGGCAAGGCCATCGACACGATGTACGACATCGAGAGCGACCGCCACTCCATGGTGGAGCTCGCGCTCGCGATGTTCATGTGCGACGTCGGCACGCTCATGATCGACGAGGCGCGCGCGCTCGCCGACGACGTGCGCGAGGGTGAGTCCGACGTGAAGCTGGCCGCGTGGATCGAGGAGATCGACTGGAGCAAGGTCGACCTCGACGGCGGGGACTACCACCTGGGCGTCGAGCCCGTGAACTTCATGCCCGATAGCCGCGGCGGCAAGCTGTCGTTCGTCGCCGAGCTGTCGAAGGCCGGGCTCATCCCCGATCCGACGATGACGGCCGCGCTGTTCGACGAGCCGGACATCACCCGGGCGAACCGCAGCAACCTCGGGCCGTACCGGAACCTCGAGCGGATCATGGAAGGGCTCGCCGACGAGAGTGTGCCGATGCTCGATCTCGTGCCCGACGACTACATGAACGTCCCGCTCGGCATCCTCATGGCCAAGGGCGAGCTCAACGACGCCGCTTCGACGGGCGCGCCGGAATCGGTGCTCGACCGGTACCGGCAGTGGATCGATCAGGCGAAGGCGCTGCCCGGCTCGGGCGCGCCGGACCCGAACGCGTCGCCGTCCCTGCAAGGGATGCCGGCGTCTCCGAACATGCCCGCGCCGTCGACGGCCGCGAGCCTGCAACCGGGGCTCGGCGCAGGTGGGCCGCCGATGCCGCCTCCAGGGATGCCCGCACCAGGGATGATCAATGGCTGACGATGACGATGACGGAGTAGCGATCGGCGGCGACGCCGACGCAGGTGGAAGCGAGAGCGAGCCGGTCGGGTCCCCCGGCGGCGAGTTCGTGGTCAGCGGCAAGGCCGCGCTCGGTCGGCAGATCGACGAGAAGACGCGGGCGGCGTTCAAGGCGATCGTGGAGAAGAACCGCGGCCGCGTCGACGCCGAGGACGACGACGGCATGGACGTCGCGATCACCGACGAGCCCGCCGCCGCGCCGGTCGACCCAGCGAAGGCCGCGCCCGGCGCGCCGCCTGCGACTCCTCCGGCGGTCGCCGCGCTCGTGCCCGAGGTGGTCAAGCAGCACGAGGCCGCGAACCAGCGGCAGGCGCAGCTCGACGCCCGCGAGAAGGCCATCGCCGCGCGCGAGGCCGAGCTCGAGCCGCTCCGCTCGGTGCGCGATGCCTACCTCGACGACCGCGTCGGCGCGATCACGAGCCTGCTCAAGGAGTGGGGCGTGGCGAATGAGGCCGACCTCAAGGCCGAGCTCGCCGACCTCATCACCGACCTGAGCGCGACCGGGCTGGGGATCCAGGTGGACCCGCAGATCCGCGCGCGCATGGACTCGCGCCGAGCGCTCAAGAAGATCGACGCCTACAAGGCGCAGGCGTCGGTCAAGGAAAAACAGCTTGCTCGCGAGCGAGAGGAGCTTGCATACTCGCAGTGGCAAGCGGAATCCACCGCCCAACTCCAGCAGGAGATCAGCAAGCCAGAGGCGCAATCCGCGTTCCCCTACCTCGCCGTCGAGGACAACGCCGGGCGTGTCGTGCTCGACATCATCATCGAGGCGCACAAGCGGGACGGGTCCACGATGAAGTGGCAGGACGCGGCGAAGCTGGCCAACGACTACCTCAAACAGAACGCCGACGCCTACCTCGCCAAGCGTCGGCACCTGATCGCTCCGGCCTCCACGCCGGGCGCGACGCCGGGACGACCGTCAGTGCAGCCCCAGGGAGGCCCCCAGGTTCGCAGGTCAACGCCGCAGCTGACAAACGCCACCGCCGCCGCGCCGCAAGGAACCCCACCGCAGCCCAAGCCGGGCGAAGCGGGGTTCCGCATGGACGCCCACCGACGCGCCACGATCGACCGCTTCAAGCAGATCTTCGCGACGCGCACCGACGACGAGTAGTCACGTCGGCAACGGGGAGTGAGCAGGCCACCACCGGCGAAGAAACGACCTGCGAACCATGGCCTCCGGTCTCGACCTCACCACGTTCGATCCCATGCTCAAGCAGCACTACGCCCCCGGCGTCGTGCTCAACCTCGCGGTCCAGCGCAACAAGGCGCTGGGCATGATGAACAAGTCCAACAAGAAGCCGGGCGGCGGCCGCAGCTGGACGCAGCCCGTCCAGTTCGGGCTCCCGGGCGGCGGCTCGAGCGACTTCGCCACGGCGATGGCCGCGACGAACAACCAGTCGCAGTACGGCGCCTTCACGGTCACGCGCACCAAGCACTACCGCCTGGCGCGCGTCGACAACGAGACGATCGAGGCCACCGCCGACGGCGACATGGACTCGTTCGAGAAGGCGTTCGACGAGTTCGACAACGCCATCCAGGCCGAAGCCAATTACATGAACTTCCGCCTGTTCCGCTCGCGCGGCGGGTCGATCGGCCGCATGACCAACGCCTCGTTCGCGACGGCGGTCATCACGCTCGACGATCCGAGCGCGGTGTGGGGCGTGCGCAAGGGCGACGTCCTCGTCCTGTCGTCGAGCGACGGCACCAGCGGTTCGCTCCGCGCCGGGTCGCTGACGATCCTGAGCGTGCAGCGAGCCGCGGGCACGATCACCTGCACCGGCAACATCTCGGCGGGCGTCGCCGGCGCTACGCAGAACGACTACCTGTTCATGGCGGGCGACTTCGGCGCCGCGGCCGCGGGCTTCATCGACTGGATCCCCGATGCGGCGCCGGCGTCGACGCTGTACGGGCTCGACCGCACCCCCGAGCCCGAGCTCCTGGGCGGCTGCCGCGTGGACGGCACCGACGGGCGCCCGACGCACGAGACGCTGATCGACATGGTCGCGCAGCTCGACGCGCTCGGCGCCGGTGATGAGCTGATCGCCTTCATGAACCCGCTCGCCACCGCCTCGCTGACGAAGCAGCTGGAGGGCAAGTGGGTGATCATGCAGGCCGCCGGCACCAACGGCTCGAAGGTCGCCGACATCGGGTACAAGGGCTGGCAGGTCACCCTCGAGGGCCATCAGGTCACCATCCTCACCGAGCGCGTGTGTCAGCGCGCCCGCGTCTGGATGCTCTCGCCGGACACCTGGACCGTCTTCAGCGCCGGCGCCGCGCCCAACTTCCTCCAGAAGCGCGCGGGCAGCATCATCAAGGTGTCGGAGTTCGCCGACGCCTATGATGCGCGCGTCGGCGAGTACTGGAACATGGCGTGCAAGGCGCCGGGCTACAACTGCAACGGCCAGCTCCCCACCTGAGCTGAAAGGACCAACACGCCATGGCTTCCTTCCTCGACAAGTACGGACTCACGCAGCAGTCCGCTTCCGGCACCGCGACGCTCCTGCCCGACGCGGTCGCCAACCTGTACCCCTTCAACTCCGGCATCTCGACGAGCGCGGCGGGCGCGCTCGACCCGGACATCGCCCTGCACGAGCTGAGCGTGAGCGGCACGATGGCGCTCACCCTCGCGGCGAGCACCAACAAGGCCGGGTTCCGCAAGACCATCCGGTGCATCGCCGCGGCCTCGTCGCCGGCGGCGACGCTCACGATCGCCAACCCGGACACCACGGCCGGCTTCGTGTGCGCCAGCACGTTCTACTTCGACACGGTCGGCCAGGAGATCACCCTGGAGTTCACCGCGGGCGGCCTGTGGCGCTGCGTCAACGTCGTGCGCCAGGGCGGCACCGCCGATAACGTCGTCGTCGGCACCACGGTCCTCACCGGCAAGAACCTGTGGCGCGGCTACTACCTGTCGGTCACCGGCACGGTGTCGTCGACGACCACGAAGGCGATCCCGGACGGCAGCGCGCGCGGCGAGCGGATCCAGGTCGGCTGCTCGACCGCGGCGTCGATCCCGAGCGGGACGATCGCGCTCACCGGCATCACCACGCTCGGCGCCGCGGGCACCAAGACCCTCGGCACCTTCAACGCGACGACCGTCTGGTCGGCGCTCGAGTGGACCGGCACCGCCTGGCAGGCGGTCGGCGGCGTCACCGCGGTCATCTCGTGACCGATGGGCTGACGTCCCTCGTCCTCGCGCCGGACCTCGGTCCGATCGCGGCGGCGTGGGCGTCGGCCCTGTGCGGCGTCCACGTCGCGCACCCCGACCCGTCGAGCCGCGTCGTGCTGGCGCTCGACGGCGACCCCGCCCGTCTTCAGGTGACCGTGCTCGATGCCCGCGACACGCTGGACCCGGACCACATCATGCCTCGGTTCGAGATCTCGACCGTCGCGCTGACGTGGTTCCCGGGCCCGGTGGCCGCGCGAGCATGGATCGCGTGCGCCTGGGCCGGGTACATGCAGCACGAAGCGTTGGAGCGCGTGACCATCCTGGGCGCGCGCCCCATCGACCCGCACGAGCCCCCGCACAACTACGATCGCGGCCTGCGCCACGGCTTTCCGCCGGTGCTCACGCCCGACACGCTCCGGCGCACGCTGCTCCTGTCCATGGACGAGGCCAGCGCTGACGCCCTGATGAGGTGACCCATGGACAACGGCAAGTTCCCCAAGCAGAGCTACCCCGGGCGCATGGTCGACTTCGTCGTCGCCGTGCTCGGCGGCGGCGTCGGCGCCGCGCCCACGATCCCGACCAACGGCACGTTCACCGCGGCCAACTCGACGTTTCCGACGGCGATCAACAGCGTCTCGCGCACCACCGCCGACGCCCCGACCTGGGTGTCGACCGGTCTCTACACCGTCACCTACAAGCACGCGCTGGTGAACGCGTGGGTGACCGGCGCGGCCGTGCTGTCGGCGGGCGCGAGCCCGACCGCGGCGCTGCAGGTGATCCCGACCAAGATCGTGCCGGCGACGCGCACGATCACCGTCAAGGTCTACGGCCCGACGGGCACGCTGACCGACCTCGGCACGTCCGACATGCTCATCGTCGACGTCAGCGCGGTCGACGGGAACCTGAGCTGACCCATGGCCCGCTCCTTCACCCTCGCGCAGCTCCGCACGAAGGTGCAGCAGCGGGGCAGCTTCGAGAACAGCGCGGACATCACCGCGACGATCTTGCTCGACTTCATCAACGAGGCGATCGCCGAGCTCTGGGACCTGATGATCCAGCGCTGGCAGGACTACTACGTCACCCGGGCGAACCTGTCGGTGACCGCGAACCTCGACGGCATCACGCTGCCGACCGACATGTATAAGCTGCGCAAGCTCGAGATCGTCGACTCCAGCTCGCCGAGCGGCTACCGGCGCCTGCGCCCGCACGACCTCGACGCCGCGCACGCGTTCTCGCCGCTCAGCGGTGACAAGAACTACCGGTACCGCCTCGAGAACGCGAAGCTGTACCTCGCGCCGATCCCGACGCAGGCCGAGACGCTGCGCCTGTTCTATATCCCCTGCGCCGGCCAGCTCGCGGTCGACTCCGACACGTTCGACGGCGTCAACGGCTACGAGGCGCTCGTGATCGCGCTGACGCTCAAGCGCTGCTACGACCGCCAGGACATGCCGACGGGAAGCATCGACGCGGAGATCGCGCGCCTGACGCAGCGGATCCGCGTCGCCGCCGACTCGCGCGACGCCGACGAGCCGTTCTCGCTGGCCGCGCGCGGGCCGCAGAACGAGGCGTGGGACGAGAGCGAGTGGATCTGATGACGATCCGCGCACCCCAGCGCCCGCGCCTGGTCCGGCAGATCGCCGCGGCGCAGACCGACCCCGACCGGGCCACCTCGAGCGCGGTCGACCAGGTCTCGGCCGAGCTCGCGCGCATCGGCGGGCTGGCCGTCCTCGACCGCCAGACGTTCACGGCCGATCTGGTGGTCGGCCTGAACAAGATCAACCACAGCCTCCGCCGGGCCCCGCGCGGCTACACGTTGACCGCGACCGTCGCGGATGCGACCTTCGCCCATGCGCTGACGACCAGCGGCAACAGCCAGCCCGCGCGGCAGATCTGGATCACCGTCGTCGGTGTCGCCCAGCCCCGCGCCGTGATCGAGGTGTTCTGATGCCGACCACGCCGAACATGTCCCTGGTGCTGCCGACGGATCACGGCTCCGACAGCGTGTGGGGCTCGCTGCTCGCCACCGTCTTCGGCCTGCTCGACAGCCACAACCACGTGTCCGGCGCAGGCGTGCCGGTGCCGAGCGCGGGCCTGCGCATCAACGCGGACGTCTCGTGGTCCTACCTCGGCACGTACTACGCGATCAAGGACGCGAAGGCGATCGACTTCCAGCCCACCACCGCCGCGAGCGTGAGCGCGCTCTCCTCGGCGCTGTGGGTCTCGTCGGTGGACTCCGAACTCCACTTCCTCGACGCCAGCGCGCGCGACGTCAAGCTCACCAACGGCGGCGCGATCAACGTCTCCCTCGTCGGCGGCATCGGCGGGGACTACTCGAGCGTGTCGGCGCTGCTCTCGTTCGACGACGCGACGGATAGCTACTGGCTCCAGCAGCAGGGCTCGCCGCGGCCGTGGGCGCGCGCGCGGGTCGGTGACGTCGACATCTACGAGACCGCGGCGTCGATCGTCAACCGCGTGCGCCTGTCGAGCCCCGCGGCCCTCGCGGCGTCGTACACGCTGACGTTCCCGGCGGCGCTGCCGGGCTCGACGTCGATCGCGCAGATCTCCAGCGCGGGCGCGATCACGGCGTCGAACACGGTCGCGAACGCGGTCACGATGAGCAGCACGCTTGGCGTGACCGGACTCATCACCGCGACGGCCGGGCTCACCGCCTCGGCGAACCAGCACCTCACCGTGAGCGGCACCGGCGAGCTGAAGCATGGCGATCGCGTGCTGACCCTGTCGCCGTTTGGGGCGAACATCGTCAGTGGGTGGGCGCTCAATGGCAGCGGGTATGTCCTGTCGAGCGCCGCGGGCACGTTCTACATGCAGGTTCCGCTAAAGCAGGGCGATCGCATCAAGAGCGTGACGTTCGCTCGATATGGAGATGGCGCCGCGGACGTGACCGTGGACGTTCAGGTGTTGTCCTCGGCCGGGGCGATCACGAGCACGGGTGGAGGGACGGTAACGAACCCGGCCGCCTCCTGGTCGGATTCCACGTTCGACCTGACCGATACCACGCTTGCCGCCGGCGACGCCGCGTTCTTCATCGCCACAGGCAATGCCGCCAACCTCCGCATCGGAACCATCCGCGTCACCTACGACCGACCCTGATCATGGCCGCGCAAGAACAAGCCGTCACGGTCACGTTCGCGGGTGGCGTCGAGACGCGCCAGGACCCGAAGCAGGTCCCGCCGACGAAGCTGCTCGACCTCCAGAACGCGGTCTTCACGCGCGAGACCACGCTCTCGAAGCGCAACGGCTACCGCGCGATCGGCTCCTACGTCGACTCCACACCCGGCGTCGGGTTCAGCAACGCGCGCGGGCTCGCGCAGCGGGGCGACGAGCTGATCGCGTTCACGGACCAGCGCGCCTACAGCTACCGGCCGACGTCGGACTCGTGGAGCGACGCCGGGCAGGTCGCCAGCGTCGTCGCTACCGACGAGGCGATCGCGCGCACCGGCACGCAGCAGACGATGGCCGACCTCGCGACGAACAACGGGTGCACGCTCGCGGGGTGGGAGGACAACCGCGGCGGCGTCTGGTACTCGCTCGTCGACGCCGACACCGGACGCGAGCTGATCGCGCCGACGCAGGCCGACAGCCTCGGCCAGCGCCCGCGCTGCCTCGCCGTGGGCACCGTTCTGCACCTGCTGTGGGCGCGCCCGACCGCGAACCGGATCTACGTGATCGTCGTCAACCCCGCGACGGGCGCGGCGAGCGCGGCGGCGATTTTGACCGGCGACCTCGACGCGACCACGCCGGCCTACGATGCCGTCGGTCTCCCCGTCGACGCCGGCAACGGCACGGCGCCCGGGGTGATCGCCTGGGTGCAGAACGGCGGCGGCTACCGCGTCGGCTACGTCCACCCGTCGGGCGTGCTCGGCTCGCCGGTGAACGGACTGCCCTCGGTCGCGACGTTCGTCGACGTCGTGCTTGGGCCGATCGGCGTCTCGTACGCGAAGGCGTCGACGGTCGGCTACATCGCCGTCGCGTTCGTCACCGGTGGCACGGCGGCGACCGCGGTGCCGTGGGTCCGGTTCCACGACACGGCGACACCGACGACGGTTCTCGGCGGCGTCGATCACGTCGTGCTGTCTTCCGACGTCGCTGCCGCCGGGTGGGGCCGCATCACCGGCGAGTTCACCAGCTCGAGCGCCGGCGACGTCTGGTACTTCGCGGCCGAGTACCAGAACGCGGCCGTGGACCAGAACCTGGTCTACCTCGGGTCGGTGAGCGCGCTCGCGTCGACGGCGACGCTGGGCAACGTGTCCAACCTCCGCGGCCACGTCCTCGCGTCGCGAGCCTGGGTGGATGGCGCGTCCGGCAGCGTCGCGGCCGGAGACGCCGTCGCCGGCGACGTCTACGCCATCGTCGCGCACCCGGTGCTCTACTACCCCTACTTCGCGGCGGTCCGCATCAGCGCCCCGAACGGCGCCGCAACGCCGATCGTCGCGCGCCTGCTGCCGGGGCAGGCGGTCGGTGCGCCGACGCGGACGCACCTCGCGAGCGTGGCGCCGGTCGCCCGCGCGGTCGATCCTCCGGTGATCGCCGGCGCCACGTACACGAGCCGGCGGCACCTGATCGCGCTGGGCTACCGGATCCAGCTCGACAGCGCGAACGGCGACCAGTTCGGCGAGCAGGGGATCCGCGCGGTCGCGCTCGACTTCGCCAACGCCGCGGCCTGGAAGACCGCGCAGCTCGGCGCGGGGCTCTACCTCGCCGGCGCGGCGCCGCTGCACTACGACGGTTACCGGTGGGCGGAGGCGGACTTCCACGCTGCGCCCGACACGGCCACGGGCGCGCTCGCGGCGGTGAAGGCCGGCGGCGGCTCGATGACCGTGAGCGCGACCTACCTCTACCGGTGCTGGTACGAGGAGATCGACGGCGCTGGCGAGATCCACCCCGGCCCGGTCACCGTCGGAACCACGGTCGTCATGGGCGGCGCCGACACCCAGGTCACGCTCACGATCCCGACGTGTCGCCTCACCGGCAAGCGCCGCGTGCGCATCGGCGTCGCGCGCTCGCCGGCGAACCAGACCGGCGGCATCGACGCCACGCCGTTCTACCGCGTGACCTCGACCGACCCGGCCGCGACCGGCGCGAACGGGTACGTGCTCAACGACGCCACCGTCGACACGATCACGTTCATCGACCAGATGAGCGATGCCACGCTGATCACGAAGGAGCCGCTCTACACGAACGGCGGCGTGAGCAACAACGCCCCCTCGAGCTGGCGGGGCAACGTGATCGCCGGCGGCAAGGCGCGCCTGTTCTGGACGGACTCCAGCGATCCGCACCTCGTCCGGTTCTCGCAGGAGCTTCGCGACGACACCGGGCTTGAGGCCCCGGCCGACCTCTCGATCCGCGTCGACCCGTACGGCGGCGCCATCGTCGGCCTCGGCGTGCTCGACGACGTGGTGATCGTGTTCAAGGAGACGGCGATCTACGCATTCGGCGGGCCCGGCCCGGCCGCCGCGCCCGCGCTCGACCCGCAGAGCGGGTTCTCGCCGCCGCAGCTCGTGACCTCCGACTGCGGATGCAAGGCCGCCGACAGCATCGGGCTCACCCCCGACGGGCTGATCTTCCAGTCCGAGAAGGGGATCATGCTGCTCGACCGGACGCGGCAGCTCCAGCGCATCGGCACGCCGGTCACCGCGTACAACGCGCAGACCGTCACGCGCACCGTGCTCCTGCCCGACCGGCCGTACGTCCTCCTAACGAGCGCCGACGCCGGCGCGCGCGCGCTGCTCTACGACTACGAGCGGGCGCAGTGGTCCACGTTCACGAACCACATCGGGATCGACGCGGCGGTCGTCGGCGGATCGCTCTACTACCTGCGCACGGACTCGCGCGTGTTCAAGGAGACGATCGGCAGCTATGCCGACGACGGGCTGCACATCCCGATGCGGATCGAGACCGCGTGGATCAAGATGGTGCCGTACCTCCAGGCGTGGCACCGCTTCTGGTACGCGTACTTCATCGGCCGATTCCTGTCGCGGCACACGCTGCGGATCTCGGTGCGCGTCGACTACCAGGATGCGTGGCGCGGCCCGTACGACGCCGACGTGAACAACAACTACATCCCCACGCTCTACGGCGACTTCGCCTACGGCGACAGCTACTACGGCGGCGTCGTGACCGAAGGGGCGCAGTACCAGCGCAGCGTACACGTCGGCATCCGGGCCCAGTCGATCGCGTTCCGCCTCGAGGACGTCGAGGCCGCCGACGACTTCGGGGCCTCATTTGAGCTGTCGGAGCTGCTACTGACCGGTGGTATGCTCCGCCAGCGTGCCCCGCTCGGCGGGGCGAGGAGCGGATAGCCATGGGCTTCTGGAGCGGTCTCAAGAACGTTGTCCTTGGCGGCATGGGCAGGACGCCCGACCCGAACGCGTCGAAGCTCGGCGACCGGGACAAGATCACCGGCCTGATCGACCAGGGGCTCCAGCAGTACGGCGGCCGTGCCGCGCCGCAGGCGGGCAACGTGCAGGTTGGCAACGTCGCGCAGGGCACGGCCTCGCAGATCGACCAGAGCCGATACGGCGACTGGCGCGGTCAGCAGCAGGCGCTTGCCCAGCAGCTCGGCCAGGTCGCCACCGGCCAGCAGCAGGGCGCCGGGGAGATGGCGGTCCAGCGGCAGATCCAGCAGGGACTCGCCGGCCAGCAGGCGATGGCGCGGTCGGCGCGCGGCGGCAACGCGGCGCTTGCCATGCGCGGCGCGGCGGCGAACAGCGCCGGGATCGGGCTCGCGGGCGCGGGCGAGGCGCAGGGCGCGGCGCTTCAGGACCAGGCCGCGGCGCGCGCGCAGCTCGCGGGCGTGCTCGGCCAGGGCGCCGGGCAGGACATCGGGATCGCGCAGGGCAACGCCCAGCTCGGCCAGCAGATGAACCTCGCGAACCTCGACGCCAAGAACCAGCAGATCTTCCAGCAGGCCGGGCTCGACCAGTCGACCAGCCTCGCGAACATGCAGGCGAAGCTCCAGACCATGGGCATGAACGACGCGATGATCCAGTCGTACATGTCGCAGCTCCTCGGGATGAACACGGCCGAGCTCCAGGCGCGCATGGCGCAGGAGCAGGCGGCGATGGCACAGCCCGGCCTCCTCGGCGGCCTGCTCTCCGCCGCCGGCACGGTCGGCGCGGCCTACGCGGGGCGGCCCAAGTAATGCCGCAGGTGCTCCACGAGGACGAGAACAGCACGACGATCCTCGATGACGCGGGGAACGTCGCGGTCATCCCGCGCGGCATGATGGGCGGCGGCGCGCCCGCGCCCGCGGCGCCGGGCGCGTACGACCACATCGCCGGCCTCGTGGGGCAGGTCAACGGCGCGCCCGCGCCCGCCGCGATCGGCATGGGGCCGGGCGGGGCGCCTGGCGTCGGCGACCTCCAGCAGGCCGGCATCGCGCCGCCGATCGCGCCCGCGCCGGGGTTCACGCTGCCCCCGCGCGGCGGCCCGATGGGCACCGGCGTCGAGCCGGACCTGACCGCGCCGCCGCCGATGCCGCCGCGTGCGCCCGCCGCCGGTCCCGGATCCGCCCCCGGCGCACCGCCGGCCGCGCGCCCTGCACCGGCGCCCGCGCCGGGCTCGGAAGCCGCGTTCGCGCAGAACGAGGCCCAGTACGGCATGGCCGTGACCGACGAGCAGAAGGCCGTGCAGGACCAGGCTCGCATCGAGGCCGAGCAGAGCGCCCAGCAGGCCGACCTCCTCCAGAAGCGCAACGACGAGCTCGACCGGCAGAACGAGGCCGCGCAGGCGAAGCGCGACCGCGAGGCGGCGCAGCTCGACGACCTCCGCGGCAAGCACGACACCGCGATCAAGGAGTGGGCGAGCGCCAAGGTCGATGACAGCCACTTCTACAAGTCGCGATCGACGGGCCAGGAGATCGCGATGGCCATCTCCCTCGCGCTCTCGGGCATCGGCGAGGCGCTCCAGGGCCGCGGCGGTCGCAACCCGGCCCTCGACCTGATCAACAAGTACGCCGAGAACGACGTGAACGCGCAGATCCGCGAGCGCGACAACCTCCGCGACAAGGCGACGATGGCCGGCAGCGCGGTCGACCGCTTCCGCGGCCTGATGGGCGACAACGAGAGCGCGCGGCAGGCGCTGTTGGCCGCGACGAAGGAGCGGGCCGCGAACCAGATCGAGCAGGCCGCGAAGGCGTACGGCTCGCCGGCCGCGCTCGCCCGCGGTGAGCAGGCGGCGGCGCAGCTGCGCGCGAGCGCGGCCGAGCATTCCGCGCAGGCGACGCAGGGCGTGTGGCAGCGCGGCCAGGCGCAGCGCTCGCTCGACGAGCAGATCGCCTCGAGGAAGGCGTCGACGGGCCTGGGCTACGCGAACCTCAAGCAGAGCAATCAGCACTTCTACGCCTCGCTGGCCGACAAGGCGATCGACCGCGCCACCGGCCTCGCGATGGATGCGGCGAAGCTCGGCGCGGGGGAGCGCGCGGCGCAGGGCAAGGCGGCCCAGGACCAGCAGAAGGAGATCGCCGCGCGCGCGATCGGCGGCGCGCCACGGCTGGCCACCGACGACCAGGGCGCGCCCATCGTCGACAGGAGCGGAGCGCCGCAGGTGACCTACGAGCCGCTCAAGCAGGCGGACGGCTCGGTGTTCCTGCCCGACGAGAAGTCGGCGCCGAAGCTGCGCGACATGAAGGCGTCCGCCGACGTGATCAACCAGTTCATCGGCAGCATCAAGCGCGGCATCGCCGAGCATGGCGGCGAGTCCGGATACTTCCAGTCCGCGGACTGGCAGCGCACCAAGAGCGCCAGCGCGGGCGTCACGCTGGAGATGAAGAACGCGTACCAGCTCGGCGCGCTCTCGGAGAGCGACGTGAAGCTCGTCGAGGGCCTGCTCGGCTCCACCGACCCGACGTCGTTCGTCCACGACGCCACCGCGGGCCTCGAGGCCGCGCGCCAGGGCATCAACAGCAAGCTCAACAGCACGCTGCGCGCGTACGGCTACACCGGCGGCGAGTACGCTCCCACGGACCCGGCGAGCGGGACGCCGCGCCAGCGCACCGCCGCCGACCAGGGCACGCACGAGCTCCTGACGCGCGTGCCCGGTAGCGGCTACCTCACCGGCAAGGATGCCGACACCGCGGCGCAGATCGCGACCGCGATCGGGATGCCGTCGTCGGAGATCGCCGCGGCGCAGCGCGGCTACGACGAGGACCAGGCCGCGCTCGTGGCCAACCAGGCCAACATCGCGTCCAGCCC
>ERZ869907.375-NODE-375-length-13903-cov-6.524697_pt1 | contig 13903 bp, 27 predicted proteins | sample MGYA00579309_ERZ869907 | MGnify/ENA primary metagenome ERZ869907 (study PRJEB32216, sample SAMN09231814) | wastewater metagenome | place: USA: Maryland | collected 2016-07-30 | study: EMG produced TPA metagenomics assembly of the PRJNA472060 data set (Reclaimed... | reverse complement strand
TGTACAAAGTTAAACGCCATAGAAGCGCTAAAGATTGTAATGGTGTGGACTGGGCGGCCAAGAGATTTTACCACGTTAGCAAAGTCATTGCCGGACACGATGTCGCCGCCTGGGCTGTCGATAACAAGATATAGGTCTTGGTTGGTGGGCAACAAGCGCGCTTTGTAGAGCAGCTCGGCCGATTTACGGGCTACGTAAAGGGGGTCTACTTCGCCGCGGAACATAACGTGGTTAGCAGCAGTCAAAGTAATCGGGGTAGGCTCAGTAATCTTAGAGGCAGCTCCAAGGGTAAAGACCTGTTTGTTGCTGCTTCCAGAAGACACGGCCGCGTATGCAAACCCAACGCACACAAGAATAAAGATAATGAGTTTATTTAACAATCAAAGCTCCTACTACAGCGCCCAGAATTCCGTAAAGAATAGGGCTATTAAAGATACTGTTTTTACTCTTCTCTAGCTCAACGATGCGGGTATCTTGTGCCGCAATGATTTTATCCTGAAGTGTAATTTGTTTGGTTTTTAGGTCAATAACCTTGTCTGCGTCTAGCAGCGCCTTATTGCAGGTGTTGGCCACCTCATCGCAATACTGGTTATTGTTCTTCTCTGCCCTTACGATAGCGGGCAATAGCATCCCGAGCAGCAGCGCTACTATCAGCGTATTCTTGCTCAGCGTCTTTAACATCTTTCTTAACTTCATTTAGTTCCCCCCTTGTTTCCGCAGCCACTTGTTTTGCTTCCGCTACACTCGTTTGGCTCTTCTGTCTCTGCCACAGAAAGTATAGAACCCCGGCCAGTAAAGACATTAAGGCCAATAGGTTTTCCCGAGCCCAGTTCCACGCCGTTTTCAATGCGAGTAAGTACTTCAATTTCTTTCTCCAATACTCTTATGTCGTTTGCTGCATCACTAACCGCGTGCCAATCCTTGGCCTCAAGCTTTGCCTTGAGATAAAGCGTCAATGCAATGTGTTGTTGTTTAAGGTCTACGGTGTTCATGCTTTAAACAGCTTTCCGTTGAAGCTAAACTGGCCATCAACGATGATGGGAACACATCGGGTAAACGAGCCGTCTAGGCGGAATTCAAAAATCCCGAATGCGTGCGACCAGTTACTGGGCTTACCTTTCAAGAATGGCGCGTTAAGCGTTCTAAGGCACCCAAGGCTCATGGCCTCGTGAACACCTCTAACAGACACCCCAGAATGAGACTGCACGTCATGAAGATGGCCGTAGTAGATATTGCAGCCAAATACAGAAAGGTGTTTAGCAGCGTGATTGCTAGCAGTGTAATAACCGTGCGTGAAATTGGCGTCTCCAATCGTCAGAATCTCGTTAACAGGAAGGGCTTTGTAGCCGAGCTTTTCAAGGCCTAGGAGCGTTTGTAGGTCAATCTTAACGCCGAGGTTCTCTAGTTGGTCCGCAACCTCAGGGATGCGCTCGTTGAGGTACATCTGCAGCCAATACTCGTGGTTGCCTTCCAGCATCCACTTAAACTTGCACTGTTTGCCTGCGGCAGCGTTAATCTGCTCAAGCACTTCTTTGCCCACCTGAATTTCGGGCACGAGGCGGCGGCTACCTGCGTGGGTAGTCTGCGGCCAGTGTGCCACGCTTTCCATCTCTAGGAAATCACCTAGGTTTACAATGGCGTGAGGCTTATAGTAGTTAAGGAACTTACAGAAGACACTCATGGCGTCTTTGTCGTGCTCTGGCACATGGCTGTCAGGCTGCACAACAACCCGCATCACGTCGCCATCTTTAAGGCCGAGTGCCTTGAACATCTTAACAAGGCTCTCGTGGTGGCGGTGGAAACCCTCAAGCTTGGGTGGGATTTGTTTAAAGGCCTTTACCTTGGGAGCAATCTGTACTTTAAAGGGCTTGTCGGTAGCTTTCGCGGCTCTGGACAAGGCAAACCGCAAGGCGTTGTGGCTCTTACGCTCTTTGAACTTACCGGCGTAGTTAGAAGCCACTTCAATCCAAGATAAGCCGCTATCACGACAATGCGCGATAAAGTCTATCTCGTTCTTTGAAAACTTGTTATAAACTCCCATTAACGAAACCCCTTTTCCTTAAGGACCTTCAAAATCCGCTTAAACTTCTTCCAAGCGGACCCCTCTTCGCTGTACTTATGCTTGCGTGCTATCTCATCCCATGTTAAACATGTGATAATGCGGTCAACCACTATCTCGATATCTTTTGGGGAAAGCTTTAGACGAAACAGCTTTTTACGTAGGCGGCATTCGTCTTCCCAGACGCGGCCTGCATATGGCTGGAGGCTTTCTTGAGCAAAGTATTCAAGCTTGTCAGTGAATACTATCTTTATCTGCCTCGAAGGGGCCTTGTCCCTATGTGGGTCTAACAAAGCCTCTAAATGTCTGCACGGTACCCCGGTACTCAGGTCACAGCCGTGAGTACACTCCCATTCTCTCTTTAAGCCGTCCATGGCATAACATCTCGTTGCAGTCCTCTTCTACGGCGACTATGGTCACATCGTAGGAGTGCTTCAGGAGATTCCTCTGTAATTTAATTGCTGCGTCAACCCCAACGCCATCTTTATCAACTATAACTATGTAAGAATTATACTGCAAGTAAAAATTACAGTATTTTTCATAATCCTTGCCTGTAAAACTTCCAACGCCACCCGGCGAGCATACCGTGTAATCGGGGTTTATCGTCGATAGGGACAGCGCGTTAATCTCGCCCTCGACTATTGCCAGTCTCTTCCCGTGAACTTTGTGGGGGACGAAAAGTGGCTTGCTGTGTCCTTTAGGACAGAGGTATTTAGGTTCAGAAAAAGCATTGCGCTTTTTGTAATAAGCGCCGCCAGGCCAAACGATGTAATACCCACCATTATCAACAGGAAGGCTGAGGCCCCGAATGGGGCAAAGAGGCAAAGAGCTAATATACGCAATAGTTTTTTCAAGGTCTTCCTTTTCTGGTTTTACATAAACAGCGCTTGGTTCTCGGCCAAGGTCACTTAGGGGGCCGTGGGCACCGCATCCGTAGCATCTGTAGCTATCGTGGTAGATGACGCAGCTTGGGGTGCGTTCTTCATGAAACGGGCAAACAATACGCTCATTCTTCATCGCCATCTATTCGGTCAAAGTAAAAATCATCAACGGCCTCTAGTTTGCTTTTGGTGTCATCAAGCTCGGCAATAAGCTTTTTAATGGTCTGCGAATGCAGGTCATCCGGCTGTGCATTGGCCGTAAACTCACGTAAATACGCTTTTTGCTCATCGGTGAGATAGCGGCTCATTTTACTTGCATCCCCGCTGAATACTGCGCAAACGGGTGCTGCATGCTGAAATACTCGGCGTATAGCATCTGCACCTGCCCGCTAAAGCTTTTGTTTAGGCGCCAGTTAAAGGCGGCCTTGGCGGTTTGTGTATAAACGTTGTCATGGCCTTGGCGGTCCGCGAGCTTAATCTTGAGCAGGTCCATAAGCATGCCGCTTGTACCGCTGCTAAACAGTGCCGTAGCTACAATTGAGGCAGTCCACAGCGCCCACTCAAGCTGAGATAGGCCTTCGCCATTAGCAAGCTTATAGTGCTCAATTTGGCCGGGTAGGCGGCGGTGCCAGAAGCGGGCCTTTTGCTTGATAATGTCGAGCAGGCTGTTGGCCTCTGGATCGGTGTTGTTGTAGTTCCAGTTATTGCAGCGGCCGTAGTGCAGCACCTCAAAGGCGGCTTGTTTATTTGCAAACACAAGGCCAGTATAATCATCGTGGGCCTCGGGCTCTGGGGCGCCTGGCTTGCGGTCAATAAGGCCGTAATAGGCCACGTTGTTGTGCTCAGCCTTAACTAGGCGGTAGGTGTCGAATATAGCCCTATCGTTTAGCGGCTCGCCTAGATGGGCCTTTATAAGCGCGTAATGGCCCATATACAGCACGCCGTTGCCGCTTGGGGCTCCCGACCCATAGTAGTCGCTAAGAAGGCCGTAGGGGCTCTGCCAGGGCTTTAAAGCATCATCGAAGCTAAGGGCGTTCATCAACGACCTCTGCTTGTTTAATGTCCTGTATTAGCTTGTTTAAAATAAGCTCCGTAAGAACACCATTATCAGTTTCTTCCGGCCCAACGGAAACGCCTATCATGGTGCCGTCAAAGACTAGCCCGACGGCCTTAAACGATTTCCCAGATACGGTTTCCGGTACTGTGTTTACAATAAACTTAAATTTATGGTCGTTCATAAGGAGCTTCCTGCTCTTCCAACATAGCAATTAATAGGAGTGAATAGCCTATGCAATCGCGGGCTGCGTCCTTGGCACCCTCGCCAGGTACCTGCAACTGACCTTTGGCAATGTAGGTGCGTAGGCGCTGAATCTTATCAACCATACGGATAAGCAGGCCGGTACGGGCGTCTGATAGGCCAAGCTTCTCGGTAATCTTGAAGTTGGCTAGGGCGTCATCATCGGCGCCAGTATAGTCATGGTTCTTCTGCTTAATGACGGTCAGCATGCCGTGTAGTTCGCGCTCGGCGAGGCACAGAAAGTCTTCACGCTTCATATACAACGTCCGCATTTTCGATGGCGTGAATGTAGTGCTTAAGCAGGCGGTATTTATACAGGTTGATTAGCTCACCCTTTTTCAGGTGTTTATCGCTGCTATACGACGTCGTAATGACCATAATCGGCGACAGTTTAGTTTTCCTCGGTGACACGCGCACAACCGCGTTAAGGGACACTTGCAGCTCATCTTTTACTACTTTGACCTTAAACACTGTTCTTGATTTATTTATTGGTTTCATCTATTACCTCTAATGTTTGTTTAATAATGCGCTTCTCGTTTAACTCTGCGTGGGAACCCGGCCTAGGCGGCCCATCTTTATAGAGCAGCGTAAAGTTCTCTACCTGCATCTCCACGTCCTTTGGCAGCGGCGTCTTGTTCATCCTGCGCACAATGCGGCTGCGGGCAAGCGGGCTGGCGTTGGCTAAGGCCGCTTCAAAGTCTGCTTCGGTAATCGGTACACTCATTTAGTAATCCTCGGGTCAGTTTGTTTAAATAGGTCGGGTTGCTGTTCCCAGTCGTTGCGCAGCTTCCACACCGCGTGCTCTTGTACTCGCTTGCAGGGGTAGCAGATACGTACGCCAGGGGTGGTTGCAAACATGCGGTCGCAGCGTAGGCAGGCTCGTTTCTTTCTCATTCTTTAAATCCTAACAGCTTAGCTACTTGTCCACTTTCTGCCCCAGTCATGGTGCCCACTTCGTAAATTGCACCAATTAGCTGTTTTCTGGTAATTGTTACTTTCTCTTCTTCGATTTCCCAATCGTCCGCCAGTAATTCTTCGCGAGTAAACATCGGCCTAATCACCGAACTAATGCCGGGTCCCAAAGAGGCGTAGGTTATGGCGCTACCGCGCCGCCTAAACGGCTGGCCGCTTTTAATTGCTTCAATAATAGTCAAAACGTGTCTCCAGTCTCTAGGCCAGCGATAATCATTTCTTTTAGTTTCTTTTTTTGCACAGCCCATGCGGCAGTCCATGCGGCATCCCATGCGGCAGCCCATGCGGCAGCCCGTGCGGCATCCCGTGCGGCATCCCGTGCGGCATCCCCTGCGGCAGCCCATGCGGCAGCCCGTGCGGCATCCCGTGCGGCAGCCCGTGCGGCATCCCGTGCGGCATCCCATGCGGCAGCCCCTGCGGCATCCAACTCTGATTTGGGGGCGCTGCCATTTGCAAATGACTCGGCGACATCTAGTGCCTTAATGCTTCGCTCATCGGTCATTAAATGTTGTACTTGTCGGGCACACCAAACCGCGTAAAGACGCATTAATTTCTCGCTTACTAAGTCTGTGCGCAAAATTACCCAAAGCCGGTCAGGAAATGGGATCTTATCGTTATCCAAAATATCTAAAATAGAACCACGCCAATCTTCCGCTAAATAGCTAGTTGGGTTATAGCAGGGCCCATAAGAACATAATGTTTCAATTGAAAGCTGTTTCATAGACTATCCTCGATTGCGTCGTAAAACTTCGTTATTTCACCGCTAAAACCCAACCTAAAATCCTCTGTAGCTCCATGGCGGTTCTTCACCACAAACACGTCCACCTCGCCTGGGCGGCTCTTATTGATAAGCTCCGGGCGGTGCAAGAACATAATAACGTCCGACCACTTCTCAATACCCGCGCTGTCCGCCAGGTCACTCATCATAGGGCGCGGGTCTTTGCTATACATGCTGCGGCCCTCAACGTTGCGGTTCATCTGCGCAAGGGCCATAATTGGCACCTTCAGCTCTTTAGCCAGTACCTTGAGCTTCTCGGCAATCTCGGCCACTTCGTCGGCCTTAGAGCGCGTTGAATCGGCGCGTACAATCTGTAAATAGTCCACAACGATAAGTGATAGTGGCGTGCGCTTATTGGTTGCAATGGCGCGGGCCATAAGCACGTTGATGGCCAGCGAGGGCTCATCGTCGATACTTAGGGGTAAGGCACTAAAATACTCCCGTATTTCGACCTTCTTAGCTTCTTTAAGTAAGTGGAGTTTGTTGATGCTGGTTTCACTCTGTAGAGCCACCAATCGCTGCTTAAGCTGCCGTCGGTCCATCTCCAGTGAAAAGAAAAGCACAGGTCCGCTTGCACGTGCGACGTTCGTTGCAAGCTGTAGGGCAAAGGCCGTCTTTCCCACTCCGGGACGTGCTGCAACCACGACCAAGTCGGGCTGTCGCTGACGCAGATACTTGTACCGCTCCACTTCGGAGAAGCCACAGGGTAAAGCGCTGTTGTCAGTATCAAAGTCAATATCGCCGATGGCCACAGCAGGGCACTGGGCGCGCCGAAGACGTTCATCTAATTCGTCCATACTTTTACCCAACCTCTGTAACGAATGTGAATTGCTTCGTCTGGATCATGTTTATGTAGCAGACCAATAGAGCACTTACAGGGCGTGCTGCACTTCCAAAAGGTGGTGGCAGTTAGGCGCTGTGGCGGGCCTTGCATAGGCAGGTTAACAACCAGCGTTCCGTTGCCGGTGCCGCAGCCCGCGCAGGAGACGGTTTCTCCAACATCCGCGCAGGAGTTGTTGAGGTGCTGCGGGTGTCGAGAAGCCAAACTGCTGCTGGTTACATATCGAAACACGTCGTTTAACGTGTCATCAAATGTTATCGCGGGCCATTCGATGGTTTTGGGCGTTTCTTCTGTAACTTCTTTTTTGCAGGCATCACAGAACTGGTATTCGAAGGTGTCAAACTTAACGCGCCGCGATAACTGACCGCACGAGCACTTTAGGGCTGCCATTATACCTCCTCAAAACTTTGTTGACGTATTTCTTGTTCGCCTTAATGGCTGACCCGGCATTGTAGGCAGAAAGCGCTTTACGCGTATCCCCGTTGTACCGACTAATTTGGTAACCCAGGTACCGGGCTGCCCAGTAGGCGTTGACGTTTCGGTCAAAGAGTTCGCCAGCTTTACCCTTGAAGCCAAGCCACTTCGCAGTTTCATATTTAATTTGACAAAGGCCATAACTTGGGCTATTTCCATCTACATGCACATAAGCGGCAGGTTGGTGGCTACTCTCTACAAAACAAAGAGCCGAAAGGAGTGAAGGATCTACCCCGTTTAAAAGCCCTGCCATGATAAATACCATTGCATTCCCCATATGTAATCTTTACATGGGCACTTTACCGAGTCAATTGTTTTTATACTTGTCTAGTTCTTTGACGGTTTCGAGTGCCACATTGCATATAGCCAGGGCCGCGGTCTTTGCTGTACAGGAATACGACGTATTTTCGTCTATGTGCATGTTGCAGTACCAGAGGTTATCAATGGTGCCTAGCTCCACGTTTAGCAGGCGGCGCTGCAGACGCTTAATGATATCGAAGGCACGGCCGTCGTTAGTGCTATAGGCCGGACACACCTCTACAATGCCTACAAGAGGGTGGTCCTCGTATTCAGCTTCTCGGCCGAATACTTTAAGGGAGATTAGTTCGTCTGTTTCAAAGCCTGGTTTAAGCATTATTTTACCCACCTGTCTAAATAACCTTGCACGTCTGTCTTAAGCGGCACATTGAGCCCACACTCGCGCCCCGTATGCACCATGATATCGTTGACGGCTTTAATGGCGCGGTCATCCTGGCCTGCTACCACCTGCCCGACAATCTGATCATGCACTTGAAAGAGTGCTTTCCCAATCTGTTCGGTGACCATAAATCTATGGAAGACGTAGTAGGACCGATTGGTAATGTCTGCACCAGTGCCCTGAATAAGGCTTGAATACGCCTGTCTATAAGCTTCTTGTCGTTTCCAGTCAGCGTCGAATATTCTAGGGAACCGCCGCTGTCGCCCAAATAGATTGACAATGGGCTCTCCCCGGTCAACTTTGTCTCTGCAAGCGTCAACGACTTCTTTTTCTTTGGCATAGGTTTCCCAGTATTTGTTTAGCGCGTGCTCGGCGTCCGCATCGGAACAACCAAGAATCTGCTTAACCTTGTACTTAGTGGCGCCGTACTGCAGTGAGAAGTTAATTGTCTTAGCGGTCTGGCGGTCAATGCCAAGGCCCGCGGCCGTGATATCGTGCTTGGAGGCGCCCTCGAATATAATCTTAAGGAGGTTTGGCTCTTGGCTGAAATGGGCCGCAATTACTACCTCTAACTGCGCGTAATCAGCAGACACCAGGCTATGGCCACAATCAGGTATATAAATGCCGCGTACAGCGCCTTCGCGAGGCAAATTCTGCATATTTGGGTTGCTCGAACTGATGCGGCCAGTAACAGTACCGTTGATATTAAAGCTAGAATAAATGCGTCCCGCATGTTGCCTTTCTAAGATACCTTCGATATAAGTGCCATACACCTTAGCGTCAGCGCGATATTGCTGCAGGTGTGAAATGAGTGGATGAGCGGCACTAAGCTCCTCTAATGCCGCATCATCCAGCGTAACAGCCACCTTCTTGGTCGCTTTGCTTTTTCGTTGTATTTTACGTATGCCTAACGTATCGTGCAACAGCGTTTGCAATTGTTTTGTGCTATCCCAGTTAAACTCTGGCTTAGAAACGCTTTGCTTTTTCTTCTCGGTCTTAAAAGCCGCTATTTCTCTTTGCCACAGTTCTAATTCTACAAGCTCTACTTCGGGAGTCAAGGCCCTTAATTCTTTTTTGTGTGCATCAATGCGCGTCTTTAATTCGCCGCCAACTTTAAATAAATAATCCAGGTCTACCTTGAGGCCGGTAAGCTCAGTTTCATACATAGCGTATGCAAGCTGATACACGTGCTCAACTAGACTGTCTGGAATGTTTTGTATTTTAAGCTCGGTTAAAAGCTCTTCATGAATGAGCGCGGTGTAAATGGCGTCTTTACAGGCGTACTCTAGGCGGTCTTCATAGCTGCCAGCAGAGTAGCTCTTGTACTTGCCCCAGAACACTTCTTTGTAGTTGTCGTGGTAGCGCTCTTGTACGAGGTCATCAAGGCCGTGAGAGGCGTTCTCATCAACGAGGTGATGTAGAAGCATGGTGTCGCGTATATCTCGGCCCCTAAGGTCTACGCCGATTTCATACAGGAAGGGCAGGTCAAAGCGGAAGTTGTGCAGAATGAGCGGAACTTGCAGGTTTAAAAGCTGCGGTAATAGCTCTGGTTCAACCATTACCGCTGCCCCGCCGCCGTCAGGATTAACGTGCGTGGAAAGAACTCCACACAGTATTTTATCCTTAAAGCGGTTTAGTCCAGTTGTCTCTAGGTCGAGGGCTACAGGTTGCCCCAGCAGGTTAATCTCGGCTACTACGCCTTCCATGGCTTTCACGTCGGTAATATGCTGGTATGTAAACTTAGCCCCCACTGCTGCCCCCTAGAAGAATAAGTGCCCCGTTTGTTCGTCTGAGGCGACACGCTGCTAGTTCCACTACTCTTGCCCCGTCGGGCTCTCAGCTTACCGAAGTAAGCATTTCGTGCGCGCTCCCGTTAGAGTGGGCAGTGCTCAGTCCGTTTAACATCCGGACCCACAACGGCTAGATAACTTCCAGCTAAGTGCCCCGTTGATATAGTCCGGGGCCACGACTTTGATTAGTCTGTGGCGTGTCTCCAGTGGCTCGAGCTATCCCAGGCTCCCCCGGCTCGATAGTTTATTGGATTAGCCACACCACATCTTCCACGCCGCACAGACTAAACTGTTATAAACTGTCTTCTTTTTCTTTTTGCATACGGGCGCGTAATTCATCCATCTCTTCCGGGCTGCGGTACTCGATGAACGCAACGGGCTTGCCGTCTTTAAGTTCCTTAGCGCGCTTCAAATATAGCTTACCACCAACTTTAACCTTTTGCAGCTTATCAAACACCGCAGGAGATACTTTTACTTCGAGGTTGGTTGCTTCTAGGTCGCCGCCGTAAGGGGGATAGAGGCCAGTGATACTTTCGGGATAGCGTTTACCATTATTATTGTTGTTAGATGTCATTTAGCAGTTCTCCTATTAAAGTTACTAGTCCGATTAGGCCGCCAATGGCAGCTAAGATGTATTGCGTCTTGGTGTCGCCAAACATAAGCAGCCCAACGGCTAAGCTAATGTTGGTAATGGCGGCAACGCGAATGGTGGTACTAAGCGCTTGTGGTGACAGCATTAGCTACTCCTTGTAGGTGCTTCAAGAAAGCTTCAGCGGCGCCGGGTGTAAGCTGTTCTTTGCTTTCCGCACCGTGCTTCTCACGCATTTCCTTCTTAAGGCCTTCAACGGTATTCTTGCCTTGGGCAACAATCACTTTGCTTGTGGCGGAGATGAGCTGGAGGGTGCGGTTAGCCACTTCGGCATCGACTTTTTCATTAGCTTTGATAGGCGCTCTATCATTTTGTCCGCTCTCCGTATTTCCTTTAGAAGCTTTGTTCGCTGTGTTCGGCGCTGCGCTCTTCTTCGGCTCTTCTTTTTGCTGTGGTTCGTCTTCAACATTCTCTTGGTCCTTATCGTATAATGCCAGGCCCAGGCTCATGCCAAGGTTCTTAGCGGCGCGTTTAAGGGCGTCAGTTTCGGCTTCTTTAGCTGCCAGTTCATGTGCTTTGCCTACGTTAATCTTATCGCTACCGTCGCCGTAGCCGGTGCCACAATGCTCGGTAGCAACGCCGCCAACCTGTACAACAAGGCGAACACGAGCAATGTAGTGTGCGGTGTGGGTAGTCTTGCCATATGACTCAACGGCGCCAGAGTGTACGCATTTATTCTCAATCGTAGAGCTAGCCCAAAAGAGCGGCCCAAAGATGCTGTTGAGTCGGTCAATAACGTAGTGGCCAGCAAGGTAGCTGAAGCTGCGGCCGTTGCTGCCTTCCCGCTCTAGTACGGCCTCACGTGGAATCTTGGCGTTTAGTTCTTGGTTAATCTGTTCAATGGTTTTATTACTCACAAATACTATCTCCTGTTTCAATGCCTTTACCAATCATTGTAATTAATAGGTCAATCTGGGCCTCTTGATGCTTTTTACAGGCGGCGGAGCAGGCGGCGAAGCAGGCGGCGTAGGCGGCGGCGTAGGCGGCGGCAACGGCGGCGTCGGCGGCGGCGTAGGCGGCGTCGGCGGCGGCGTCGGCGGCGTAGGCGGCGGCGTAGGCGGCGTAGGCGGCGTCTTTACGGGCAACCGTAAGCTCTTCGCGCGTTGCTAACCCATCAATAAAGGCCTGTGCAACCTTAAGTGCGTTTCGGCTTCTTTCGTCGTTCATTAAGTGCTCAACTGAGCTTGCGGCTTTAATGGCGTATAAACGTATTAGCTTTTCGCTAACTACTGTTGTTCTAAGCGCGCACCACAGTCGGTCGCGAAACGGAATATCACGCTGTTTAAGCAAGTCCACAACATCGCCTGTCCAGTCTTCTGCAATATGCTTAACCGGATCATAACAAGGGTTCCAAGAACGAATAATAGTAGTATTAAGTTGTTTAAGTTTCATTGCTGCTTATCTCCCCTAATTCATCCAGCGCACAAGAATAGGTTGTTTCATATTCTACCTTAATGCGCTCTACTTCTGCAATAAAAGCTTTTAGTTTATTTATATCTATTTCCGCTAAATACCTGGCGTCGTTAGTGCTGTGAATAAAGTTGTCTGCTTTACCCAGCATCTTTTCTGCCGTCTCTTCAATGGCCAGCGCGCAGTTACGGTTGCGGTCGCTAATAACCAAGTCTTTAAGCTTATCTTTTAGTTTATTTAGATTTAGCTTCACGTTTTCTTCCTATACCGCTTTCTTACTTCGCCTTCTGCTTTAGTTTTTTTCTTGTGGCAGGCCTTACACAAAATCTGCAGGTCATCCGCTGTGCAGAACAAGCGGTTAATAAACCCATTCCAATCATCCCAGCCCGTAAGAGGCACTACCGGCTTAATGTGGTCTTTGTGTATTTCTTTGCGGCCGAAATGATCCGTGCAGTGGGCGCATCGATAAACGCCGCGGCTGACACGCGCTCTGCCTAGGGCCTCGGTAAAGGCTGGCCACATATAGGTGGCGCGTCTAAGCATAGCAATAACAAACCCTGTCTTCTCTAGCGGCTTCCTTGCCATCTAGTACTCTTTTCTAATTACTTGTTAACGTCTGTGTTTTTTGGTGGGTTTCCGTGTAGCCTTGAGAAGGCTCTCTGAAAGTTCATGGCATCTTGCCGCAGCTTTAGTATACTCATCTTTAACGCGCTCATAGCTCTCTTTAAACATCTTTTTATGGGCTATAACTTGAGTTAGCTCATCGAAAAGTAGTCTGCGTTTGGACCGGCCGCAGTTAAGGCCAACAGCATAACCCACTAAAAGTATTGTACACACTGCGCCAATTTCAATAAACATCATTCATCCCCATGGCAAGTATTAAAGAAGCGGCAAACCCGGCTGCCAATAACACACTGACTACTATTTTTATGATAAGTTGTTCGATTATGTATATCGTGACAGATAGCTTTAATGTTGTCTAGCTTTTTTGTCACCTTTTCGCGTGTTAGCGGCGTTACCTTAACCTGAATGCGCGGGTTCTTGTGGTCCTTAATAAACACCACGTAAACCGCTTGCTCGGCTTCAAACTGAAGCTGGTTATAAGCAAGCTCGGCGTAGCCATACATCTGCTCGTTGCATCGTATCTTATAGCCCGTGTAGGGCAGCGCTGAGGTCTTCCAATCCACTACGCTCTTAACGCCCTTGAACTCGCCCAGGAAGTCAGCAGTACCGCTAAAGCCGTACTCAGCTGTTACCGGCATCATGAGCTTCTGCTCTAGGTGTAGCGGCTTAAACATGCTCATCTTAGGCACAAACAGATCAATAAACTCTTTGCCAAACTCCGCCAGCTCATCGTGCTTATAGCGCGTGTACTCCAGCTCTTTGTTGGTCGCTGCTTCCCAGAACACGTTGAACACGTCCTGTCCGTTGCCCCCTTCAAATAGGTCTTGAATGGCAAGGTGGAGGGCCGTGCCGAAAGCCATATCGCCGCTTTTGTCAGAGCCATCATCAAGCTTTAGCAGGTGCTTTAGCTCGTAGTACTTGGGGCACTTGTTATAGTCGCCAAGCGTGCTGTAGCGGTAATGCTTCATTAACGGTAAAGCCTGTTACCGGCAACATTAAGCTGCAACGCCTGCAACCCGCTATCCTGCATATAGTCAATGCGGATAGTATGTACGCCGCGGGTTAAGAACTTAGAGCCCGTAGTGGTGGTAGGGGCGTGTAGCGTGTTAAGGCCAGTCACAAGCGCATTATCAATATACAGTAATGCTGCATCGTCGCTAGTTAGCGAGAAACTATGGTAGTTAGACTCGGTAATAATCACCTGGCCGCTGCAACGTACGGCGTAGTCCTGTGTGTACAGGCCGCGAAGAGCGCTTGGCACTAAGTTAAGGCCGTTAGCGGCAGGGCTTTCGGGCTGATTAATCTCGCCTAGATGCACCCACGACGCTACAGCAGAAGGAAGCGAGGCAGGGAAGCCTGTGGCGCTATTAGGGAACACACCAGCGGCCCCAGTGTTGTTGTACAGCGTACAGACAAGGCCGGGAACTAGCG
>ERZ869907.374-NODE-374-length-14091-cov-6.947065_pt1 | contig 14091 bp, 20 predicted proteins | sample MGYA00579309_ERZ869907 | MGnify/ENA primary metagenome ERZ869907 (study PRJEB32216, sample SAMN09231814) | wastewater metagenome | place: USA: Maryland | collected 2016-07-30 | study: EMG produced TPA metagenomics assembly of the PRJNA472060 data set (Reclaimed... | reverse complement strand
TGGCAGATGTTCAGAATTGGCTCGGTGTTCGGCTGGAAGCGTGGGGGCGGCACGCGACGATTCCGTGTCGCCTTTAACGAAGTGGCACGGAAGAACGGCAAGACCACGGAAGCGGCCGGCGTTGGCCTGAAGCTGGCTTTCTTTGACGGCGAACCGGGCGCCGAGGTGTACGTCGCCGCCACGAAACGCGACCAGGCGAAGATCTGCTGGTCTGAGGCGCACTGGATGGTGACCCATCGCAACGCCCCGGCCGGATTGAAGCGCAAGGTCACCGCGTTGACGGCGAACCTTCACGATCCTGGCAGCGGCTCCAAATTCGAGCCGCTGGGCGCGGATGCTGACTCCACCGACGGCCTGAACATCCACGGCGAGATCGACGATGAACTCCACGCCTGGAAAAACCGAGAGTTCGCGGAGAAGCTCGACACGGCCACCAGTGCCCGACGCCAGCCCTTGCGCTGGATCATCACCACACCCGGCTTCGACCGCACTTCTCTGTGCTGGGACATGCACGACTACGCCGTGAAAGTGCTCGAGGGTGTGGTTGAAGATGATTCCCTCTTCGCCTACATCGCCTCGATTGACGAGGGCGACGACTGGCGCGACCCCAACGTATGGATCAAGGCGAACCCCAACCTGGGCGTGAGCACAAAGCTTGAGACCATCACCGAGAAATGCCGCAAGGCCGAGCAGATCATCCGCGAACAGAACGCGTTCAAGCGCATGTATTGCGGGTTGTGGACGGAAGCTGAGGACCGTTGGGTTTCGACCGAGCTCTGGGACTCACAGCGGAAGCGGGCGAAGCGAAAGACGCTGGAATCGAGAAGGTGCTTTGCCGGCGTGGACCTCAGTTCGACAAAGGACATCACGGCGCTGGTGCTCTGGTTTCCCGATGATGATGGCGACGGCGGCGACGTGTTGCCCTTCTTCTTTGTGCCCCAAGAGGGGATAGCGGACCGGGAACGTTCCGATCGGGTGCCTTACTCCACCTGGATTGCCGAGGGGCACATCGAAGTGACCCCTGGGCCAGCGGTCGATTACGACTACATAGAAGAGAAGCTGAAAGAACTGGCCGCGACGTACGAGATTGAGTCTGTAGCCAAAGACCCCTGGCAAGCTGTGCAGTTCGGCGTTCACGTCCGTTCCATGGGCCTCCAGGTGGTGGATGTTCCACCGAATGCCTCCCGCCTGAACGCACCGACGCGTGAATTGGAGAGGCTGCTGCAGTTACGAGGATTGCGCCACGGAAAGAACCCTGTCCTGCGGTGGATGGCGTCCAACGCCGTCGCGGTGGAAGACTCCAGGGGACAGATCAAGCTGGATAAACTGAAATCGCGAGAGAAGATCGACGGCCTCTCGGCGCTGGTGAACGCACTGGCCGAGGCCATGGTCGCGGAGAAGGTGCTTGAACGCTGGTTCGTCCGTTGATTACCGGGTGACCTCCGTGATCTGCCCGGTCCACGGCGAGTGGACGCCCACAAGCGGCAGCCACGGCGTATCGCCTGAGCGCGTCACCGCGTCCTTTCTCAAGCGCAACCCCGTACTGTGCGGACGATGCACTGATGACGGCGTGGTGACGCCGATGCTGGTGAACGTCGAACCGGTCCTCAAGCAAGACGACTGACTACCGGAGCGAGATCTCACCCACTCCAGCCGGTGTGCGGCATCCGTTCCCACGGCGGGACGCGCTTCTCAAGGCTTACCCACCACTGCGCTCCTGAATGTTGCCGGCGGGCCACGAATCGAATCCCCTCGATCTGCCCGTAGACTTCTCGGGCATCGGGTTCCGAGCGCCTCACGGCACCGGCCAGTTCCCGGCGGACGCGATCCTCCGAGACACCGATGGTGCGAGCCACAAACTCAATGTCCTGGCGTCTCACTTCGGTGGCCACTCCATGCCGATGCTGACCTCGTCGTTACCATCGACCACGACGCTGTGGGCCGAAGTTGATGTGCGGATGGTCAGGATCTTGATGAACTTCGTGAGTACGACCTGGCGGCCCGGCTGAGGCGTGACGGCTTCCACAACACGACTGATGCTCTGGCAGACAGACTCGCCGCGGTACTCGGAAACGGTCGGTTCACCATTAGCTATGCTCGTAAGCGTGCACTGCCAGTCGATGCCCACTACGCGATCCGGCTCGGGCGTAGGAACTTCCGGCGCTTCGACCGTGGTACACGCAGCGCCCAGGGCGCTGAGGAGTGCCAGGAGGAGGAACGCTCTCCGCACGGCGGGGAATGTACACCCCGCGGCTGTTCCGTCGCTAGAATCTGCGCACGTTTTGTCGGGAGGACGGGCCGCATGTTCCTGGCGGAGGACTACTCAAGCGAGATTCGCGGTGCATTGGTGATCGCATGGTTTGCCTTTTCGCTCTACTGGGCGGCCGTGTGCGGCTATGTAGCCACGGAGAAGGGGAGAAGAGAGACCGCATGGGCCTTTGCCGGGTTCTTTGGTTGGTTTCTCGCCCTGATACCCTTGGCCGCGGCTCCGTCGCTGTACGCGCCCACTCAGCCGGTTCCAGCTCGGCGGCGAACTGATGAAGACTGAACAGCGATTGACCGGCAGTGGTGAGATACAGCTCCGAGGTGTCTCCGGGATGCTAAAGAGCGTGGGCTTCGTCGCCCTTGGGCTCGTCTCCCTGGCAGACATCGTTTCACGGCTCGCCCCGTCCTTTCCCGTGCGGCCGGTCGAAGTGGTCGCGGCGGTTGTCCTCGGCATCGGAATCGGCACGGCCATGGCGCGTGACGGTCAGGCCGAGGGCGGTGACTCGCGGGGTACCGAACCCTGACCCTCGCACGTAGGGCATTCTGGCCGTAGGCGCCCCTCGAAAGGCTTTAGCGGCGGGTATCCGTGACACTCGGGGCAAGGCTTCCGGTTCGGGCCGATCTTGAACCTGTTCCCATTCAAGGCCACCTAGAACACCTCCGCCTTGATCGTGGCTTTCGCCTGGGCGATGCGCGCGGCGTGGGCCTGGACCTTCTCTCTCGTAGCCGGCGGGAGTTCGCTGGCGATTGCGTTCAGCGCTTCGAAGATGGACTGAAGAGCGGTAATGACGGCGGTCTCGGTTGCAGTAGACATGTCCCCACGGTCGCTCAGATCGTCCTGATCTCCGATACGCTCTTGTCGCAGGTGAACGCGATCTGATGGGTGAATGAAAGGCATCGCGAAGCACTCTTCTCGCATGCCTCGAAAGCGCGAACGTCTCGAACTCCCGCACGAGTCTCGGTTCATCCGCCGAGATGAACGCGGCCGGTTTACCAGTGCCCAGGTTGACGTTGGCAACTCGCTCCAGCGAGACCGACGGCAAAAAGCCAAAGCGGACAACCCCGGCGGCCAGGGCGATCATGGTGACCGCAAAAGCTGACAGCGAAACCCTCAAACGGGATGCAGCTCGGATTCGGGAGCTATTCGCCAGCCTGGATGTGGATCAGCGAGCGGTGCTCATTGCCTGGGCTGAGTTCTACGCGCTGCAAAACCGAGAGCGGCGTACCGCCTGATCAGTGTTCGCCGGGAAGACAAAGCTCGCGATGAACCGATGGCGGACGATCGCGGATGATCTGAGATACCACCGACGCGCGAAACTCGCCCAGAATCGCACTACACGCGGTCGCAGGATCGATTTACGGGCATCGAAAAGCCCCGGCGGGTTAGGCTCGGGGCTTCTCTGGGTTTCTGGGGTTTAGTTGTCGGCGGCCAACCGCTCCAGCTTCTGGTACTTCTTGCGGGCGGCCTGCCACGCGGCTTTCGCATGGCGCGACTGAGGATCGAGGGTTAAATCCCGTTCCTTCAACCGGCCGGTGAGTGCAGCGAGGCCGTAGAGAAGGGCGATATCTGTGTCCGTGACATCGGTGACATCGAAGTACGAACTCTTGCAGGTGTGCTGGCCGACGGCTTCGATCATCTCCAGAACGACGCCGAACTGGTGCTCGTCCAGGCTGTCGAACCCGACTATCAGGCTCCTCTTTCGCGAATTGGGCATTACCAGACCTCCGTTGCCTCAGTGGGCAAAATGTAAGGCCGCCCAGCGGTCGAGACGCGGAGCGGCCTAGAGGAAGGTCTACGGGTAGACTTCGGCTAGGTCCTTCGCTGCTTTTACCAGCGTTGGGCTTAGGGGCCGTTCGGTGGTTGCACACCGGGCGGTCCCGCCTTCGATGTGGAAGATAGCACGGGGAGTCAAGGGTGAAGACGCTTCAGCGGCTCTGGTTTCGGCACTGGTACTGGTTTCTGCCGCTCGTCTGGTCCTTGGTCACCGTGGCCGGGTACTTTTGGTTTCTGAAGATCCTCGATGATCACGGTGAACGAGACTGGAACAACGCGCTCTCCGCGGCCCAAGTGTTCACAGGGATCGCCGGCTTCGGCGCCGGCGTGGTCGCCATCCTGGCAGTCCGCGAGCAGTTTCGGCCGCAGACAGCGCGGCTCGCCATTATGGCAACTCGTGGTTCCGAACCAGGCAGCGTGCGCATCGAAATCCGCAACGACGGTTCGGTTGCCGCGGAGACCGCCGCAATTGTCTTCGTCGGGGCGCCGCATGGTTCAGTCACGATCCCCAAGGGGCTATCGCCGGGATGGACTTCCCGATCGACCTCGCAAGGCGAAGATCATGCGTTGATTCGGACTGCACTGATACCGGCGTACAGCCAGTGGCTGTCCGTCGCTCCGGGCGACATCTTCATTCCTGATGAGACCTCCGAACTGTGCCTCACCTGCGCCAATGGGGAAGAATCGCGAATCCCGGTTCCCGCGCAGCAGAAGCCAACGACCCATTGACCGCCGCATGACTCGGCCGGCCAGCGGTGTCCACTTTCTTGGCCACTTTTCCAGCGGAATCTAGCGGTACCGAGCGGTAAGCGAACGGCTCGCTAGATACGAAATGCGGTTTGGAGCGGTGCCTAGCGGCCTATGGGTTGTAGTTCAACTCTCCCGCGTCTCCACCAATTTCTGAATCTGGCCGGGAGCAATTCCGGCCTTTCTGTCCACATTTTGGCCACATTTCGCGGCAGCCAACGCCGGATGCCGCTAAGCTTCGACTCATGAATTCGTGGGAAGGCAACTTCGAAGTGTTGGCGCTCGGTCGCACACTCAAGGCGTCCGGGCAGATCTACCACGCCGCACCGAGCGGTTGGTCCTGCCGACTGACAGTCCAGACGCTGCTCAACGATTCCGACCGGCACGGTATTTTTGAAAAACGAGTCACTGTCTGCCTCACCCGCCCGGGAGGGCCAATGCTCGACGGCATCGTAAAGAGCGTGTCCCCCGACGGCGATCGCACAGTCATCGGGGTTGTCGGACAGGGTGAGCCCGACTTCTAAGAGTTGAACAGCCTATCCATGTAATCGGCCGCCTGGCCTTGGGCACCTTCAAGAACGTGGGCGTAGATTCTGAGCGTTGTGGACACGTCCGCGTGGCCGAGCATCTCAGAGACGACCTTCACGGGGACGCCATCGGCCAGCAGCATCGACGCGGCGCTGTGGCGCAAGTCGTGAATCCTCATGTCCGGTAGCTTCGCCTTCGCGAGCAGCTTGGGGAATTGCCGGCCGCGAAGATTCCTGCCGTCCAACGGGTTACCTGTGCCCACGGTGAAAACGAGCCCGTGCTCCGTCCACGCATCGCCACCGTCCTGGCGCTGCCTTTCCTGACGCTCTCGGTGAGCCTCCAACGCGTCTACCGCCGCCTGAGCGAGCCATACGGTGCGGTTGTGGTTTTTCTTCGTGCTGGTGGCGCTGAACACCGGTTTTCCGTCCACGGCCAGCGTGCGCCGAACCTGAAGTCGCCGGCGATCGAGATCCACGTCCGCCCACTTCAAGGCCTGAAGCTCGCCCAGGCGAAGGCCCGTCGTTACGGCCAGCGTCCAGAAAGCCTCGAGCGGCTCTCCCTTTGCAGCGGCGAGGAGCGCTTTCGCATCATCCGGCCGAAGCGAGCGGTACTCTTTCGTGCTGCGCCTGGGCGGCGTTACCAGTGAGGCAACGTTGCGGGCGGCGAGGCCTTCGCGCTCAGCATCCTTCATGGCGGTATGCACGACGCCGTGAACTAGCTGGACGGTTGTGGCGCTGACTTCCGCCCCGAGCTTCGCGTACGCATCGCGGAGATCGCTGGGCTGTAGCTTCGCGAGCTTTACCTTCCCGATGTGAGCGGCCACCTTGTCGAGACGGCCGCGATAACGCCGGATGCTCTCGGGCGCCAGCGTGGCGGACTTCCCTTTCAGCCACGATTCGAAGTAGTCGGCCACGGTGAGCCGTTCGCTGATGACGGGAAGGTGATCGTCGGCTCGCTTTTGGGCGTCGCGCATTTTTCGCAACGCCTCCGTTTTCGTAGCTCCCGAGAACGAGCGAGCGACGCCGTCGATTCGAGCGCGGACCTGGAAGCTACCGCCACGCTCGCGGACCGATCCCGCACCGTTATCTCTCCGGCTGGTTGTGCTAGTCGTCAAGGTCGTTCTCTCCCTTCCAGTCATTGGGCATCGACCGCGTCCGCGACAAGTATTCGTCGGACTGTTCCCAGCGGCGGTTGATCCAGTAGTCGTTTTGCGTTTCGAGCGTCGTCCGGAGTTCCGCCAACTCGCTCTCCGACATCGCGCCTCGAACTAGCTCGGCCAGACCAAGTGACCTTTCAACGTCACCAAGGAGGAAAGGGAACCCATCCGCCCGAACTGATTCTTGTTCAAGGATGCAGAGTTCTACGAAGCGCCGATTACCGTCGAATAGGGACATCGCGGCCAGGCCGTGAAGATTTTCGACAGGCAATTGGGTGCGACTGCCAACGGCGAGGGTGATGCGCCAAAAGGCTTGGGTGAGTCTGATACTGGGCTGTCGCTTTAGGTAGCGCCAAAGCGTGAAGAAACTCTCAGCGGCCTCCCAAGGAAGGTCTGGGTTTCCAAAGCTTTCCGGCCACGATGCTGGGCGGTATCCGTCGATGTTAGGCGTGTTGAGGATGATTCGCTTGATAGCGCCCGCTTTTGGGGGCTCGTCGATCCCACCATCGGCGGCCCGCGGCCACTCTTCCTGTTCCAGCTGCTTCTCAAGCTTGCGGTATGCGATGCCAGGTTCGGCCGCGAACCTGTCTATCACGCGACTCCGCCAGTACTCCGATGTCCCCGGGTTCGGCACCATTCCCCCCATGAAGCGACTCAACTAACGCATCGAAACGCCGCATTCTTGTTTGAAGCGAAGCATACGCTTGCGGAAGCAATCTGCAAAGGTAGGCGCAAATGGAAATTACAACCGAATCCCGGGGCGCATATCGCCCGGCTGAGGCCGCAGCTTGGCTCGGGGTAAGCCGGGACACGTTGGACCGGATGTGGCAGAGCGGGAACATCGTCTCGTTCACCGTCGGCCGTGCCCGATTCATCAGCGCCCGTGAACTCGAACGGTTCATAGCCGAGCGAGAAGCGGAGGCTCGCAGTTAAGTCCCCGAACATGCAAAACGCCCGCGTCAACGGGCGCTTGCTGGGGGACTGGTGCGGGGACACCGTGATGCTACCTACTCATTATGACATATCGGGAATGGGGCGATGAGCCTGGTCACTGGCCCGCTTCCCTCAAGCCTCGATCCTGCAGAACGCGAATCAGCGATCGCCTTTGTGTATGGCCCGCTCGCGTCGTTTCCGTTCTGCTACTACTGCGCGGATGGCCTCACTGCCTATCCACTGGTCCAGTGGTTCGGCGCCAACGGGCCAATCTTCTTGCACCCTGAATGCGCTGAGCAGCTCGGTGGGCGGCTCATCAAAGACGGACTGATCGCTCCCAAGAGTGGAAGGCGAGTGCTCGTATGAAGTTCCCGATCTTTCCCGTCGAGCCTGGCGGCAAGAAACCACTCACTGAGCACGGGTTCCTCGATGCCACAATCGACGAAGCGACCATCCGCCAATGGTGGACCCGCTGGCCCGATGCCAATGTGGCCATGCCGACCGGGCCGGGCACATACGACGTGCTCGACGTGGACGTTCGGCCATCCGGGAGCGGCATGCCAGCTTTCGACCGATTGAACGAGGCGGGCCTACTGTCGGGAGCCTTGCGGATCATCCGCACTCCGAGCGGCGGGCTCCACGTGTACTTCCCCGGAACCTCGCAGGCGTCCTCAACGATCAAAGGACTGCACCTCGACCTGAAAGCGGCCGGCGGCTACGTGCTCATCCCACCGTCCAAGGTGACGACCCCGGACTACTCAGGTACCTATTCAGTTGAACGCGACTTCACGGATGAAGCGACCGGAGAGGTTCTCGATTGGGCGGCGTGCCGGGCACTTCTCGCACCGGCCCCGATCCCCTCCCGACCAGTGCCAGGTGATCACTCGCGAGACATTGGCGCTCTGGCGGCATGGCTTCGAAAGCAGCAAGAGGGGAACCGCAACGGTGGGCTTTATTGGGCGGCGAGACGCGCAATCGAAAGCGGCTGCGACGACCCGTCCGTGCTGGTGGAAGCTGCGCTATCCATCGGGCTGGAGGAGCGAGAGATTTGGCGCACCCTGGCAAGTGCACGCCGCTGCGGGGGTGTCTCGTGATCGAGATCAACCGCGAAAAGGTGTGCGGCGCCGACATTCTGAACGAAGTCAGCACGGAGATCAGGAAGTACTGCATCCTGCCCGGCGAGCACGCATACACAGCCGTGACGCTCTGGTGCGCGGCGACTCACGCTCAGCTCTCGTGGGAGCACGCTACACGGCTCGTCATCAAGAGTCCGCTGAAGCGTTGCGGCAAGACGCGGCTGCTTGAAGTGCTCTTGGAACTCGCGTACGCGGCGCTGCCGGCAGCGAACATCTCCGTAGCGGCACTCGTCCACGGAATCGATGAAAACGATCCGCCTACCCTTTTCCTAGACGAAGCAGACGCGATCTTCGCCAAGCGCCGCGGGGACCATTCCGAGACTGCCGAAGCACTGCGCGGAATCCTCAACACCGGTTTCGGCCGGCGCTTCCCATACGTCCGTTACGACGTATCCAGTCGGGCGAACATCTCCAGTTCCACCTATTGTATGGCGGCGATCGCAGCGATCGGAGACCTCCCGGACACGATCGAGGACCGCGCGGTCTCCCTCACCATGCAGCGTCGGGCGGCTGGTGAACGCGTAGCACCCTGGCGCTCCAGGAAGGTTGTCCCGCGCCTCCGCGACCTCCGCGAGAAGGTCCACAACTGGATCGTCGTTCATGCGAACCACCTTGCCGAAGCCGAACCGGAATCTCCCGTGGATGATCGCGAGGCGGACGCGTGGGAACCCCTACTAGCGGTCGCTGACCTGGCGGGCGGTGACTGGCCGGATCGGGCGCGCGCAGCATGCCTGTTCTTTAGCGGCCAGGTCACCACGGGAACTGAGTCAACAGGCGAGAGGCTGTTGGAGGATATTCACGGCATCTTCCAGCGGTACCCAGAGTCCGACCGCCTGGGGGCTAAGGAACTCCGCGAGGCACTTGTGGCCGACGAAGAGGGTCCGTGGGGTACGTACTCGCACGACCGGCCGCTCTCGCTTCGTGACCTGGCGCTGCTGCTTAAGCCGTACAACATCCGCAGCGAGCAAATGCGCCTCGGCACGGACAACCGAAAAGGGTACTACCGCTCCAGTTTCACCGCCGCGTGGGGCCGTTACAGGCGCACCCCTGAAACACGCGAAACAACCGAAACACAGGGCGCTACAACCGCGGATTTCGTATCTGACAACGATGTTTCGGATGATGTTTCGGATGGGCCGGGTTTATCCGAAACATGGGGTTTTGAATCTGCAAACGGGCACTTTGAGGCCAATGTTTCGCACGTTTCGGACGTTTCGGGGGAACCCGTAGCACCTTCGTCAAATCGTTGGTGCAGCGCTGATGGCTGCGTTCAAATCGTTAGGCCGGACCGCGATTGTCCTCACCATGGAACTACCTACGAAGGTGTCGCATGAACGGCAAACATCCGCCATCCGATCGGACGTGCCCGCGCTGCAATCGACCGAATGCACTCGTAGATGCGCAGGGTGACCTATGGTGCGCAGGATGTGGCACTGTCAATCCACCACTGAACCCGGAGCAAATTGCTGAACTTCGAAACGAAGTGTCACAGACCAGACGAAATATCGGACGCCCTGGATTGGGAGCACGAAAGATCTTTGGTGAGCGGTGAAGAAAAGCGCCCCGCAGTCCTGAAACACGACGGACAATGAGAGCAGACCGGTGGTGGATTGGACGCACTAACCTCCACCAATCCTCACCGGGCCATCTACATCGGAGTAACTGATGCCGAAAACATCGATCCTCAACGACGAAGTCACCGAAGCGCTCGCCGCACGTGATGAAGCGAAACAAGCTCTGTCGCGACTCACCAGTGACCACCAGTTGACAGAACTGCGAGCGAAACTGAGCGACACCCTCACGGCGATGCGAACCGCGCCGGCCGCTGAAGCGCTCGACCTGGCTTCGCAGGTTGCGGGCCTGGAACGGTTGCTCGAAGAGCACGGCAAGCCCGTCCGCGAAGAGGTGATCGATCAGGCGCGGCAGACGCTTCGCCGGCGCACTGCCGAAGCGGCCAAAGCTGCCACGCGCCAGCACGAAGCCGCGACCCTGGGGCACTACATGGCGCTCACTGCGGCGGTGACCGACGTGTTCACGGCATTGGACGCGATCAGCGACGAGCGGATGACCATCGGCACCGCGGCGGGCCTCGGCATCGCGGATGAACGCGAAGCCGCATGCCGTCGAGCAGCGAATGAACTCGCCCGGATTCTCAACATGCAGCCCCGCCCCTTCGGGCCGAAGGAACTCGCGGCCGAACGCGGCCGGTAAGGAGCCCAACGTATGACACCGACGTTTGCTCAGACCCTGACCGCCGCCGAACAGACCGAACTCCGGGCGTTCAAAGCGGCAATGACCGCTCGTGACCGCGCCATGGAGCCAGAAAGGAACGCGGCCGGCATCCTTTCGGAACTCTCCCGAACCATCGCCACGCACGCGAAGATCCGGGAGTCGGCGTACGAAATTCGCGACCGCGTGAAGAGCGCGATCAAGGTGCGGGGTGGATCGAACTTCGACCTGCGCCACGACCTCGCCCAGGCAGAGAGCGATGCACGTGCGGCCGAAGCGGTGATCCGCTCCACACGGGCTGCTATCGAGCACTGGCGCCCCATCGCGGACCGCCAGCGGAGGGAACGGCAAGAGCGGCAGGAACGCGAGGCTCGGATCGAGAAGGCCCAGCGCAAGGCTGCTGGTCTGGGCCTGGAATGAAAGCCGTCAACGTCACGAAGACGGTCGATCCTGACCTCAAGGCGCTCTCAGTGCGCGTGGCTGAGGCGGTGCTGAGCGCGTTTCGGTACGAGCCTGACCCGCCGCTCTCGCTGATCTGGGTCCGCCCGCTCGCTGAGGGTGAGAACGCTTCGGGCACCGTCTACGACTTCGACCCGCGTGGCTGCCGTGCGCTACTCCACCGCGGTTATCCCAATGTCATCTTCGCGAACACATCGGAACTGGCACGGCCCGTCGAAGAGATTGCGCATGAATGCGGACACGTGTTGCAGAACGCGGGCATGGCGCCATCGGAACCCGACATCGAAGCCTGGCCCACGCAGCTCGGGGAGGATGTTCAGGAAGTCTTCGACTCCAGCGTCCCCGAACCCATCGCATCCCTTTTCTTTCATCACGAGCGATCCGAGCATTACCGCACCATCCGAAACCGGGCCTCCCAGTATCCCGCTCGGATGATCTGGCGGGCGGCTGAACCTCCACGGCCGTCCGCCTTCCACAACCACGCGGCCGAACTACTCGCGGAGGCCCGCCGATTGCCGAAGGGCGCGACGGCGTTCGGACTCCTGCGAGGTTTCCGGGCGTGGTGATCACAGTCGCCGGGTTGAGCGCGCGCGGCGGCTCATACGCGCGGCGCTCCCCGGCATCTAAACCAAGGAACGGCGATGAAACGCAAACCGATCCGAACACTCCGCAAGGCTTCTCAGCCCGTAGACCGACCTCTACCAAGTCCAGAGATGGCGACCTTCGTGGCTGCGGCCCACGGCGGGGCGATCGGGGAGCTGTTCAACCACGACCCTAAAGCGTTCGCCGCCGAGTTGGGCGTTCAGGTCGTCACCGTGCCAGCGTCAGAACTGGAGAGCGATGCTGGAGCGCCGTGCCTGGGTTCCTACACCCCGCGTGCCAACGTGATTCGGCTGGCTGAAGGGTTGTCGTCTGAAAAACGGCGTTGGGTACTGGCCCACGAACTAGCCCACGTGGTGAATGCGCACCTGGACGCGGACGGCCAGCACTACCCCGGCAACGAGGCAGAGCGCCGCTGCGACTCGTGGGGGCAGGCATTCCTCTTCGGTGTGTCCAGGGAGTTCAAGGAGATGACGATCGCGGTGGCGGACCAGCATCGCCCGCGACTTCAACGCGAACAGGTGCCCGTGTTGCGCTATATCGAGGACGCTGCATCCGTGGCGACTTACGGTCGCCGGCAACGTGTGCTGAACGTGCGAGACATCCTCCCTCTGGGAACGTCCACGACGGACATGCAGCGGGCGGCCAACACGCTTTACGACACCGGCGTCACCTACTTGGAAAAGCACAAAGACCCGCTGAACGAATACGACGTAGAAGTGGTGGGCTTGCGGCACGTCTCGAACGGGGCGTATCGCTTCCAGGTTGGCGACACCTTCCGGGTCCAGTTCGACGGCAACGCGCTGGATTCTTCTGGCGGCACAACCTCCGCGCTGACTGTGGACGCCAACCTGTACCTGATGGGGTTCACGCGGACGTTCGCCTCAGACGGTTCGGATAGCTGGCGGCTGACGCTCTCCAACGTCCTCAGAGAAGTGCCGAACGATGGGAACATTACCGCCCAATTCCTCAGCCAGCTTCAGGCGGTGAAGGCGGCTCCGCTGCCCTATGTGTTGTTTGGGGACAACGTGGCGCGGTTCTCGCCGGATGGCCTGGACTTCATCGTACCGTCCGACTCGGGGGTTCTCACAGCAACCGAGCGAAAGGTTAGCTGGTACGACGACTCGACCTTCACCACGCCGAGGGCGCACCTCTTCGCTGCTTACAACTCGGGGCTTTCAACCGGCTATTTCATACAGGCGCTGAAGACTGGCACCGATGGGCAGCAGAGATGGGGATTCCATGACTTCGTGTCTGATTGGGATTCCTATATGGCCCTGAACCAGCTCGGTGGCGGGTTTCCAGACGTGTGGGGTCTGTACGACGACGCAGACGTGGGAATCCTTTACCTCACTCACTCTGGCTCGGGCTATGAACTTCGGATGGTGGGTAGTGACGGATCAGACGTAAAGGTGGGAGTCATGGACAGCATAGTCAAAGCGGCCGACGAGAGTGTTACCACAAGCACTTCTCTCCAGGACGACGACCATCTCACCTTCTCCGTTAGCGCGTCCACGTCCTACCAGTTCGAAGGCGTTTTGCATGTGAACGTCGCAGGTGCCGGGGCATTCAAGATGACGTTTACCGGACCAGCCGGGGCCGTTGGCGCGTTTTCGGTGGTGTACGGCACATCGACTCAAGAAGACATCGCGGCTGGTTCAGCGGCCCTCGGTTCGAGCGTGTCGCTTGCTCCCGGTGGCTCCCCAACCGGACGGACCGTGCGGTTTTGGGGCGGCATTCAAACGGGTGGGAATAGTGGTTCTTGCACCCTGCAATGGGCACAGGTCATAGCTTCCGGTACGGCCACGGTAATGGCTGGGAGTTACCTCAAATGGCAATAGGAGTAGCCACTATGAAACGCCTTCTCTGTCGGTCGGTTTGCCACGGCGGACCACGATGAAACGCTGCATGGATTGCCCAACTCTCATTGCGAGCGGTTCACGTTGCCGAACCTGCGCTAAGCGCCTGCGCCAGAGACGCGGAGGAGACGGCTGGCAGGAACAACGAGACCGGCAAGCGACCATCGCCCGCGACGGACTGACGTGCGCTGAGTGCGGTACGACATGCACTCTGACCCCTGGCCCACGGCAAGCCGAACAGGACCACACGACCCCTGTCGCCCAGGGCGGCGACTCCAGCCCGACCAACCGTCGCGTCCTCTGTCGGCAATGCAACCGCACGAAGGGCAGCAAGCGAGCCACAACGTCACGGCCAGGCCACCCCACGGTGGCCCCGCCACATATCGAAGCATCGTCTCGCGGGAG
>ERZ869907.372-NODE-372-length-14153-cov-108.345013_pt1 | contig 14153 bp, 26 predicted proteins | sample MGYA00579309_ERZ869907 | MGnify/ENA primary metagenome ERZ869907 (study PRJEB32216, sample SAMN09231814) | wastewater metagenome | place: USA: Maryland | collected 2016-07-30 | study: EMG produced TPA metagenomics assembly of the PRJNA472060 data set (Reclaimed... | reverse complement strand
GCGGCCAAGGAGTGGGCGAAGGCCGAGGGCCTGCGCGTCCGCACCATCGTCCGCGTCACCGAGCGCATCGACATCCCGGAGTGGACGCCGGAGGGCAAGGCGTGGCAGGTCACCCTCGCGGTGGACGTGCCGGAGGTGGGGGCGTGACCGCCACCCCCATCCCCTGGGCCCGGTGCAGCGTGTGCCGCCGCCCGTACCAGCTGACCGCCAAGAACGTCGTGCGGGTGCATCGTGCCGGGCGCGACAACGCGACGTGCGACGGCTCGGGGCGGCCGCCGCTGGCGGTGATGGCATGACCGCCGCGACGATCGAGGCCCCCGCCTACCGCTCCCCGGAGTGGCACCAGTGGCGCCAGCACGGCATCGGCGCGTCCGAGATGGCCGACCTGTTCGGCTGCGGCTACCACACCGAGTACGAGCTGTGGTGGGAGAAGAAGCACGGCGGCGAGCGCGAGTCGACCGACGTGATGCGGTTCGGCGCGTTCATCGAGTCCTACGCGCTGGACCGGTACGAGGAGGACAACGGCGTCCGGCTGGTCCGCGGCGAGACGTTCGCGGATGACCGCTACCCGCACCTCTGGGCGACGCTGGACGGCCGCACGCCGGACCGCATCGGCGTCGAGGTGAAGTACGACTCCAAGGGCTGGGACGTGGTGCCGGACAAGCACCAGGTGCAGGCGCTCGCGCAGATCGGCCTCGGCGACCTCGTGGCGGTGGACATCCTCCGGGTGGACACGCGCGGCAAGGTCACGCCGTTCCGCATCGAGCGCGACGACGCCACCATCGGGCACCTGCTGACCTACGCCGAGACGTGGTGGGCGCGGTACGTCATCGGCGACGAGGAGCCGCCGCTGGACGGCAGCGCAGCCGCACGGAAGGCGCTGGACCGCCTCATCGGCACCGACGAGCGCGAGGCTAACGACGACCAGCGGACGCTCCTTGCGGACCTCCGCTCGGTGCGCTCGCGACTGGACATCCTCACCAAGGCCGAGGAGTCGATCGTGCGCGACCTCAAGGCGTCGATGGCCGGCACGGGCGTCCTGACGGCCCCCGGTGCCCGCGTGACGTGGGCGCCCGTCAAGGGACGGCGCACGACCGACTGGAAGGCGGCATGGGCCGACATCACGGCCGCCGCCATCGATGACGGATGGACGACGACCGAGGAGGTCGCGCGCCGTCAGGAGCAGCACACGACGACCGGCGAGCCGACGACGCGCTTCGCCGTCAAGTACGAGGAGGAGTGACATGGGCACGAAGGCAGTGGCGGTCCGAGAGGCACCGGGGGACGCGCGCCAGGAGGCGTTCATCAAGGCGCTCGGGCTGGACAAGGTCACCCCGGAGCAGCGCGAGCTGGCGTTGGCCATCGCGGACCGGTACGACCTTGACGTGATGCTCAAGCACCTCGTGATGATCGATGGACGACCCTACATCTCGCGCGACGGGCTGCTCTGGGTGGCCCACCGCTCAGGGCAGTTCGACGGCATCGAGGTCACCGACCCCGTGCTTGAGAACGGCTTCTGGCGCAGCCGGTGCCGCGTCTTCCGCAAGGACATCAGCCGACCCATCGAGTACCCCGGACGCTACCCGGCTAGCGGCGGCAACGCGCGTTTCGCCCCTGAGATGGCCATCAAGGTGGCTGAGGTCATGGCGCTGCGGAGAGCGTTCAACGTCTCGGCCCCGGCCTATGAGGAGCGGTGGGAGCGCGACGACATCGCTACGGCTGCCCCCACCGAGGCGCCCAAGCCGATCGCCCAGCGCATCGCCGAGCGCGCCGCGGTCACCACACGCCAGCCGGACACGACGCCGGCTGACGCCTCCCCGGAGCCAACGGCGGAACCGTCCGGGGAGGACGACACCGTCGAGGGTGCGGCCGTCGAGGTCGCCGGGCTCTCCGCGGATGACCTGCGCTCCTGGCTGCGCGAGCACTTCGTGGGCATCACGGAGGCGCGCGACACGGCCAAGCGCCTGTTCGGGAACGACAGCCTGACCGCCATCACCGACGAGCAGCGCGTGGCCCTCCGCGACGAGCTGGCGGCGGTGCAGCGATGAGCAAGCGCAAGCCGCTCTACGGCGACTCGCTGGACGACGAGGCGGACGTCTACGCTCGGAGAGGCATCGTGGTCTACCGGATGCTCCCTGAAGTCGCGGTGCAGCTTTCCGCCGTTCTCTTGGTCGAGGCTGAGCGCATCAACGATTCGGGGTGGCGGCGAGACGCGAACCTGCTGCGCAGCTGCGCAGAGGAAGCCGAGGGCCAGTCGTGACCACCGAGGAGCTGGTCCGGCTCATCGAGCAGGACACCGCGCGCCACCTGTGGTGCCCGGACGACTTCCAGATGCGGACGCACTACCCTGCGGCCTGCATCGTCACCATCGGCTCCCTGTCCTCGCTGTCAGGCGCCCCACGCCGATCCATCGAGGAGGCCATCCAGCAGGCCCGTCTCGAGGGCGTGCCGATCATCACGGACGGCGGCGTGCGGGTGGCGCAGACGGCCGCAGAGGCTCACCAGCTGGCGCGATGGCTGCGGGCACGGGTGCAGTCACAGATGGACACCATCGCCGCCATCACGTCCCAGGCGCGGTTGATGGAGGCCGCTGAGAAGTCCAGGCCCATCGATGCCGTCGAGCTCTGGGAGCGGCTGGTGGACGCGGCATGACCGTCCTGCTGGGTCCCACTCCCTGCCACGGCTGCAAGACGCCCGTGACCATCGTTCGGCGGCCGGTGATGATCCACGACAGCCACGGGTCCAACCAGACCGCATCGAAGGACAACGCGGTCCCGTCGGATGAGCTGCGCGAGGTCGTGCCGGTGGGAGCCGATGGGGAGGACCATCGGTGCGCCTGAGCACGGCTATCGCACGCCTGTTCGATTTCCTGTGGTACACTGCTGGCACCGGTCGTAGCGGTGCCTCCAGAACGAATATGCTTGCCGACGCCCGCTGCGTGAGCTACGACCTCATGCGGCGGGCGCTGTGCATCTGGAGGTCGTAGCTCCGATGCCGAAGGTCCGCCGACCCTACTCCCGCGTGTACTGGGAGGTCATCGACGATCCGAAGTTCTCGGGTCTGTGGGATGACGATCGATCCCTCGCCGCCTGGCTGAGGCTCCTGCTGGCCGCTGACATGGCGTGGCCGGCGTCCGCGTCGCTCTACCACGGCGTCAACCGGACGGCGCTCGACAAGCTCTGTCGCGCCGGTCTGGTGGACATGCAGGGCGCCGGACGGTTCCGCATCCACGGGCTGGACAAGGAGCGCCAGCAGCGTTCGGACGAAGCCCGCCGTGCGGTGTCTCAGCGCAACGACCGTAGTACGCCCGTAGAACGGGCGTATACCGAGGACGACGGATGGTCGCCTACGGACGGTCTACCTAGCCGAGACGAGCCGAGCAAAGCCGAGACGAGACAAAGCCGAGACGAGCCGAGCAAGAGCCAAAGCGCGCCCGCGTTCGACGTGATGCTGCTGGTGGAGAACCTGACCCGGAGACCGTTCAACTACCGGGAAGGGCACCAGGTCCACGACACCCTCGTCGGGGACGTGGCAGCCCACGGATCGGACAAGATCGGGGACGCCTACCGGGAGGCAGCCCGGTCCGCTCCTGGACCGGTCGATGCGGCCCAGCTGGTGTTCGGCGTCCACAACGCCCTCCACCCGCTGATGAAGGCGGCACCGGCCAAGCCGGAGACGCCGGCGGAGGTCGCCGAGCGCCTGTCCCGTCGCTTCGCCGAGGAGCGCCGAGCGAAGGAGGCCCGCGATGCCGTCGCGTGAGTCGGAGCCCCTGGAGTCCCGCATCTTCCGTCGCCGGTTCCGGGACCGCGAGGTCATCGAGACGCTGGACGGCATGGAGCTCCGGGACGCCATCGCCATGCTGGGCGAACCCGGTCCCGTCGTCCGGGAGTGGTACGCCGAGCCGAAGGGCTACTGGCGTCAGGGCGACGGACGGCCTGCGCTGGCCGACGACGACCCAGCCGTGATGCAAGCCATGGGACGGTGCTCCGCCAGCCGCATCCGGTCCGCGTTCCCGATCCCGTCGAGCATCCACCCCGAGGCGTGCGCCTGGTGCGACTACCCGGTCGCCGAACTGCTGCGGGCGTGCGACTGGGCCACGTGGCAGTCCCGCTACCTCACGTCCGAGTCCCTCACCTGGAGCAACGACATGGGACAGACCTACGTCCGAGCGGGCCGGTCGGCCGTCTACTGCAACCCGACATGGGCGCGCTTCTGGACGATGCCCGACCACGATCGCCAGCGCGCCATCGCAGCCGCCCAGTACCCCACGGAGGCAGCAGCATGACCCCCACCGACCCCATCCGCGACGAAGCCGTCAAGGTGCTCGCGGAAGCACTCTGGAACTTGGACAACGAGATGGTTTCCCAGGTCGGTTGGATGCACGGAGGACCCGAGGACCGAAGCGTCCGCGAGGTGGCTGAAGCCTTCCTCGACGCCTCCCCCACCCTCGCCCGCCGCCTCGCCCTCGGCACCGCCCTCGATACGGTGCTCGCGGCACCACCGGATGACGATTCGTTCTTCTTCAACCTCGACAGGATCAACGACCTCCGACCGTGGCGCTGGGTGGCTGCCATATCATCCGAGTCATGCGACAAGACCGCTGAGGAACCCACCCCCGAACTCGCCCTCGCCGCCCTCGCCGCGAAGCTGGGGAGCGGGAAGTGAACCGCATCGTCATCTACGCCGACACCGACGGCAACCTCCACGGTGATGCGCTGTTCCGGGGCAAGCACGCATGGAGTGATGTCTGCCCCGGATGCAACGGCGACCTGAGCCGGACGGCGCTGGTGGTGCTGGCCTACGTGTTCACCGCCTGCACCTGCGGCGACCCCGACTACCCCCACCTGTTCGAGCAGATGTGGCACACCGACTGCCTGCGGAGCGGGAAGTGAGCGCGTCGGAGACGCTGCGGGCCTACCTTCGTGGCCGTGACGACATCAACCCCGCCACGGTGTCCAGCCTGCTGTTCTTCCACGAGAACGACCTCGCCGCCGCCCGAGCCGAGTCCGACACCCTGCGCGCGGCGCTGACCGAGGCCATCGCGGAGGCGTACTGCCCAGCGACGGCGGGCGGCACCGAGGGCAAGTGGTGCCTGAACCATGACACGCCCATGGTGACACCTGCCATCTGCGCGATGGTCAAGGGTTGGATGGCCGCCCTCGCCCCGTCGCCAGCGGAGCCAGCGGCACCGGAGCGGTGCGCGACGTGCGACCGCCCGATGCTGAGCAACGCCCACGAGTGGGACCACGAGTACCAGCCATCGGCACCGGAGCGGTGGGGGCGCGAGCCGTGACCGACCTCGACGATCTGCTCGCCACCACCACGCCGGAGCCCGTGACGTCCGTCTCGCTGGTCCCCGGCCGCCACCAGCACACGTGGACGGTCTGCCCGTGCGGCGCCCACCGCGACCTCGAGGCACCCCGCCGCGGCCGGTCCGCACGTCGCCTCGGAGGCGACACCGAGCGCCGGCTGGAGCGGGTCTACGGGCCCCGGAAGGTGGGCGAGTACGGGGACGCCGTGGACCTCATCGGCGCCTCGTTCGTCTGGCAGAGCAAAGCCACCCGCGACGACCCGCCGCTCTGGCTCACGGTCGTCGGGGGACCCGTCGTCCGCCCGGCTCCGTCGCTCGTCATCCGCTGCGCCGCGGCCATGCTGCCCATCGCCAACGGCAAGGCGCCGCTCGTCGTCCAGACGTTCATCCGCCGCGACGGCCCGAAGGACCAGCGCACCCGCGACTGGATCTGGGTCCGGGCGCTCGACTGGATGCACCTGCACGGCGGCCTCTGCCCGGACGTGGACGCCTGGGTCGTGATGTCGGGGGACGTGTTCCTCGCCATCCACGGGACCGACCGGCCGTGACCCGCGAGGAAGCCATCGAGGCGGCAGCTGACCCCATCCGTCGCCACCTCCGAGCGTGGGGAGGCTCATGGACCGCGGCCGCCGTCGCCGAGAACCTCCGGGAAGGATGGGCGGGAGGGTCCGGGACCAACGGAGGCGGGTGGCAGTTCCAGCGTGATGGCATCTACGTCTCTGCGCCTGGCGCGTTCCTCAGCCTCCAGAAGGGGGCGACCGGTGCCATCCGGGTCAGCTACGCCGACGCCATCGCGGCGGTCGCCGGCGGACCAGTACAGGCGACGTTGTGGTGACCGACCCCTGCGGCATCCGCCACGCCCCCATTCCCGAGCCGGGCGGCATCGAGGTCCGCGACCCCGACGACGAGATCGTCGCGCACGGCGCGTTCGTCCACGTCGAGCGGATGGACCGGGACGCCGTCTGGGTCGGCATCCTGACGCCGAACGGCCAGCACATCCACGTCTGGTTCCGGGCCTTGCGGAAGGGCCGCCTCCGGATGGCGGTGATGGACCAGGGCGAGACGCCGACCGACATCCCGGAGCCGCAGCGGTGACGGCCCTCTACCTCTCCGTGAAGGACGCCGCCGCCCTGATGGGGTGTAGCGTCACGACGGTCAAGCGGGGCATCGCCGCGGGCACCATCCCGGCCATCCGCCCGGGCGGGCCGACGAGCTGGGCGCGGGTCCCGCGGGCATGGATCGAGGAGGCTTGGAAGGATGCGCGGCCACGGCGAGGGGACGATCCTGACGCGGAAGCGGAGGCGCAAGGACGGCTCGGTGGCCGTGCGATACGTGGTGGTGGCGTCGAAGCCCGACGGCACGAAGGTGTCCCGGTGGTTCGAGACGCGCAAGGCCGCGGAGGACGAGCGGAAGCGCCTGGCGGACCTGCGCGCGGTCGGCCGACTCGACGCCGCGAGGCTGACGCTTGGCGCGTACCTCCGACGGTGGGCGAGTGACATGGACCTCGCCCCGGCGACCATGAAGCAGCACCGGAACATCATCGACAACCACCTGATCCCGCGTCTCGGCGACGTTCTCCTGGGCCGCCTCCAGCCCTCCGACGTGGACGCCTACCTCTCGCGCACCGACCTGCACCCGCAGACGCTCCGGCACCATCGCGCGACCCTTCGCCGCGTGCTCGCCGACGCCCAGCGCGATGGGCTGGTGATGCGCAACGCGGCCGCCCTGTCCCGGGCCCCGCGGCTCCGGACGGTGGAGCGGACCCACCTCGACGCCGCGCAGGCGCGCGCGCTCATCGACGTGACCCGTGACTCGAAGGTCCCGATGCTGCGGCGCGTCCACGCACCCATCACGGTCGCCCTGTGCACGGGGCTGCGCCAGGCGGAGATGCTGGCGCTGACGTGGGGCGACATCGACTGGAAGGCCGGGGTGCTCCACGTCCGGCACACGCTGCACAGGATCCCGAACGCGCCCGACGACGTCTACCCGTGGCAGCGCATGGCGCCGAAGACGGACAAGAGCCGGCGCACCGTGGACCTCGTGCCGATCGCGATCGAGGCCCTGCGCGCCCGGCAGCGCGAGCAGGCCGCCGACCGTGGCGGCGTGGTGCCGCTCGACGCGCTGGTGTTCACCACCTCGGCCGGCCACCCGATCCACGGACCGAACCTGCTGCCGCCCCTGCGCGCTGCGCTCAAGGCCGCCGGGCTGCCCCTCGAGGTCACTTGGCATGACCTTCGCCACAGTACGGCGAGCATCCTGCTGGGCGCTGGTGTGCCGCTCCCGGTCATCAGCCGGATGCTCGGCCACAGCACGATCCGGGTCACCGCCGACCTCTACGCGCACGTCGTCCCGGAGCTCCGGAAGGACGCCGCGGACCGGCTCCAGGGAGCCCTCTCACCGACGTCTGGTGTGCGTCGGAGGCCAGGCCGATGACAACAAAACTGCTATACTGTTGTGCATGGGTGGAAGACCTCGAACCGGCACCGTCATCAAGCGACCCAATGGACGATGGGTGGCCATCGTCTCCCTCGGAGGCGGGAGGAGAAAGTCCCGCTACGCCGCCTCGCGAGAGGAAGCCGTCGCGCTCCTCAGCGAGCTCGGCGGTTCGGCGGACTATGAAGACGTCAGAAACCAGGCTACTCCGCGACGTGTTCGCATGGCAGCGATCGTGTCCGCGGTCATCGCAAGGGCACGTGAGCGCGGATGGGACGACGCCATGCTCGAGCGCACGCTCGTCGCGTCACTCACGAGTCGACGCCTGCAATACGGCGTGGTGGGCCCCTGCGTCTACTGCGGTGACGAGCTCGCCGACAACGTGGACCACGTCATCCCGGTCGCCAACGGCGGACCCGATGACCTCTCCAATCTCGTCTCGGCGTGCCAGCGATGCAACGTCGCCAAGGGGAAGCTGGAGGCCTCTGGTGTGCGGACTGGTGTGCAAGAGGGCGAAGCGTAACCCCCTCCAGCGTCAGTCCAGTTACGTTCACGAGGAGGAAGTGGAGGCGACGATCGGATTCGAACCGATGCATAGGGGTTTTGCAGATGTCTCTCGCCACCTAGATGGGGTGCCCATCGTGCTCATCAATGTGTCACTCCGACCGCCTGCGGGCACTGTTCTGGTGTGCAGACTGGTGTGCATCTGATGGCCGGAAGAAGGGGCGGCGCGCGCCCGGCGCCGCTGCTCGACCGCTTCAACTCCGCGGCGTCCGAGGCTGGCTGATGCAGGGAACCCGCCTCCCCATCGAGGAGCTGCGCGCCACCTACGACGAGGTGGTCGCGGCCGGATCACAGCGCGCCGTCGCCCGCGCCCACGGCTGGCACCAGTCAAAGGTGAAGCACCGCGTCGAGTCGTACATGGCCGCAGCCGGTATCGAAGGCCCAGCGCCCGGGATCATCAGCCCCGAGCACTCCCACCGCGCCACCCTGTCGCACTCCGGGCAGGGCGACCGCACCGCGTGGCGCAAGGACCAGGCGCGGCTGCGCGAGGCGCAGGAGGCCCTCGAGCGCTCGCTGGTCGAGAACCGACGCCTGCGTGCCCGTGTCGCCGACCTCGAGGAGCAGGTGGCACGCTGGGACCGCCTCGAGGACAAGCTCGACGCGCTGCTGGCCAGACCGTCCTCCCCGACGGCCATCACGAACCGCCGCATCGCCGACGGCGGCGTGGGCGGCCGGAAGGAGCGACGCGCAGCGAAGGCCGCCGCGTGACGCGCCCCACCGACCACCAGCTGGAGGTGTTCGAGGCCGTCTGCCGCCTCGGCTCCCAGCAGCAGGCCGCGCACGCGCTGGGCATGTCCGTCCGGGCTGTCGCCGTCACCCTCAGCCGGATGTACGAGCGCATCGGAGCGGACGGGATCGGGCACGCCGCGTACCTCATCTGGGGTCCCGGAAGCGAACATGTGTACGAAACTGCACGCCCGAACGTGCTCACAGAGGCCCATCTGTAGTTACGATTCTGGCGTGCCCCTCTCTCCGTGCCCCGGCGTGATGCGACGGCAGGTCGGCCTCCTCCAGCCTGCCGTCGCTCCGTCGACTCCGGTGGGGTGCGACGCGGAAGGTTGGCCGAGCGGCAAGGCTCTCGTCTCGAAAACGAGTGACGGCGGTCACACGCCGCGGAGGTTCGATCCCTTCACCTTCCGCCAGTCCTCACGCCGGGGTAGCTCAGCGGTAGAGCGTCGCGTTGAAGCCGCGAACGTCGCTGGTTCGATCCCAGCCTCCGGCACCAACTCACGGATGGCTGGCCGAGCGGCAAGGCTCCCGGTTGCTAGCCGGGCGACCCTTCACCGGGAGGCAGGTTCGACTCCTGCGCCATCCGCCAGCCACCCCGGTGCCGCCTGATGCGAGCGGGGGGACGCCGGGGGAGCATGACCCGCAGAGGTCAGCAGTCCTACCTATTGCCAAGCGACGCTGGGCATGGTGGCTCCGGCTCGCGACCGGCACGACCCTCGGAGCGGCGTGGGTGATGCACGACCTCGCACCCTTCGGCATCCTCGCCCTCGGCTTCGTCCTTGGCATCTTCTTCGATCGGTTCGTCCTGTGGCCCTTGGCGGTCCTGCTCGCCCGTCTCGATGGCCGCCTTCGGAACCGGTGACCCGCGTGAGCCGAAGGTCCGGACCGCCCTCGAGGTCGTTCGGGTCGCCGCGTCGGTCGTCCTCCTCGTGCTGATCGCCTGGCTCGTCATCGATCGCGGCCACGGCGGCTTCGAATACGTCGTCCTGCTGCTGGGAGCCCTCGGCGCCGTGCTGGGCCTCCCGCTCCTCGCCCAGCTGATGAACAGGGGGAAGCCGTGACCCGTCGTTCCCTGCGCTGGCGCTTCGCCGCCTTCGCATCCGGCCTCGTCGTCGTGACGCTGGGCCTGCTCGGCGCCGCGTCCGTCACCCCCGTCAACGCGGGCGGTGCCGGCGCGCTGATCGACATGGGCGGCTGGTGGAAGGACCCGTGGTGCGGGACCTCGGCCGAGCAGTTCGTCATCCGGGTCTGGAAGAACACCGGCTTCTCGGGCGAGTCGTGGAAGTTCTGCACCGACTACCCCGACTTCTGCAACGCCCCCTACGGCAGCACCAGCAGCGACGCCCTCCTGTGCGCCACCGGGTACGACGGCGCCACCGCCAACGACAAGGCATCGTCCTTCCGGGTGAGCGCGGTCCGCGGCGGAGTCACCTGCGAGGTGGTCCTGCGCACGAACCGCAACTACGGCGGCGCCGCGCTGGGGTTCGCCTTCAACGCCCCCTACGAACTGGCGAACATGGGTCCCCTGTCGGACATGGCGTCCAGCGTGGATCTCGAGTGCTGAGGCAGCGATGACCGCCACCCCGTCGAAGTACGACGCCCCCTACGTCAGCGAGATCATCGCGGAGGCCGACCGCACCTACGACGACTGCGCCGCCGCCACCGGCATCATGCTCGCCGCCTCGTGGACGCTGGGCGAGGCCATCACGAAGCCCGACGGGTCACAGATGGACGTCAACTACCTCCGCAACGCCCTCCGCGCGAGGATCGGCAAGAAGGACGGCGGCCTGACGCTCCACGACATGAGCGACCTGATGCAGGCGCTCGACCCGGAGCTCCCGCCCCTGCCCCGGTACAACGGCCAGAGGGCCACGGCCGGCCAGAGCACCGCGGGCGCCACGCTGACGCTCACCTTCGAGGCGTGGAAGGCGCAGGTGATGAGCGGCTACGCCTCGGCGCTCTGCGGCAACCCGTCAGGCGTGAAGAACCCCGACAGCCCGCTGCGCAGCGTCCAGGGCAACGACGACTACGCCCACGTCATCCACGTCTCAAAGGGCGACACGGGAGGCGCGCTCGTCAAGGACCCGCTGACCCGCCACAAGCCCGCGTGGCCCGGCGTCCGCGTCTCCTGGGATGACCTGCGCCAGTACACCGAGGCCAAGAAGAACGGAGACCGCCAGTTCGGCAGCCCCGGCGCGATCGCCTGTGCGATGGTCGCCACGGGTGGCGAGACGGAGGCCGCCCGCACCGGCCGGAAGTCGCTCGCCACCATCGCCCGCCTCAACGGGAAGCTGACCGACCAGAAGGCGCAGACGGCCCTCGCCATCGACGAGCGCGACCAGGCGAAGCGCGACCTCTCCGTGGCCGTCCAGAAGATCAAGGACCAGAACGCGCGAATCGCGGAGCTCGAGGGCCAGCCGAGCGGCTGCACCGACGCCGTCAACAAGGAGCGCGCCCGCGTGCTGGACGCCCTCAGCGGCGGCGTGGACGAGCTCGTGGCGACGCTGCGATGAAGCGCCTGACGCTCTATGTCTACCCTGACGGTCGACGCATCGTCCAGACGCACGAAGACCTGACAGAGAGCGCGCGTGACAGCATCACCAAGGCGCTGGAAGCCAGCGAGGGCAAGGTGCTCATCGTGAACGGGTACGACGTGGACATCGTGAACGTCCAGCCGAGCGTCGAGGACCGATTGGTCGCCATCGAGGAGCGGCTCGGGATGCGCCCGGTGACCGTCAAGTGAGGCCCATCCTCGCCCTCGCAGCCCTCGCCGCTGCCGTCGTCCTGCTGCGCCGGATGATGGTTAGTAACCATCAATCCATCACGCCCGACGCCGACGACAGCGAGGTCGTGGGGATGCCGACGACGTGGGATGGGCAACTGCTCCACGCGCTCGGTCTGGACCCCGCCCGCTACACCGTCTCGATCGATACGTCGTCCGTGCTGGACCGGACCGCCGAGGTCAGCAGGACGCTCGGCCCCGGCTGGTACGTCGAGTTCGCCCCCACCAGCCGCAACTAGGAGGAAAGCCGTGTCGCTGGTCTCCGCGATCGTCAACGACCCAACGCTCCAGCTCATCGCGCTCGTCGCCGTGGTCGCCGCGCTGGCGGACCTCGCCGTGTCCGTGACCGCCGCGATCGCGCGCCACGGCTTCGACGTCAACGTCCTGGCCGACTTCCTCGCGACCCATGTTCTCGCGCGGGTCATCCCCATCGTGTCCCTCGCGGGCCTTGCCGCGGCGCTGTCGCACGGCACCGCTGGCATGGACAACGTACCCGGCGCGCTGACGGCGCTGATCGGCACGACGTGGGCGGCTTCCCTCGCGGGCGTGGTCGCCTACGCGGCCGAGACCTTCGCCAGCCTCCAGCAGAGCATCAAGCCGGTGCAGGGCGAGTGACGGCCGACCTGATGGCACCCCCGAAGGCCGGCCGCAGGGGCGAGCCCTACGCCCCGGCGCACGACATCATGCCCACCTTCACCGTCCACCGTGCCGAGCAGGCATACAAGACGGCCGAGAAGGAGCGCGCGGCAGCCGAGGCCCGTGACGAGGCGAAGCGCCTCGACGCCCATGCCCGTTCCCAGCAACAGGCACAGGAGGCGCAACGTGCCCTGGCCAGCCCGCACCGGTCCCTTCGCGAGGCGTTGGAGTGGTTCCGCGCTGAATGGCAGGCGGCGCTCCCCGTGCGTCTGCACGAGGGATGGGACTCGGTGGAGCCGGGCGACGTTCTGGGCGCCCCGGCATGGACCCTCAAGTGGCGGAACTGGTTGAGCAGCGTCGATCCCGGCGACGGTGAGGCACCGCTGTACGACCCCCTCAGACGTGCCCACATGGCGCTGACCATGAGTGACAGCCTGTGGGATCGGGCCGGGGCCGCGTTCCTGTTCCGGCTCGGCTGCCTGGGCTTCGACCCGATGTGCGCAGCCCGCAACATGCCAGACACACTCCCCACGGCCTACGTCGCGTGGTACACCGAGAAGGCCATCGACCGGCTGCGCGAGCGCATGGCGAAGGAGCGCACCAAGGAGCCCGGCAAGGTGGAGCGCCCCGAGTGGATGGACCGCCTGCACATCGGCAAGAGCGACGCCCAGCACGCGGCAGAGGAAGCCGCGTAGACACGTGCCGTAGAATGATTGAACAACCTGACGCCGCCGCCGCGGGGAGTGCGTTTGCGGAGACTAGCCCAGCGTGAGGCCCTGCCTCGAACCCGGCTGCCCCCACCTGACCGAGCGCACCCGCTGCACCCAGCACCAGCAGCAGCACGACCGCCAGCGCAACGCCAGCCCGCAGCGTGACAAGTACCGCGGGTCATGGCAGGCAGAGTCGAAGCGCCAGAGGGGCGAACACCCGTGGTGTGCCCAGTGCGGCAGGACGGGTGACCTGACCACCGATCACATGCCCGGTGGTGGCTACCAGGTGTTGTGTCGCCCCTGCCACAACAGGCTGGAGGGGGAGCGTCGACGCTCGTGACCTACACCCCGCGCCAGCCCGAACGCTCCTGCGAGCAGTGCGGAACCACGTTCCGGCCGCACGCCCACTGCGCTGGACGCTTCTGCTCCAGGCGTTGCATGGGAGACGCCAAGCGCGTCCACTCCGAGTGGCGCCCAAGGGTGAGCATATGCCCATCGTGTGACCTGCCCTACATGGGGGCAGCACGCAAGGTGTGCGTGTGGTGTGCCCCACGTCCTGCATCCCTGGCATGGCATGCATGTGGCCAATGCGGTAAGCCGGTGCAGGGATACAGGGCGAGGCGAGCCAAGGACCGCATCTGCACGGCGTGCCACAACAAGCGACCAGCCCGGTTGCTGCGCAAAGCCATCGAGCGTGGTGCTGCTGGTGGCGAACGCTTCACGCTGGATGAGATCGCAGAACGCGACGGATGGCGATGCGGTCTCTGCCATCGCAAGGTAGACCCAACCCTGTCGCCCCATCACCCCCGCGGCAAGACGCTCGACCACATCGTGCCTATCTCGCGCGGTGGTCTGCATGAGAGGCGCAACGCGCAGCTCGCCCATCGCCTGTGCAACAACCGCAAGCACAACAGCGGCGAGGCGTGGCAGCAGTTGCTCATCGCGTGAGCCCATGAATTTGTAGGGGCACCCCGGCGCAGTACAGATC
>ERZ869907.365-NODE-365-length-14447-cov-6.230475_pt1 | contig 14447 bp, 13 predicted proteins | sample MGYA00579309_ERZ869907 | MGnify/ENA primary metagenome ERZ869907 (study PRJEB32216, sample SAMN09231814) | wastewater metagenome | place: USA: Maryland | collected 2016-07-30 | study: EMG produced TPA metagenomics assembly of the PRJNA472060 data set (Reclaimed... | reverse complement strand
TCTAGTTTATCAAGGCGAGCTAAATGATAAGCCGCTATTTACCATGGAATACCAAGAAATCGACTTAGTGGCACACGTTCTAGACCTGCCCTATTTACACCATGACGCCCTTGGCAAAATTAAGTCTATGGACACCTGGAGCAACGGCTCCGCTAAGAATTTTAATCGTGACTTGGAATATGCCGAAGCCAAGCACCGCGAAGCTGCAAAGCAAAAGAACAAAGAAGAACTTCGGTACAATCTAAAACAACACAAGCGAGAATGGCGTGAGTTTGCCGACCTCGTTTCGCAAGGAGTAAACCCAGGAGCTGTACTTAATGGCTTCAGGTTCAAATAACTATGGATCAAGACGTATACGTATACAACGCCCTAAACAAAGCAGTAACCGTTCAAGCATTTGGTAACTACTTTACCTTCAAACCACAACAAATTAAATTGATGCGCGGAGAAATCGGTGAATTCATCATTAAAGAAAAAGCTTATCTTGGTCTTGTTGGCCTTTCTCAAGAGTTTGAAGACCCTGAGTACAAGCAAAGTGAAGCGGGACAAGCCGCTCTAGAAGAGAAGCGCCAAGAAGGCGTTAATCGCCGCATCCAAGCATTACAAGCACAAGTTCACAACCTAACCCACTCGCTGGCCCAAGACTTAAACCAAGCCGAGATGAAAATCGACGTTCTAACCCAAGCCACCAAGGGCGACCTTGCTGCCATGGAAGAACTACGCGGCTTTCAAGTAGCCCGCGAAGACGAAGAGAAGCAGAAGCTTGAACGTGTACGCATCCTTGAGCGCCAACTACGCGCCAACACCGCTACCGCGCCAGCCGCCGCTTCCAGGAAAGAAGAGTAATTAGTGTCGCTCCCCTTAACTAGCCCTACCGCGCAAGACCTGCTTCAGGCTGCGCGCAACATGCTTAGCCAGCCAGACCCGAATAACAGCACCTGGACTGACGGGGAGCTGCTTTCTTACATCAACGAAGCCATTCGTATTTACTTCGCCGAGTTGGCGGATAAGAACGAGGGCTACTTTACTACAACGCGCTATCTAGACATTGTAGCAAACCAAGAATACGTAACATTGCCCGGTGACTTCTTTAAGATCCGGGCTTTGTACTCTGTGCAGACCAACGGCAACGTGCTTCTGCCCTACCGCAACAACCTCACTGAGGGCTACCTCACCGACGGCGGTACTAACTCTAATCTGTACGCGCCTTATTACTACTTCAGACAGAACACCATTATTCTTCGTCCGCCTCCAATCTTCAGCCAAACCAATGGCCTGCTGCTTGAGTACATTCAAATGCCGGAGACGATAGTAACTGGCGGCGACGCGCTTACCTCGCAGATTAGCCCCGTGTTTCGTCAAATTGTTGAGATGTACTGTGTGTACAAGGCCAAGCTGAAAGAGTCGCTCGTGACGGGCGTTGCTACTCAGCAAGTGGCCGCCGAGAACCTCAGCGAGCTTGTACGCCAGTTCCGCGATCTATCTGCCATGCGCAGTAAGAATCCCCAATTTACTATTCCGTTTAATCCAGAAAATATTTAGGAGAATCAATGTCTAACGCTTCTACATCAAGTGGTCTTAAAGTGGCAAGTGGCGCCATTATGACCATGCCCGGTAAGTTAATGGGCCTACAAGGCCTAGCCGACAACACTAACGCCGCTACAATCATCGTTTATGATAGCCCGGATGCTGCTTCCGGCGTAGTTCTGGCCAAAATCGTCGTAGACGCCACAACCACTTACGAAGATGCACACATCCCCGATGGCGGAATTGCAGCTAACCAGGGCTTGTACCTGAGTATTAGCGGTACCGGCGCTGAAGCCGTTGTTTGGTTCCAACTCGGCTAATAGATGTACACTACCCGCGCAGGTCAAAAGCTTTTAGAGGCGTATTTCAATAATACGGGGGGATTAAATTTCTCCGACTCTACTTTTGCCATTAAGCCCGAGCAAGCCACTGGCGGGTATAACTTTGACTACGTTAAAACGGGCGGCATCCAAAAGAGCCTTTGCCCAAGTAAAACGTCAGCCAGCCCAGACGCTCAGCTAAACACTCTAGGCGTATTCCTACGCAATACCCGTAAAAACGTTAAAAGCATCATCCGCGCCGCTGGCACCAAGATACAGGTAGCCAACATTGCGGGTGCTCCGTTTACGGACCTCGCCCAAGACACCACCGCAGCCAGCACCAACTTCCTATCCTCTACCTCCACGCAGCCCGTAGTGGGCGCTATGACCACGACACCTACTTCAAACGTGCTGTGGCTCGCAGGAGGCGGTATGGACGGCCTATACGGCGTACCAGGCGACGCAGTGACCGCCAATGGGGTGTCGGCTCCAACCGGCGCTCTCGCCCTGTCTGAGACCGCTGGAGGCGGCTCCTGGGCCACCGCAGGAACCTACTTCTACGCGGTAGCTTTTCGTAAGCTCAGCACCCAAGCTATATCCAACGCGGCCCTTGACCTGTCCATTGCTGTAACTAACGCCAGCAACACCATTGAAGTCGATTTAAGCGGTATTACGAACGTAGACGCTACCCTTTACGATAAGATTTACCTCTATCGCAGCGCCGTGGCCAGCGTAAGCGGCTTTACAGCCGGTGACCTTGTGGCACAGATTGACCCCGCCACGACCACCTATTCCGACACCGGAACCTCTTTAACGTCTGCTGGTTTAGTGCCGCGCAACGGCAATACCATATTAGACAATAGCCGCCTACCTAGCGGCACCTACGAGTCGCTCGTTGTGTTTAAGCGCCGTCTGGTTACGGCCTCTGACAGCACCGTGTACCTCAGTGACCTCAATAAGTTTGAGTCGTGGCCTGCCCAGAACGTCATTGAAGTACCAAGCGGCGGTAAGATTACGGGCCTAGCTATTATTAGCTTTACCACTCCAAGCGCCACCACCACAGATGAGTTCCTTGCTGTGTTTAAAGAGCAGGAACTGTGGATTATTACTGGCGATAGCTCAGAGAACTACGCCCTTAAGTTTATCGATTCTACTGGCAGCCTAAACCAATCTCTCATTGTTGGCGCCAATGGCTACCTCTACTTTATCGACTACCGAGGCATCTACCTCTGGGATGGCGCAGGCAAGCCTGTTTATATCAGCCGTATTATTGAGGATATCTTTAGTATTAACGGCAAACTCGATAAGGCGCTGCTCTATCGCGGCTTTGGCTCTTTCTTCCGCCGACAAAACGAAGTAATTTGGTGCCTTAGCTCCACTGACGTGGGCGAGCAGAAGTACATCCTGAAGCTAGACCTACGTTTAACGCTACCTCAAGTCAGCAATACGCTAGGTGAGCGCATCTTAGACGGTGTGTTTATCCAGGGCAAGACAGCAGCATCTATGTATGCTGGTAATTCTTTCATGTTCCCGACCTCTTCGAACCAAGAAGACGTATTTGTTACTGGGGACGGCTCTGGCTACCTCTACCGCATGTTCTACGACACGGTCGGAACTGGCGCTAATGACTACGATTTTACGTACGACACCAATTTCCTAGACCAAAACAAGCCTCGCGCCGCTAAGCGCTACGAGAAGGTTATTGCTTGGGTCGAAGGTGCCGGTAACTGGGATTTAACCCTGGACTACTGGACAGACTTTAAAACCAACGAAAACGATAAGAACACCATTTCCGTGCAGATTAGCACCGCCGACAGTGGCGAGATAGCGCTTTGGGATGTGGGACGTTGGGACGAAGCACAGTGGGATGGCTACATTCAGAAGCCTAGACCTATCGTGTTTAACCTGCAAGCCGCTCCGTACAACAACGCCGAAGGTGAAGTTATCAAGCTTCGTTTCCGCAACCAAAACAGCGAGCAGCCTATTCTTATCTACGGATACTCAATTCTTTACTCTGATATAGGGGTACGCAATTAATGCCAGCACCAAGTACATGTTTAGTTAATGGCGTTATCTATGGACCGAGTGGCACAGCCATTCAGGGCGCCAAGATTAAGCTGTACAACACGCAGGCTTTCAACGACGCCAACGGTAACTACATTGCCGAGGGCATTCTTGCGTCCACCACCACCGATGTAGACGGCGAGTGGGAACTTGCGGCTGTACAGACCGTATCTTACAACCGCTCCCTCACCTTCCAATTCGAATACCCGCTTGGTAATAACCAATCTGTCAGCATTAAGTATGCTGCTGTTATTCCCAACCAGTCTACGGCCGCTTTCACTGACCTTGTAGACCTCAATGGCGGCAACGCTATCGTGACCGCTGCGGCTACGACTGACAACCTTCCTGAAGGCCACGTTAATCTCTACTTTACCGACGAACGCGCTCAAGACGCCGTTGGCGGTATCATGGGCGATACGGCTAACATCACGATTGTTTACGATGACGGCACTCCTTCTATTCTTGCAGACCTTACCGATACTGGCGTTACAGCAGCTAGCTACGGTACTGATTCTCTTATACCAGTTCTCACAATTGATGACAAGGGCCGTATTACTGCAGCCTCAACCGTGGCTGTTGCTGGTGGCTCCCCAAGCGGGCCTGCTGGCGGCGACCTAACTGGTACATACCCCAACCCCACTTTAGATGTAAACGTAGTAGATAATACTAAGCTTGCGCAGATGGCTGCCCACACCTTCAAGGGCAATAACACCGCTGCTCTTGCTGACCCGCTAGACTTAACCGCGGCTGAGCTTACTGCTGAATTAGATGTATTTACCGACACAGACCAAGGCCTCGTGCCTGCTTCTGGCGGTGGCACACTAAACTTCTTACGTGCTGACGGCACCTTCGCTGTTCCTCCGGGCGGCTCTGGAAGCGTTACTGACGTGTCTGTAGTGAGCGCTAACGGGCTTGCTGGCACGGTTGCTACCTCTACCTCTACTCCAGCCATTACGCTGTCTACGACCGTTACAGGCATTCTAAGCGGCGACGGCACGGCTATTTCTGCCGCATCGACAACCGGCTCCGGCAACGTCGTATTAGCCACTTCTCCCACCATCGTTACCCCCACCATTGCAAAGCTTGCTAACCTTAGCACTAACGGCTTCGTTAAGACAAGCGCTGGTGACGGTACTCTTGGCGTTCAAACCAGCCCAATTCCTGAGGCTGACGGCGGAACGGGTGAATCGACCTATACAGACGGTCAGCTTCTCATTGGCAATAGCTTAGGCGGCCTAACCAAGGCTACGCTCACTGCTGGAACCAACGTTACCATTACCAATGGCGATGGCTCGATTACTATTGACAGCGGCGCAAGCGGCATCACGGAGCTTACGGGCGACGTTACAGCCGGTCCTGGCAGCGGCTCCCAAGCTGCAACCATTACTAATCTTGCACGCTCAAAACTTGCTTCTGGCTCCGCTAACCGCGTTGTAGTCAACGACGGCTCCGGTGTGCTATCTGACGCTGCGGCCATTACTGCTAGCCGCGCTCTTGAATCTGACGCTAACGGCATCCCTACCCACTCGGCCGTTACCTCCACAGAACTTGGTTATGTTAGTGGCGTTACCAGCAGCATCCAAGACCAATTAGACGATAAAGCCGACGCAGCTGACGTATGGGCCCTTGCTGGCAATGCTGGTACAGGGGGTTCCGGTAAGCTTGGTACAACCGACGCTCAGAACTTTGCGATAGTAGCTAACAACCAAACGATTCTTACGATGCACTCCGACGTGCCTCGTGTTTCCGCTACTGTATCTGTTGTGCCTGCCAACAGTACTGGGATTAACCAGTTTGACTACAGAACCTATATCAATCCAGCAGCATCTACTACCGGCGCTAGCCACACAGGTGTAAATGCAGAGCTTGTTTGGGATAACGCCAATGCTGGCTTTGACAACTCTAGTGGCTCGTTACTAGCCTCTTCAAACACGTTTACTAACAACGGCTCTGGCACGATTAACTATGCGTCAGTAAGTACAAACTCGGGCGTATTTAACAACAACAGCGTAACAACGCAGTTTAAAGCAGTTACTACCGAGAACACAGTTACATCTGGCGCAGAGGTTACAGACTACTACGGCGTTGTCAGCGGACTTAACAGCACTGGCGGCATAATTGACTCGCTTCAGGGCATGTCTCAGTATGCCAACTTAACGGACGCTGCGACTAACAGTGTTACCGGGTTAAGCCAGAACCTTAATTTAAGCGGCACTACGGCCAACGTGAATAGCGTTACCGGCGTTAATACCTTTATTCAGTTTAGTGATACTGCCTCTGCTGGCGACCCAGTGTACGGCTTTACGGCCGGTATTACTGCTATTGAAGACTCCGTTATCGACGGTGTTTATGGCACTAATATTTACATCCAAGCACAAAATAACGCCGACATAGGCGGCATTAATCTGTTTAACGGTGGATTGAGCTTATCCGGCGCAGCACAATCAAGCAGCACCAACGCCGTCAATTTAAATTTAACATACTCTAATACTTCGTCTGGCGGCGGCGTTAACATAGTTAACCTTTACGCCAAAACTGAAGACACAGCCACTTTAAGTAGTCTTACTGCTGTTAGTGCGAACCCAGAGATAGAAGGCAGCTCTGTTGTTGCAAGTTATACCGGCGTTGCTATTGGCGGACAGATACGTGGTGCTGCAAATGTTGATAACATCATGGGCGTCAACATTTCTACGGCCATGGCTGGCACCGCCACTGCCGACAACTTCACTGCTCTTGGCGTTTATCCTCAAATTAACGACACAGCCACACTAACTAATGGCTTAACTGGCATTCAAGTTTCCCCTACCATTGTTTCTGGAGCTTCCGCTAACGGAGCTACCGGTATTGACATTAACATGTCTAACGTGGTGCTTGAGGCGGCATATCTAGCGGCTGGCGGCCAGAAAATGGGCCTCTCGATTAACGAGGGTACATTCACGTCGCAGTATAACTACACCATACCAGGCGCAGCCACTTTCTTCCAAACCAACTATATCGGTGGTACTGCAACCGTAGCTAGTGGCGACCCAACTGCCGCGTTCGGCTTTGGTAACAACCTCGCTCACACCGTTGCTCTGCACGATGACTGGACACTTGACGGCGGCGGCCTCGGCTTTGTAGATGTAGGCTTCGTTGGTGCATTAAGCTTTGACACCGGTACTACAATGGCTAAGTGGACTGGTGCCCTTGGCGGCGCTGGTAACCCAAGCGGCGCTGGTACGCTGACTGACGCCATCATGTTCCGCGCTGCTGGTATCTTGCCGCAAGGCGGATCATTAGCCGTAACTAATATGTATGGCTTCCAGGTAGATCCAAACCTGTTTGGCATCGTTGGAACAAACAAGTGGGGCTTCTTTGAAGCTTCCGGCGTTGATAACCACGTTTCTAGCCTCGCCGTTGACGCGGCTTCTTTCAAAGTAGCTAACTCCTCTACCGCGCTTGAAATTGGTAGCCCAAAAGCATTCCTTAACGGCCGCGGAGACACTGCTGATAAAGCTGCTCTGACGCCTTTGGCCGGTATGCAGTTCTACGACACCGACCTAAGCGAGCTGCAGTACTACGACGGCGCTACATGGGTTTCCATGACTGGCGGCAGCGGTGGTATTACCGAGCTTACTGGCGACGCTACTGCTGGACCTGGCTCTGGTTCACAGGCTCTGACATTAGCTACAGTTAATGCCAACGTTGGCTCTTTTGGCTCTTCTACCTCTATCCCAACGCTCACTGTTAACGCCAAAGGCTTGGTAACTGCCGCCTCTGGTAACGCTGTTGTAGCTCCTGCTGGCACTCTTTCCGGCACTACGCTAAACGCCACGGTTGTTAGCTCTTCTCTCACCTCGGTTGGCACCGTTGCTACCGGCGTATGGAACGGCACTGCGGTAGACGAAGCTCACGGCGGCACTGGCGAGACTACCTACACCAACGGCCAGATTTTAATTGGTAACGCAGCTAACGGCTTGACTAAAGCCACTATTACTGCTGGCGCCAACATCTCTGTAACCAACGGTGACGGGTCTATCACTATTGCCACGACAGGCACTGGCGACGTTAACGGCCCTGCAAGCTCTGTAGACGGCGAAGTAGCCCTTTTTAACGGCACTTCTGGTAAGCTTATTAAAGCTGCTACGGGTACCGGCATTGCAACCCTAACAAGCGGTGTATTAAGCGCTACCTCTACCACCGGCAGCGGAAACGTAGTATTGGCAACCTCGCCAACCATTACCACTCCGTCTATTGCCAAGCTCAGCAACCTTACCACCAACGGTTATGTTAAAACCAGCGGCAGCGATGGCACACTAAGCGTACAAACTGTAGCTATCCCCGTAGTGGACGGCGGTACTGGACAAACGACCTATACCGATGGCCAGCTGCTCATTGGTAACAGCTCCGGAAACACGCTTTCCAAGGCCACGCTGACGGCCGGTACAAACGTTACAATCACTAACGGTAACGGAACCATTACTATTGCGGCTTCTGGCGGTGGTAGCTCTTACGTTGGCGCTCGTGTTCGCGGAAGCACCACGACAATGACTAACAACACGCGTACCGACATAGCGTGGACTACGGAAGATTACGACGTTGGTGGAAACATGGGTTCTACTAACTTTACCGCTCCGTCAACGGGCTATTACCATGTTAGCAGCATTTTAACGTTTAATGCCACAACCACCGCCGGTGACGAAGGTCGTCTGTACGTTATGGTAAACGGCGTTGACAAAGCCTTTTTCCGCACAATTACTCCGTTTGCTGGTTCAACGGCCTTTGCTGTTAACGGCGCAACGACTGTATTTGCAAACTCTGGTGAGATTATTAAAGTGCAAGGGCTAATTCAAGGCTCTTCGCTATCTATTAACGCGGGCTCAGATGCAAACTTCTTGTGCATCGATAAAGTAGGATAATATATGGGATTACGATTAGAAAAAGAACTAGATACCGGTTTTTCACTCAGCTACTGGCGTGTCGCAAAAGTAGAGATTAACTACGAAAGCCAAAGCGCCCTTATTACGCTGCTTATTTACAAGGACAAGGCCGCTAGAGACGCGGGTAAGCGCCCGCAGCTTAGCCTACAGGCCAACTGCCTTCCAAGCGATATAGACAACCAGGACGCAGATAACCTAGTTCAAGGCTGCTACCTACATCTTAAACAATTACCAGTATTTGCAGACGCACAGGACGAATAATACAATATGCCGCTATTAGTATATAGTTACCCAGACTTTACCCCACATACCGTTATCCTCTCCGCGCAAGTTAACGCAAAGTATAACGATATCCGCACCTTACTTAACACCACGAAGCTTGATGACGATAACATCCAGAACGACGGTATTACGCGTGCCAGTAAGCTTAAGCCAGGCTCAGCCAATTATGTGCTTATCAACGACGGCAGCGGCGAAATGAGCGAGGAAGTGTATCTTGCTACTACGCGAGGCGGTTTGGGCACTTCGTTAACCCTGACCCCAGGCGACGCTAATAAATACCTTCAAGTCAACAGCGGCGGAACCGCTATCGGGCTTAACTCTTCGGCTGAATCGGCAGCCGTTAAATTCTACGCTTTAAACAGATACGTCTAAGGAGACATAATGGCAGCAGGCACTACACCAATTTTTCTTGCCACACCAAAAAACTGGTTTGGTACTACTGGAACAACCGCAAACACGGCGCTTGACGGCACCGGAACTGTGGCAACCATCGTAACGGCGGGGTCTAACGGCTCTAAGATTACGCGCATTCGTCTAACGGCACTCGGCTCTAACGCCGCAACCGTTGTACGCTTTTTCATTAACAACGGCAGCGCTAACAGCTCGGCGACAAACAACGCCCTTATGTATGAGTATGCGCTTGCTTCTAACTCCCTCAGCCAAACGGCGGCCTCTGTTGCTGCTGATATCCCAATCGATTTGGCTTTGCAGGCTGGTTATAAATTAAATGTTACTATCGGAACCTCTGTTGCTGCCGGAATTATGGTTAGCGCTGAAGGAGGGGACTATTGACCTATATTAGGCCATTAGTTCAAAGTGCCAAACGGACGGCCTTGCGAGAGCGCTATAAAAATGATGCTGAATACAGAGAAAGAACACTTGAATTTCAGCGTAAATATTATCACGAGAAGCGAAAAGGCATTTTAAAAGAGTACCGAAGAAAACCACACAAAAGGTATCGGTATGCTGTTCGCAACGCGCGGTATGAAAATCGTGAATTTACTTTAACTGAAGCACAGTATGTGGAGTTAATTGCAAAACCTTGTTTCTACTGTACCGGCCCTCTTCCTGAGACAGGGCGCGGACTAGACCGCATTGATAATAGCCGCGGCTACCACATCGACAACGTTTTACCTTGTTGCACACAATGCAACAACACGCGCAACACATTTTACACCGTAGAAGAAACAAAGGCTATGATTACTGCATTATTACAGTTTCGAAAAGGCACTAGGATATAAACAATGGGCTTTGACAATAACGGATTTCCAAAGAAGAAGTTACCGGAGCCGGTGGTATTTAACGTACCCGGCACATATCAATGGCATTGCCCACAAGAAGCCTCGCTTATCCAAGTAATTGGTTGCGGCGGTGGCGGTGGTGGAGCGGGCGGCGCCGGCGGCATTAACTCCGGCGGTGGCGGCGGAGGCGGAGGGGCACCTTTCTCTTCTGAAACCTTCGTGGCGCGCCCTGGCCATAGATATACCATCGTAGTTGGCGCGTCTGGCGGAGCTGGTAACAGCACGCAGAACGGCTCGACCGGCGGAGCAACCTCTATTAGCGATGAGCTTGGTAATTTAATCGTTCGTTGGTCTGGCGGCTTAGGCGGACAAGTCGGCGTTAACGGCAGCCCATACACGGGCGGAGCAGGCGCTGCGGGCCTTGGTAACGGCGGAGCCGGTGGCGCAGGCGGTACTGGTGCTGGTGGTGGCGGTCAAGGCGCAAACGGCGTAGCGGGCTCCCAGGGGCCTATAACACGCGGTGTAGCGGGCGGCGCAGGTGCGCAGTCTATCGGCTACGAAGGCGGCGCTGGCGGCGGCGGTGGCTCGTCCCTTGGCAGTGGTGGTGTTGGCTCTAATGCTAACGCAAGCACAGCGGGCGAGGGCGGCGTAGGAGCAGGCGGCGGCGGAGGCTCCGGTAACGGCGGCACGGGCAGTGGCGGCAACGGCGGCGTAGGATATTTAGAACTTAATTTCTGGAGTTTATACTAATGGGTTTATTTAGCGGATTAGGCAGCCTACTCGGTATAGGCGGGAACCAGGGCAGCTACTACCAGGGCGGCCAGGTTCAATCTAAAGCCGGAACACAGCTTGATCACAACCTACAGGTTGGTAACGACAAAGCACTTAACGAGGCGCTGGCTAAGTATGCCGGTGGGGGCAATTTAGCTGACCTACTGGCACAAGCTAGCAGCGTTCCTCAAGACTTTCAGCCTTCCATGAACGCAGCGGTGTATAACCCGCTTACCGGCAGTAAGATGGCCTCAGACCAAGTGCGCTCTGACCCCCTTTCGTCGGGTTTGCTTGGTGAAGGCGGCTCGCTTGAGCGTGCATTAGGTGAAGAGAAAGACCTACAGTCACGCGGTTGGACTTTGCAACCAGAAGACTTCGAAGCCTACGGCCAAGCCAGCGGTAACATTGCCCGTATGTTCGGACAACAAGAGCAAAGCTTAGCACAGTCGCTTTCTGACCGTGGATTAGCCGCCGGTAGCAGCGGCATTGCTCAGCAACAGTTTAGCGGCTTGCAGGGCAACAAAGCCGAGCAGCTTGGACAGCTTCAGTCGCAGATTGCGCAGCAGCGCATGCAGACCAATATGCAGCGTCTTAACGATACTCGCGGCTACCTAAACAACCTAGGTAACCTTGGTCAAACGGCTGTGCAGAACCAGTATAACCGCAACCTTGCCGGCGTAAACGCTTACAACGATAACATGCACCAAATGGCAGGCCGAGACATTCAAAAGTATCAAGCCGAGCAAAGCGCTGCTCTAGCCTCTGCTAAGAACCAACAAGAACGCGAAACCAAGAACCTTGGCGATGCGCTTTCTAACGGTATCTATAAAGGCACTGAGGCGTGGGCCACTAACGTATTTTCTGGTAAAAATGCTGAAAAGGCTACCGGTATGGCCGGTGGGCAAGCAGGCGGCGGAACCGCTGGAATGGGGATAGCTTAGTTTATGCCAATTTACAGAGACGAAGGAGCGGCGCTTAGCAGACAAGCGTCCGAACTATCCCAGTTATTGCTGGGCCAAGACCACGACGAAGCAAAGCAAAAGCGCGCTATTCAGGCCGAAAGAGCCGCGGCTCAACAAAATGCCGATTTAAAAGCGCAGCAACAAGCCGCTGATTTTGAAGCAGCTAGAGGCGGCCTCAAAGGCCTACCAGCAGGCTCACAAGTTCATTACGGCTCGGCTAGCATCAATACCCCCGATCCGCTTATGAACCTCATCCGCGGCCAAGGCATGAATGACAAGATGCTAGACAACGAGCGCCTTGAAACTCAGGCCCTACAAAACGAGTATAAAAAGCTTGGTGGAGTAGATCCCGAGCGTATTAAGTCGCTTGACACCATTGAAAAGCTGTTGGGGCAGAACACCCAAATTAGTCATGAGCAGATGCGCTCCGCCCTTGCCAGAGCAAGCGGCGAAAAGGGTCCGCTATCTGACTCGGACATTAGCCGGGCCATGCCCAATTCTTTAGGTCAAGTGGCCACTAAGATGATTAACTTTGTACGCCCAGGCACGATTAACAGCTCACTCTCACAAGGCGAGAAAGATGCGGTTATGGGCATCGTAAACGAGCGCCGCGCAACCGAACAGGGCGCCCGAGAGTCGGCAGCTAAAGAGCTTGGTGCTCGCGCTAATACGCTAGCCCCAACGCTTAATCGAAGCGGTAAGCTTGACCAAACCATGGGAAGCCTTGGCCTTGCAAGCCAAAGCCCCGAAGCGGGCGTTAAAAAACAATACAGCCAAAGCCGCAACCAAACGCGCTTTGTATACCCCGATGGACGCATAGAAATTAAAGATGGCAAACACTAATAAGCTACAGCAAGATGATTGGGAAGACGTTGACGATTGGCAGGAAGTGCCAGGAGACGGCGGCGGAAGACAGCCCGCGCTTGAAAAAGAGCAAGGCCTATCAGGCGGTGCCTTTAGCCCAACTAAGCTAGTACCAATGATCATTGACGCCTTTGGTGGTGACAGCAACACTGTGGGCTCACAGGCCGCAAATACAGTTTCGCTCGGTCATATGCCAGAGCTGTCTGGGCAAGTCCGCTCAATGGGCGGTGAGAACTACGTGCAGGCCAGAGACGCCGTAGCAAAGAAAATGGAACGAGACGCCGCAGCCAATCCGGGTTCCGACTTGATGGGCAAAGGGGTTGGAACGGCTGTGTTAATGGGAGCCGCCGGCTCCGCTGCTCCCGTTGCCGCTGAAACTGCTATGGGCCGCATTGGCCAAGCTGTTATGATGGGCGCTGGTCAAGGCGCTTTATCCAACCCAGGCCGCACTGAAGGCGTTGTAGACCCTATTCAAGCTGGCGGCCGTGCAGAAAACGCCGGTATTGGTGCTTTGCTTGGTGGTTTGTTTGGCGCTGGTGGTGAGGCCCTAAAAAGGGGCAGTCAAGCCGCTAACGACGTGCGCCTTATTAAGTCTGGCGGAGCCTCTGACCTTGTTAAAGGTGAGATTGACGATGCGCTACAGGCCGTTGATAAAACTCAGCTGGCTCCTCGCGATGCCAAGCTAAGAGAACTTATTCAAGGCAATAAATTTGAGGTTAACCCAGACGTTGTTGAGGGCACCTTCCCTAATCTTGCTAATCGTATGCGCAGCAATCTGCCAGAAGGCGCAGTTCGCCGTGAATTAAGCCCAGAGCGTGCTCTACGCCTTAAACGCGCCGCTGACAGCGCTGCTCAATACGGCCAATCCAAGCCCTTTGACCCATCTGCCTCAGCTAAGGGCGAAGAAGCTAAGAGCCTTGCCGACGTACTCCGCGGGCAGCTTAACCGCGTTCCGGGCGTTACTGATTTAAACCAAGAAATGGCCGATATTATGGCCAAGAAATCCGCTCTTGCTAGAAGCTCGCGCGGCGCCCCTATTAGCGCTATACGCGCTCAGCCTGGCACGGACAAGGATAGCCTCGTTAAGGCCATTGATAAGATGGCTGGGAGCAACCTAGAAGGCTTAGACAGCCGTATAGGCAACGCCAAGGACCTTCTGTTAACCCCAAGCAATTTAGTGAAGCCACTTGAGGCCATGAATGAGGCTAGAAAGATGGGTTTACGGGGTACTGTTGAAGCTGCGCGGGTCGCAGACAAGGCGCCAGAGGGCACCAAAGAAGCCCTGATTAACGCAATATTAGACGCCAAACGCAAGGAACGCTAAAGCATGGATCAATTCAAGGATGATTTGGCTGAAATTAAAACTGACGTGAAAGAGCTGCTGAAACAAAGCGCCGTACACAATGAGCTGCTGCGTGAGCACGAGCGCCGCTCCGATAATTTAGAAAGGCGACAAGACGTGTTGGATGTACGCCTGTCGCCCCTTGAAAAACATCA
>ERZ869907.361-NODE-361-length-14771-cov-4.394740_pt1 | contig 14771 bp, 7 predicted proteins | sample MGYA00579309_ERZ869907 | MGnify/ENA primary metagenome ERZ869907 (study PRJEB32216, sample SAMN09231814) | wastewater metagenome | place: USA: Maryland | collected 2016-07-30 | study: EMG produced TPA metagenomics assembly of the PRJNA472060 data set (Reclaimed... | reverse complement strand
TTTATCAACAGTAAATTTAGCAATAGGTTTTGTTTCAGCACACTGGGTGCAAGTTTTAGTTAATGTCGGCATATAAGTATAATATAGCATAATTTATGTCGGCATACAAGAATCAGCAAATGATAAAAGATATGGGCGATAACGCCTTGCCTAAAGTTGTATTTGACGTGCAAAAGAATGACGCAGAGCAACTTGCTTTGAAGAAACGGTCGGGGAACTTGCCGTCAAATATTGAGTACCAACGAGCATTAGCTTACGTAACGGCAATGTGTGAGATACCGCGAGAGGATTTCACTCAAGGACAGATGGAACGGTATATCAGGGCATTGGCTGACATTGGCGATTATGGTCAGGCTTATGAGTTAAGCGGTGAAGCGACCTATAAAGAGATTGACGATGCGTTGAGAAGTGGAAAGTGTAAGTGTAAGGATGTCACAACGACCATATTGGAGAACGGGCGACCTAAAACGGTAACGCATCCAAATGCGTTTGTTAAGAAACAGGTCTTTGATCTAATGAAGCAGGCTCACGTCAATTTGATGTGTTGCAATAAGTGTCTAAAACTATATGCAGCGTAGAGAGTTAATAACTCAATCGACATTTCAAGGCGGGTACAATGATTCTATTGTGCCTTTTCTTGCACCTCCGTCCACGTGGGCGGCAGGTAGTTTTGGCACTATCCTCGCGGGAGAGTCCGTTGTACGCCCATTCAAGGGTCTGTATTCAAAAGGAAGTGGGTCAGGCACGAACTATCTTACTCAATACGGTGCTACGTGGGGTGGGAATCAGAATTACTCGAACGTGACAGGTCGCGGGTCGCTTGTTCTTGATTATGCAAATACGACATTCGGTATTGGTGCAGGGTATCCGTCAAAAGAGGGTACGCCTCTGCAAGTACCAAACACGGGTACGACCTTTACAGCAATAACTTATACCGCTAGTGGGGCAACAATGACAGCAATAGGTCACGGGTTATCCACAGGGAAAGTGGTGTATATCACTACTAGCGGTACAGTACCGACAGGATTGGCAACATCGACTCCATATTGGATCATTAACCTGACCGCTGATACGTTCTCATTTGCCTCGACCTATGCTAACGCAATGGCAGGCACAGCGATAACTACTACGGGAGCAGGTACGGGTACGCAATCGGTCAATTACGGACAGAACGCACCTGTTAGCACACTACTTGAGGTATTTTCTAGCCTACACGCTCAGTATTTTTATACCTATGATGACCAAGCAGGGTTAGGGCAATCTGAAGCACCATCAGTGGTAGTACCGACGACACCGACCGCACCATATACGGGGATTATCAATGGTGCTGTGAATTTTAAGATCGCGGCAATACGTGACCGAGAGAACAATTCGGTCAACATTGACAACCCTAATGCACCCGTTAAGGGGCGAGTGAGTAGTGCAACGGCGGTGGTGTTGCCAAATAATAAAACTGTCCAGATAACCTTTCCAGCGGCTCAGACAGGGCAAACTCATTGGGCGGTATTTAGCACTAAAGAGGGATTTGGCGGCACGGGTGTTTTCTATCGCGTAGGCTGGAGAAGCCCGTCAGACCTTGATACGTGGATATTTGGCATATCAGAGGTTACGGTAGCCGCCACGACCAATAGAACGCTAGAGTTTGACTACCGCACAGGCGATCTACTACCTGAAACCGAATGGGTAGAGGACTATCCTCCCCAAGCTGGTACTCATTACATCAGATTGGAAAATGTCGGTATCGTATTTGGGGTACAGGATGGAACTGTGGCTCAAGTGTCATTGCCTAATTTCTTCGAGTCATACAATCCGTTCCACTTACTTTACTTCCCTGAAGCGGTAACGACGATACTTCATCGCCCTGTGGATAACTATGCGTTTGTCGCGTGTCGAAACTCTATTCACGCGGTTCAATATGTGGGTTATCGAGGCGGGGAATTGCCAAGTGCGACGGTTACGACCATCACGCCTGAGATTGGTGTAGCATACGACAGGAATTGGGCATTAGGTGGTGGAAATATTTGTATCTTTGTCGAGGGTACAGGATTGGTGATGATGTCTGCTGACGGTACTATCGACTTTGAATTTGGTCGGGAAGTTAACGTATTTACTCGCAGTTGGACGGCGGTTGAAACGGTGGTAGGGTTTGATCCTACTACACGCTCATTTGTCATTGGTAACAATGGACAGTCCATTAGCTTTTGTTTGCAGACAGGCACGTGGTCAACACCGTTGTATCTGACCGACTGTGGGTTAAGTTCAACAACCGTATGGAAATCCGCTATCAACTCGCAGGGAAAGATGATAGTGACGTTGGAAGCATCGAGTACGCAAACAGCGTATGTGTACGACGACAACACGAGTACAACGCGGATGCCGACTTGTGCTATTACTCAATGGCAGACAGCACCGTTAGGACGTTCAGCAAACATTTATGAGATGGACGCGGCGATAACTCAGGGCAATACTACTGAAAAATTGATCGTCGGATTGCATAGCAACTTCTTCAAACCGTTTTTACGAAACTGCTCTTTAACATCAGGGCAAAATACTATTACAGGAACGGGATTCACGTCTATCTATGATGGGATGAGAGCGGCGGTATTTGGCACTGACATTGGTGGTGCGGGTGTAAACTATCTTTTAGTAAGGTTGTCGTATCAAAATGCTACAACTTTGCGTATGGTGGATTCATCTGGGTCAAATGTACCCGCACAAGCATCAGCATCGAACGTATTTATCTTAGTTGGTGATAGGTTTTATGCGGTGACACCAACCGCTAACATCACGCAATATATCAGAAACCTACGCCCTGCTTTGCAGAACGCACGATCATTTGCCGTATCAATGTATCTACCGACAGATGCGAGTACAGGATTTTGTCAGGCAACGAGTGTGTATGGTACATACTCACGTTCGAGTGTCGTTAATATCACATAATGTTGCAACCGCCGCGTCCGAACAACACGCTTCCTAATAAAGAGATTTCATTGCTCTTAGGGGAAGCGTGGACTCAAATTCAGGATATGAGCGGTCAGATCAGCAACTTAACTGACCAATATAATCAAATAGCCAACCAGACTCCCGCTCCTCAAGTCACGCCTCAAGCTGTAAATCAGTTGTGGAATGGATCATTTTCACATTCGGTAAATAGCTGGGTAGCGGGTAGTGCGACAGATAACTCAAGGTACGAGTGTCAATCGTGGTTTTCTCATCCTGTGGTGACAGGGCAGGCGATGTTTGGCAACACCACATTGTCAGGAAACACGACTAAGACCTTTACGGATACCGATGTAGATACGACTAATGACCGAATAACTATCTCAACTCACGGTTTTGTGACAGGACAGGCAGTGTTATTTACAAGTGCGAGTCCGCCTGCACCGTTGGTCACGAGTAGCGTGTACTACATCATCGTTGACAATGAAAATCGTTTCAAGTTGGCAACAAGTTATGCCAATGCGGTAGCAGGAACGGCGATTGATCTAACTACCGTAGGCGGTGCTGTTACTGACACCCTAGCGTATAACTACACGCTTAAGACCTTTGACCATTCATTGTACTCACCTGCGTTTTCAGATTGGAGTTGGGGCAATTCTCCCGACGATGAGGCATCGGCAGGCACAGGGCGATTTCAAGGGTCATATTCTATTGACGCCCCATTGGTCGCACAGAACATTCAGCCGGGATACACCTATTACGGTGTATTTAACATTGTAAAACAGAATCAATATGTCACCTGTTCGGGTGATGAAAGGATATGGTGCGGACTGTACGCCAATCAAAGCGGTGGTTGGGATTGGGTCAAAGGTGATTTTACCATTGACTATGAAGTACAGGGAACGGTGGCAACGCCGGAGCCGTCACGCGATTATCGTATCCTTTGTACGACTGATAGAGGCTTTACGGTACGGTCGAGTGTACTGACAGTAGCCAATGCTCCAAGTGACACAGACTTCGCCAATGGAGCGACCGTGTTCCTTTCGTGGCGTAATGTCTTACAGTATGGTGTTCAAACGTATCAGATATACCGTAAGACAGGCGGTACATACGTCTTGCTTCAAACGGTGGTCACGGGACAGACTAGCACCCTAGATAATGGGTCTATTGAGGCGAGTGCGGCAGGCTGGCCGTCCGCTACTTTTGACAGTTTGGTAGCCTATACCGCGACGATACCTAACGTCATCGAATCTTTACCGTATTCAGGTGATCCGCTTAACCCTTTGTGGGCGACGATACCGTTTACTTTGAAAGTGCCTCAATTATATGATATGTCTGCGACTGACCTAGCAGACTATCAATGGTTGCGATGGGGATTTTCAAGTGCGACGGGCAATCTCGATCTACGAATGACCGATGGAGTAATGACTGAGGGTGATGCGACATTAACAAGTGCATCAGGTCAATTTACCGCTGACCAAGTTGGACTGACTATTATCATTCGTCAAGGCGACATTCAGCAGACAACGACCATCGCAAGCTACACAAGCTCAACAGAGATAGAACTGACCGATGTGGCTGATTTTGACGCGAGTGAGGGCGTTATCTACATCTACAACGGAGCGCCCGCACACGCTATATGGATAGACTTGGCTCACCTTAGTTGGCAGTTGGGTGCGGCGTTTGCACCTGCGGCGGCTGATGTGGACGGTACTCACGGTATTCCACCCGTCACGCCTAATGGTACTACTCAAGGTGGTGCAGGCGGTGGACAGAGTGGCGGAAGTATCGACGGACAGCCCGTATGCCTGTTTGAAGATGAAATGGTAGCCACTAAGGACGGTGACGTACTAGCTAAAGATTTACGGCGAGGTATGAAGTTACCGAACGGTTATGACGGGTACAACACCATTGAGGAAGTGACGTGGGGCATCTCTGATGTATGGATGCTGACAACTGAGAACGGTGTATCTTTACGAGCGACCGAGACAAAGCAGATATTCACTTCTAAGAATCGTAAAAAAGTTTTAGCAAAACTAGAGAAAGGTGATAAGATTTTGACAATGGTCAACGGTGTTTTGCAACCAAGTTTGATAACATCGAAAGCAAAGATCGCGTCTAAACAGATAGTTGTTCAGATACGATTAAAACCCGCAGAGAAATTCTTAGCAGGAGTCAACGGATACGTTTTGGTCAGCAATGCCAAACCTATCGTTTTGAACGAGTAATATGGGCCGAAAGAGAGAATACCAATCCTTAATGGATGAGATGCGGCGGATGTATCAGCAGGCTCAACAGCCATCGCCGTTTGAACAGCAATACACAACAGAGTTCAACAATCTTGGCAATTGGTTAAATGCAAAGGATTACCGTAACTTGCCTGCGGGAAGCAATGTTGATCTATTGCCATTGGCTGAGTATCAGAAGATGCGTCAGATGGTTCGTGGACGCAATGACGGACAAGCGGCGCGAGGTGCTAATACGACAGCATTGATGCGTCAGCAAAGGGAGTTAGGCGATAATGAGTTTCTTAAGGATTGGGGCGGTGCGTATGAGCAGAAAGTAGGTGAACTATCCAATCGCCGTGATTCAATAGCTAATATGCTTCAGAGTAGTCACGCTAATCGTATGGGGCTAGGTGTGCAAGGGTCACAGGCTATGCTCCAAGCATTTCAAAACCGACCGCGTTCGATGTGGTCAAGTTTCTTGCCGTCACTCATTCAAGGCGGTGCTCAGGTCGGGGCCGCTTTTGCGTAACAAATGCCAACAACAGTAAAACAATTTGTGTTACAGATAGCTTCCGATATTGAGAAGCAGTCTCAGCACGTTGAACGCTTGAACACAAATTGTTCAGTACGTTTGCGTCGGCTGATGCGTAGTATGACCGACTCTGACAGGTACGGATGGTTCTCACCTGTATCGGGAGCGTGGCAAGACGTAGATAGTTCGCAACTCTACACGACCAATATCGTTAAACCGACGATCCGCACGAACGCGAGTGCGATGATGACGGCAAATGTGAAGATAGACATTCTGCCACGACGTATGAAAGACACTCGTGCTCAAATGGCGAGTGAAGTGGCGACCGCCGTTTTTGAGCAGGATGAGCGTCTGCAATGGGATGATAACCTAGAGCAGTACCTAGCGATGGAACAGCAGTTAGGTGCAGGCGTATTCATTAAGACCTTTCTTGATAAGTCCAAAAAGAGAACCCACAAGATACCCAAATGGGAAACTGAGGAAGAAAAGTTCGAGGGAACAGGTGTCTGCGGTGAGTGCGGTGCTGAGTTTCCTGCTGACGGTGAGGTAGATGAGGTAGTTCAATGTGCCGTGTGCGGTGGACAGGCTATCATCGCTGAAGCGTCTGAGATACGTGAATTAGACGTAGAAACGGGATACTCAGAGTTTTCAACGGGTGAGGTATGCACACAAGTAATCCCGTTCTTTCAGTTTCGTATTGATGACATTGCTACTCAAGGCGGTAATCTTGAAGCGGCACGATGGTTTGAACATCACTACTACGAAGCTCTTGATGACCTGCAATTAAAGTATCCTGAGTCAAAAGACGACATTGCAGGTGCGAAAATGAACGCATCATATTCTCTCCAATGGGAAAGAGCGTTGAAACGTAACTACTCGTCACCGACCGATGGGCAAAGTGAGAACGTCATCCAAGAGCGAGAGGTAAGAGATATTTTCCTTACGCCTCCAATGTATCTGAATCATAAGTTCGATCAGGACTTGACGCTGAAGGATAAGGAAGGCAATGTCCGCTTTAAGATCAAGAAAGGGCAGACCTTTGCTGAAGCGGAATATGAGGGTAAAGTATGTGACTGCCCGCCGACGATATGCTTACGATTAGTCGGTACAGCACTACTTGACGTATTCATTTCGGACTTCAAGAAAGAGTATCAGTACGCGGTATTCCTGATGAACCCTGATGCGTTTTGGGGATTCTTTTTGTATGAAGTTGTCGCTTTGCAGGACATCATTACATATCTCGTATCGCTTCAGTTCTACCACATCAAACGTAACGCTATTACGAGCATTATTTATAATCGTAGTTCGTTTGACCCCAAAGATTTGAGTAAAGATTTGATACCGACCAAACAGGCATTGCCCTTTGATGTGCCTATCCAATCGCAGTTTGGTATCGTACCGGCATTGGCACTTTCAGGTGAGCCGATGCAACTGTTTGAAACGATAATGGCGTTGAAAGGTGATGTGACCCTGACAACACCTGCGATGATGGGGCAGGCTCAACCGAATGAGCCGTATGCCGCCCAAGCACTTCAAAAGCAGTCAAGTATGGGGTTGTTAGCCCCTGCTGAAACGAGCAAGGCACAGGCAAAGGTAAAATGGGCAAAACAGGTACTGCGGTTACGTCAGCAATATTGGACAGAAGAAGATACCGAACAGCACCTTTCAATGAATCCTGAATGGACTGAGGATTTCATCGAAGCGTTCCTCAAATCCGATTTGGACGTGGATTTTGCCATTGACTACAAACAGGGTACAGAGATACCGCAGAGCCTCATCGAACGTGAGATCAAATTGCAGAATCTTTTACAGCAGATAATGATGGTCGGTCAGATCGACCCGTCATTTGTTCAAACTGACGCACTGAAAGAGATCATTACCGAACTTATCCAAAGCACGGGATTGACCATAGACGTTGGCAACAATGAATCCAATCTAAGATTAGCTGAGTCACGGTTTGACCATCTGACGAGCTTGTTAAAGGGCATCTCTGCAACGGATAATATGCAGGTGATACAGCAGGTTGCGGCTGAGATAACATCATTGCCGATATTCCAACCGTTGCCGTATGAAACCTTTAGTATCATCAAAGAGTTCTATGCGGATAAGGCTCGGAATGAAGCGTCAAGAGTTGAGCCTAACTATCTGTTATTGGCGTGTTTGAACAACCTCATTCAAATTGAAGATGCGGGTACGGTCGATCACGCACAAGAGCAGTCTGAAATGCAGATGCAGGCAGGTGCTCCGATGATAGAAGCACAACAGCAGATGGAAATGGCACAAGAACAGGCTAAAGTTGAAGGCCAAATGGCACTTCAGGAAGCACAAGCTAACAATCCAGACGCTCAGATAAACTTTGACAATGACGAACGCCAACGAGAGGCAGATATGTTGATGCAGGACAAGGAGTTGATGAACGCGGAAGCTGAACGCAAGGCTACACTTGAGCAGGCAAGACTCCAGAATCGAGCAAAGGAGGCTAAAAAGCAATGAGTTTTTGGAAAATGATGAGAGGCACAGAGCCGACCTTTGCAGGGATGCGTACACCGCGGCAGTTCGTGGAAGATGATGCCCGTCTTACTCGTTTGGTCAATCCGCAGGAAAGGTATCGGTCATTGCAGGAAATTGTACCTCAAGGTACACGGTCGTCGGATTCTAAAGACGCTTTAGAAGCATCGGCACAAGACCTGATGACGACCCAAGAAAGACGCGACAAACTCAAAGGTGCGGTTGGCGGACTTGGTTCGATACTAGCGGGTGCATTTCAGCAAGAACCGCAACGGCAACTACAATTTGCCCCTGTCAATATGGGTGAGAACGTGCCTATCATCGACCCGCGATATATGCGATACGCAGGTAGCCGTAAGAAAGGCGGTTCTGTGCCTGTGGGCAGTTATGTAAAGGTTCACGATGATGAAAAGGTACTCAACTTAGGTGACGGTGATGTTGAAGTCGTGCCTAAAGGTGATGAGCCTAAAATCCAGACACTCGGCGGTACGATTGAAGTGCCTATCGAGGAAACGCAAGAATCTTTTAAGCCACCGCAAAAAGAGGATACATCACATAGTATGGGCACGCCTCAAGAGATGGAAGAGCCTGTGAAGCAGTCCATCGCAGATACTCTACGTGGACGCATCGAGGAGATTCAAGGGCGTGATTACTCAAAGACCAAGAACGAGGACGGTACGACTATCTACGGTAAGAACTACGACCGTAAACGTAATTGGAAAGACTCACTCCGTAGTGCAGGGTATGGACTGCTTCAATCACTCGCAACAGCACCGCCGACTAATGATCTAGGGTCATTGCTAGGACGTGCGATCGGCGGGGCAGGCACAGGTGCGGTACTCGGTGCGACGATGGATAACGTAGATGAAAAGATGCGTGACCGTCTAAAACTTGCCCAAATCTTGCCTCAGTATCAGCAAGCGTATGGTATGGAACGGCAAAAGAAAGCCGATGACCTGCAAATAGAAAACACCCGTGCGGATAATGCGATAAACAAACTTCGGATTGAATCTGCCTTACAATCTAAAGCGGACGCTGAGAAAGGAAAGGCTGTTTTAGCGTTAAACAAATTGAGGTGGTTTGATCCTAAGAATCCTACCCACGCGGCGTTAGCTAAACGCTCTGGCTTAGACCCTGAAGATTTACAGGGATGGGATGACCGCCGACCGTACACTAAGAACGTAGCAGGAGTAGAGTACGTCTATAAAGACGGTGCATTTACTCCGTCTAATCTGCCTGTCGATGAGGCTAAGACCCTGAAAGACTATACGGTGGAAATGCCTAACGGCGAGAAGCGTACATACAAGGTATCGCAGAAAGACGCCGCAAACTTCTCCACTCAGATGAGTGCGTTAGGTGCTAGACTTGCACAAAGTCAAAGTCAGTTTGATGCGACGATGAATTTTCGCAAAGAAGAAGGCGAGAAAAACCGTCAATTACGCGTACAACTTCAGCAAAATGCTCAACAGTATGGTAAAGACAAAACTGTTCAGATGTACGCTGATGGTTTTAAGCGTTGGTATCAAAAAGAAAATGGCAGAGCACCAACGCAGACTGAGATTGATGAATATTTGAAGGGATACATACTTCCTCAATTTGAAGGTGCAGAAGGCGAATTTATTCCTAATTAAATGAGCGAAGATATTTTTGAAGAAATGGCAAAGTCTTACTTAGGTAGTAAGACAAAAGCCCCAAGCGGAAAGATAGCAGGTTATCGTCCGTTGACTCGCACTACGGGTAATAAAGATTACGACCAATGGTACGACGAAGAAGGACGCAAGAATGATATTGACCCTAACTTGTTGTTCGCTCAAGGTTTTCAAGAATCGACATTCAACCCTAAAGCCGTATCCTCGGCAGGAGCAAGGGGCATCGCTCAATTTATGGGTGATACGGCAAAAGAATTTGGCGTTAATCCCAATGACCCACGCAGTTCTATAAACGGACAAGCAAGGTTGATGCGTCAACTGATTGATCGTACTAATGACATTGACTTGGCATTGGCAGGATACAACTCAGGGCATAACGCAAGCATTGACCGATTGCGTAGGAATAAAGAACGCATCCCTGAAACTCGTGATTATGTAGCACGAATACGCAAGAACTATGACAAGACGCCGAATATTGATCCATTCGAGGCAATGGCGTCACAGTACCTTGCACAGCCTGTAAAGTCTCAGTCCGACCCGTTTGAGTCAATGGCAGAGCAGTATTTGCAGGGTACGTCTGCTGTAAAACCTGTCACAGAAAAGCCTGAAACCATTGACGCTCAGATACAAGCGTCGTTAGACCCAAACGTAAAGACTAGGTTTGGTGTATTGACCACTGACCCTAGCCAAAATGCGATGTTCGGTAATCGTACTGAGTTTACGGCGATACCGACAAAAGAGGGTACGTTGTGGTTGAACGCTAAAAAGATATTCAGCAACAAGAAGCTCAAACTTAGGAATCTAGCCGATCTACGCCAATATGTAGAAAAGAACCCCAACGCTCTGACCACATTGTTAGGCATTGCTGAGAATGTCGGCAACAACACACAAGGTACGGCGGTCGTAGCCAAAGACGCTGATGGAAACGAGTTTGATGCACAGATTAAGGAACTTGAGGGCATTGGAGAGGCGGCTAAACAGGGGGTAAAGTACGCACCAACGACAGCTATACCGCCGACTGTTCATTATACCAAGCGAGATACATCTAAACCGGGCGATTATTGGAATTTTGAAACAACAGGCAAAGCAGGAAACCTTGACTATTTAGGAATGGTCGGAGGCAAGCACGTTGCCAAGAACCTAGATGGTGATACGTTTGAATTTGATGAAACGGCAAAAACATTCAAACCGACCACGCCGTTAATGAGTAAGTTGAAATTTCAAGGTGGAAAGCAATTTACCAAGAAAAAAGACGACATTTACGTTGATGAGAACAATGATGAATATAAAGTAACTGCTACACCTGATGAGAAAGGCGGGTTTACATATATATCAAAGCCCGTCAATCCTTTTACAAAAGTTGTGCAACTGGAAGATGGCACGACCTTGACCCGCGACGCCAAGATTAAAGATGGTTTTCGTTACCGCGACGACGAGGGAGAATTATATTCTTATACGACTAAAGGCATCAAACAAGTCAATCCCCCAAATTGGGTGAATGGTAAGTTAGACCCTAATACCGTTCAGTTACCTGAAGATCGTAAAGCATTGTATGAGGATTTTCGTAAAAATCACAATTTGCGTGATTCGGGTGAATTGCGTAAAGACTGGTTAAGGCGAGATCGACTTGTTGCAACCGGTAAGCAAGAAGAGCCGTATTCACAACAAGAGTTAGATAGACTCGACAAGATCAAAAATGGAGCAAAAATTGCTCAAACTCAAAAAGCTAAATTGCAAGATCGAGCCATTGCTAGACCTGCTGTTACGGCGACCCAGCTTGTAAATGCAGGCGGAATCCCAAATGTAGTTCCTAATCAGGATTTCCGATCTAACACCTTAAAGACCGATAATGGTTCGTCTATTAAACGTGTGACAGATGACCCGACTTTTGGTGTAGCACCACCTGAAGGATTTGAGCGATATGCAGATGATAATGGGCAAACATATTTAGTAGATACCAATACAGGAAAACTGCAAGACGAGTCATTGGCAGAAATAGCTGATAGGTTTGCTGTTAAAAAAGTGCCTCTTAATATGAAGCAATCTGTTCCCGTTGAGGAAGCCAAGAAACGGCGTGCAATGCAGGTTGCCGACCAAATTGGAGTTAAGTACGACTTAGACAAAAACGATGTTTACAATTGGATATTAAAGAAAGGTGTTGTTGACGTTGGCACAGATAGCCAAGCATCTGAGAATAATCTGTATCAGACTAAAGAAGATGTGCAAACAGCGTATCGTCAATCTCAAGCACCGTCAGTCGGAAGTGCCAATCAACCAAACTCTGATGGGTTAGACAGCACTTATTCATTAACAGGCAGGCAGTTACAAGACCTTTTAACTGAAGTACCTAATCAGACTAAGGCTAAAGAAAAGTTTGCACTTGAAAAGATGGCTCAAGGGGCTATTTCAGCAAACCCGACCAAAGCAGAGTTAGATGATCTTGGAGTGAATCTTGAACGTCTCCGTAAGAATCCGGGCTTTTACGCGGCAGAACAAAAAGCCAAGCAAGCTCAAACTAATATTCAGCGTCTCGCAGGAGAGTTAAAACAGAAAGGGCAGTTTGATGATTACACTTCACAGGTAGAAGCTCGCGCACAGCTTGGGATTATTTCACGTTCAGCGGCAGATGCCGAGAATGAGGCGTACAAGAAAACGCTCCAAGAGAAAATGGATGCCAATCGGTTTTTACAAACTGATAACCCTCAAGGCATCGTTGGGTCAACCGGGCGGTCAGTGGCAATGGCTGGGGGGATGGCCCCCGAAAACCAAAATCAACGGCAAGCCCGTATGGACTCGTGGGTACAAAAGCAAATGGCTGATGACCTAAAAAAGAATGGGTCATATGTGAAGTACCGCGATAATCTTGCTCAAGCTGAAGCAGAAGAAGCCGCTCGTAAGGAGCGAATGGCAAATGAACCATTTTGGCAAAAAGCATCTAACATTTTACGCTCGACAGGATTTGGGGTAGCAAAAGGGGCTGTAAAGGCGTGGGGTGGATTTGCTGAAGGAGCACCTGTTTGGACTAAACCTGTTGCAGATTACATTGACTCTATCTTTGGCACACAATCAGGACAGATCAAAGATAATGCCATTTACAAGTTGGGGAAATGGATCAAGGACGCTTCGGATGTAGCCTTACCGACAAGCAAGGATTACGACAAAGATTTTTGGTACGGGTCACTTCCTCAAGGCGTTGGTTCATCATTGGGAATGTTGCCTTCCGCACTTGGAGGGCCGATTGGTATAGCTGCATTTTCAACTCTGCAAATGACGGGGGATAGCTATGACGATGCAATAAATGATAAAGCAAGTGAAACAGATGCTCAACGCTATGCCCGACTAAACGGCGGAATGTTTGGTTGGACTGAAATGTTAGGGTTTGGAAACGCTTTTCAAAGACTCGTGAAAGGTGCGGCAGGTACTACGTGGAAAAAACTTGCATTAGAAGCATTGAAAGAGGGGGCAGAAGAAGTTGTCTTAAATGAAACTCCGCAAACCATTGGCAGTAATGTTCTCGCTAAACTAACATATGATCCTAATCGCAAATGGGATAAAGACATTGCTGAGAGTATGGCATCGGCAGGCATCTCTGCTCCATTAGCATCCGCACTTATCTCAGGACTGCTTCACGTCAAACACGCACGAACGGTTAAGAACATTGCAAAAAATGATTTCATCAATGGTGGCACAAATGTTCGAGATTTTGGTGAAAATGGATTCTATGTTTTTGGCAAACCTGTGACAGAAACGCCTGACTTAAAACCGCTTTTTGATAAACATCGTGATCTGCAAAAAGAGTTGAATGACGGACTTCAGCAAATTGATGAGATCAATGCTAAATATCCAAAGCGAACGATGAAATCAGTTGCGATGATTCGCAATGTTCAATCTGAATTACTCTAGATACACGCAGAGCAGGTCAAAGTTGCTGATGAGATACGTAAGCAAAGTGGAGTGCCTGTCCCCGATTTATTAACGCAAAAGAACGAGGCTGAAAAAGCCAAAAAGGAAGCTGAAAACGTATCGACGGATAACACTAAAGATGCAGAGATTCAACAATCGCAGTCACAGGTGGGCGAGAAGCCATTGGTACAAGATACGGCTGTGGCAGAGCCGAAAGTCGAGCCAAAGATAGAACCAAAAGTCGTTGAGGAAACGCCTGTTGAGGTAAAGAAAGAAGCACCTGTTGAGGAAGAAGCACCGCGATTCAAAGACGGCAAGCGTGAGAAAGTTGAAAAAATAGACAAGCAAAAGTATGACACGTTAGATTTTGAAGATGAGATACCATCACAGCTAAGTGTCAATCCGTCCTCGTCCGTCACGCCCCAATCGGGTGCTAAATCCGTGCTTCCTGAAGTGCCGGTTGAGGGCAAGACAGAGGTAAACCAAAGCAAAGCCCTACGTGAACTTGGCTACACATTGCCAATGCAGAAAAAGCTATCTGAGGCTGAAAAGCAGGAGATAGTAGATAAAGGGATACGGCGACAGGATGCTGAGAAGAAGAAGTCACAGGATGCGGAGTTTGCTAAATATGAGCAAAACAAGAGCGTCATTCAGTCCGTTTCTGACAAGTTGTTTAAGCATTACACAGATCAAGGCTATGAAGTTATTCGTGACAGTGCCCAGAATGGTAACACGAAATATATAGAGTTACGCAAAGGTGATGAATACGCAAAGATTCGTATTGCCGACCACGGGGCTAATACCCTCACTCGCAATGCCCCCACTGTGGACATACGCATTGATGGTGAAGAACCGTCATTGGATAATGTAATTTCACAAATTGACCAAAAGATTTGGAAGCCTACTCAGACCCTTATCGCAGAAGGCGTAAAGAGTGCTTACAAAGTAGGTGACATTGTTACCACACCTAATGGCAAGGTCAAGGGTACGGTAGAGTCCGTTAAGGGCGAT
>ERZ869907.358-NODE-358-length-14813-cov-137.300108_pt1 | contig 14813 bp, 24 predicted proteins | sample MGYA00579309_ERZ869907 | MGnify/ENA primary metagenome ERZ869907 (study PRJEB32216, sample SAMN09231814) | wastewater metagenome | place: USA: Maryland | collected 2016-07-30 | study: EMG produced TPA metagenomics assembly of the PRJNA472060 data set (Reclaimed... | reverse complement strand
GTTAAGGGTGTAACAAGTGCTATACAGACACAGATTACAGCCAAGAAGACAGACTCAATGGCTACCAATAAGCTATTAGGTCGTGGAACTGCTGGTACTGGTGCGATAGAAGAAATAACTTTAGGCACAGGCTTATCATTAACTGGTACTACTCTTAACTCAAGTGGCGGTGGCGGATCAGGTGATGTGGTAGGCCCAACAAGCTCAGTTGATAGCGAAGTAGTACTGTTTAATAGCAATACAGGTAAGCTTATCAAAGCAGCTACAATCACTGGACTCGCTAAACTAACAGCAGGAGTGCTGTCTGCGGCTACGGTAGGGACAGACTACCTTACGGGTTCAAGTTCCAACGCACTCACTAATAAAACCATAGATGCAAACGGAACAGGTAACTCAATCACTAACCTTGAGACTGCTGACTTTGCCACTAACGTAGTAGACACCGATGGTACTCTTTCTGCTAACTCTGATACTAGACTTTCATCTCAAAAGGCTATAGTAACCTATGCTCAGAAGCGTACGCCAAGGGGTACAAGCAAATATGATGGTGCGAGTGTTAGAGACTACTGCATACCAGGGGCAAGCTATCTATCTGGTGTTTCCGCTTCCGCACCAAGTACTAATCGTTGGGTATTTGAACCTTATGTCATTACTGAGCCAACAACTTTTGATAGAGTAGCTCTTGAAATAACTACTGCGGGGGCAGCAGGAAAACTTGCTAGACTATCTATCTACACAGCAGATCAATATTGGCAACCAGCTACATTAGTACAAGACTTTGGAACTATTGCTGTAGATCCTGGTGCAGTTCCTACAGTTACTTCTATAACCATAAACCTCACCCTACAGCCTGGAAGATACCTCGGTGTTTGGATAACAGATGGAGCAGCGACGTACAGGCAAATTACTAGCTACTTCCAAGGTGGTGGTATAAACTCAGCAGGATCTACTACTCCGCTTAGATACTCATTCCAGTCACTTAACGGAAGTGGTACAGTTGCTAGTGGGTTCGCTGCAGTTAACCCTAAATGGGAGCGTGATTTGTACTCATCAGTCGGTACTTTCAGTTACTATATGAGATGGAGGGAGGCAGTTTAATATGGGAAAAATAATAGAATATGGTCAGGGCGGATATGATCCAACTAAACCAAACAATAATGTTGTAGCCGAGTATGATACGCCAGATGTAGAAGCTGAGGTAGTGGACGAACTTAAACAGATCCCACAATCTGCACTAGATAACTTATCAGATAAGCTTGGCGATCCAACAGTGAACACAATAGCAGAACTTAAAGGTGCTCTAAGCGAATTTCTAGGGGAGATTAAATAAGATGACAGAAGAACAGAAACAAGCAACAATAGAAAAGCTAGAGGCAAGACTTGAGGCAGACATCAACCTCATTGAAAGGAAGATGTTAGAAAGCCTGATAAAGATCTTAAAAGGGGAAGCTCAACCACAATAGTGCTACAATTAAAGTTATAACTAAAAAGAATTTATATGGATGATATTAAGCAAAGAGAAATAGGAGAGAAAGTACAGGTTAGTCTTGGCTTAGACAACTCTCTTACTAAAGACCTTGGAGACGGAGTACTTGAAACTGTAGTTACTACAACCGCCCTAGATAGACACAATGAATCTATCGCTAGTGCAGGGGTTAATACTGATAGCTATATGGCTAACCCAGTTGTTTTATACGGACACGATTATGCCTCACTGCCTATTGGTAAAGCTATTAGCCTAACTAAGACAGACAACAGCGTAACAGCTCGGTTCAAGCTTGCTGTAGACGAATATCCTTTTGCTAAGACTGTATACGATCTTATAAAAGGTGGTTACCTAAATGCTGTATCTATCGGTGGTGTTGTTCGTGAGTGGTCTGATGATATGCGAACAATCTTAAAGATGGACATGGTGGAGTTCTCAGTAGTACCAGTCCCTGCCAACCCCGAAGCTATCATTACTGGCAGATCATTCCAAGAAGCTACTGGTAAGACTATTGAAGAAGTAACCGAAGAGTACCAAGACTTTGCTAAAAAGATGTTGCTTGACAAAGTTAAGTCTATACCCAATAATGAAATGCAGACGACTATTAAAGTTTTAGATAACTTAATAGCCACCCTCAAGGAAAGCGATCAAGCTGACTCCTCCGTAGGTGAACTCGCAGAAGCCAAAGAGCTGAAGCATATTAAAACAGTACGAAAGGTTGAGCTGTTAAAAGCTATAAACCGAGAATCCGAAAAAGGACTCCGTACCATAAAACTTAAACGTAAAGGATAAAACTCAAATGAGTGAAACCATAGAAAAGACTGAGGTCCTTGAGATCTCAGAAAAAGAGCTTTCTCAAATATCTGAGGAAGTAGTAAAAGGTCTTGACCTTGACACTGTTATAGCCGAGGCTACTAAGAGTGCTAGTGAAAAGGCAATTGCTGATTATGTCGCTAAGACAGAAGAAGTAAAGAAAAAAGCTGTAAAGCAAAAATCTAGCGAAAGCGAAGACCTTGTCAAAAAGGGAATTGAAGCTGGACACTTCTCAGAGGCTGCTACTAAGGAGTCAAAAGAAGTTAGATTTGCTAAGGCTATGCGAGCTTTGGTTAATGGTCAAAGCGAAGTGCTACGAGCTTACAACAAGCTTAGTATCGCCCTAAAGGGAGCTGGAGACTATGGTCAAGAGCAAGTTGATGCTGATGGTGGTTACTTAGTACCTGATGCTGACTTTGATACTACTGTATACAGCAACCTACCTCGTTATGGTGTTGCCCTACAGTTTGCTAGTGTTAGTCGTGTAAATGGTAACTCTGTTCGTGCTATCTCTTTAGATAGTGGTGTTACTTTCTACCAGACTGCTGAAGCTGGAGTTAAGCAATCAAGCATTCCTCAGTTCTCACAGAACCTAGTAGAACTTAATAAGTATGCAGCAATCATCCCAGCAACTGATGAGATGACTGAAGATGCAGCTATTGACTACTGGAACACTGTAACTCAAGAAGTCACTCGTGACTACGCTAGAGTATTAGACGAAATCGTATTTACTAACGCAACATCTGGTATTACTAATACTGCTGGTGTTCTTGGTGAAGCTGTTTCTGGTGCTGGTACTACTATCACTTGGGATGACCTACTTAGTGCAGAAGCTAGACTAGAAGATGGTCTTGATACTTCTGGCTACCGATGGTTCATGCGAAGAGAGACTTTCTTCAGACTAGTTCAGTTGAAAGGTACTACAAACGACCACTACCTATTTAGCCCAGACACATTGAACCCAACTACTCCATGGGGTACTCCAGTATCATTCACTAGAGTTCTACCTAAGAGTAACGAAGTTGGTGCAAATGATGCCTTCGCTGTTTATGGTAACTTGAGCGACTACAAGCTTAAGGTCAAGAACGGACTTGTAATGGAAGTATTCAACCAAGGTATTGTTAAAGATACTGATGGTGATGACTTCAACCTCATTACTCAAGATGCTAAAGCCATGCGTGCAGTATTCCGAGCAGTTGGTATGCTACCAAAAGGTAACGCTTCTAAGTTCGTAATCGTCGGTACGGGGAGCATAAGTTAACTGATACTGTTTCTTGACTCTCAAGGTCAAGACGATTATAATTAGACCTCGAAAGGGGTCTTTTTATATGCCAAAATTTAAAAAAGGAGAAGGTGGGTATTGGACAGGTAAAAGTAGGAAGGGTTTAGAGACTCACCCTGCTATGGAGTTTGAGTGCAAGACTTGTTCTACTAAGTTCAAAAGGAGTCATTACGCATACAAGAAAGGCTTGGAGAATCCTAAGCTTATGCCTAAGTTCTGTTGCAGAGCCTGTCAATTTACAGGTAATCAGCACAAGGTCGGAAAACCAGCCAGTAAAACAGCATTTAAGAAGGGTGATACTAGATTGGTAGGGGAGAATAACCCTAATTGGAAGGGCGGTAGTAGCCCTATCGCATCTAAAGTCAGAAAGCTTAACGTATATGCTGAGTGGCGGAGGGCTGTATATGAAAGAGACGACCATACCTGTACTAAATGTGGCGTAAGAGGTGGCTACCTGAACGCAGACCACATTAAGTTATTCCACAAGATACTAGAAGACAACAAGATTAAGACAGTTACGGAGGCTAGAGCCTGTGGGGAATTGTGGGATATAAGCAACGGACAGACATTATGTAGGCCATGCCATAAAGAGAAGACTACTAGCGAACTAGACCACGTTTACCAGAGTAAAGAACGCATGAGAGGGCTTAATAGAGCAGGCGGAACACCAGGGCGGAAGTGGAAAAGAGATAGTGTATAATTCTGCATATGTTAGACGGGGCTACAGTACATAACTCAGCAATATTGAAACCAACATTTATAAGATGCTCATATTATGCTCAGTACAAAAGCCACGCCTACGCTAAAGATAAAACTAAAAACAAGCATCAATGCGTTGAATGCGGTATTATAAGGGAAGACTATGTACACAAACACGGAACTAGTAGGCCAGCAACTTCAAAGAGATCTGAATCAATACGAGGAGGATTTACTAGCAACACTCATTCCAGCGGTAGACGATTGGATAGATAACTACCTCGGTACTACTTTTATAGAGAAAGAATCTACAGAGACTAGATACTTTGATATAGAAGGCAGAGTAGCTGATATAGACCCTTGTACTGAAATAACTACACTCAAACTGGTAGACTGGGAGCGTAATGTTGTTGCAACTTATACATCGTTAGAGAATTATTTAGCTCTACCACTGAACGAAACTGTCAAGACCCAAATTCAATTCAGAAACTATCCAGTACGCTCAGAAGGTGGGCTTGAAGTAGTAGCAAAGTTTAGTGAATATAACGAAGGAGTACCTGAGGATATACAGGTCGTCGCCACTAGGATCTGCTCACAGCTAGTAGGTAGATCTGCTAGTGGTGCAGAAACATCTGGGGTAGTCAAAGAATCTATTGAGGGCTACTCGGTAGATTATGGTTCTGATGGCACAGTTTCCTATATAGCTATGTCAGATCCTATCGTTAAAAGCATTTTAAGTGGGCGTAGAGCCATTTTAATATAAAAGATGATAAACATTACGCCTAAGCTAACTCAGACCGCTTACAAGGTCAGTACAACACGAAACCAGTATGGTGATAGTGTATGGGGTGCAACTGGTTCTGCAATCCCTTGTTTGTACCGAGATATATCTACACTAGGTCAATCATCTGGTAACAGAGAAGAAGTTACTATAGATGGTTTACTCTGGTTAGATAACGACCAGACTGTTAACAAGGCTGATATATATAAGATCGGTACTGAATGGTTTAGGATTGAGCGTATTGTAGAGGCTAGGGATAGGCTCAGAACTAACTCAGTGGCCTTTTATAAGTGTGAAGTAACTAAGCAGAGGCAGATATCGTAATGAGCAAGGCAATATTCAAGTCTAATAGAACTGTTTTTAATGCTAAGAATAGGGATTTTAAGGACATCGCCACAGGTAAAATGGCTATGGATATAGAACGTCTAATCAAAACAGGGGGCAGAATACCTAGAAAGAAAGGGGAATTGCAGTCTAGCATCTCGCACGAACCATTAAAGTTAGGTGGATCTACCACTGGCTATAGGGTTAAGGCAGACTCAGATCACGCCGCAGTACAAGAACTTGGTAAACGTGCTGGTGCGAGAGAGTTCAAGAACTACACAACCCCTGGTACAGGCAAAGGTTGGTTTAAGAACGCTATAATAACAATAGAAGGAAAGAAGGAAGCATATATTAAAGAGGCTTCAAGGAGTGCAAAACTATGAATCCGTTATATGTAGACTTAGACGTTGAGATCACTACCCTCATGCAGAACTTAGGGCTTGGAACAGTAGGTGTTGATATCTTTAATGGTGAGTTACCACAGGATATTGTTAAGGGATTCTTTATCGTACCCTCAGTATCACCATCACCAGAGAAGTATATTGACCATGAGTACTTGGTTATAGATTTCTGGTATAGATCACCCTATACCAACGAAGCAAAAGCTAAGATGAGAGAGTTGTATACTAAATTCCATCGGGCTTATAATACAGATACAGCCAACTGGCATATATTCTTTAGTGAAGCCCTTGGCGGAGTCATGGATATGGATAGGGATCAGGAAGGTGGAAAGCTCTTGAAACTTAGTGTACAATTCATATGTAGAAACTTAAATAGTATTTCTTAAGGAGAATTAATTAAAATGCCAAATATAGGAAACATAGGAAGAGTAAAAGTAGCTGGTCCACAGCTCATTACTTACAAAGGCGTAGTTCTAGGACACACTCTTGACGGAGTTACCTTTACTTACGAGAGGGAATTCACAGACGTAATGGTAGACCAGTATGGTAATACCGCTGTTGACAAGGTACTAACTGGACAGAACCTACAGGTTACTTTCCAAATGGCTGAAACAGACTGGTTGAACTGGAATGCAGCAATCCCAGAGACTTCATCTGAAGATGGATCTACTGGTGATAGAACAGATCTAGGTGCTGATGCTGGTTACAGCCTCCGCACTGATGCAGGACTTATGACTGTCCACCCTAATAGACTAGCCCCAAGCGATCTAACTGAAGACATTGTACTCTACAAGGCAGTATCTACAGAGAACATTGAAGTAGTACTCAAGAACGATGAGCAGAAAGTTATAGAAGTAACATTCACTGCCCTAGTTGATGAGAGCTACGGAAATGGTAGAAGACTCGGACACATTGGACCTGCAGCGATTTCTTAATATCAAGTTAAAACGAAAGGTAGTTAGTTATGGCGGAAGTAATTGATCTAAACGCATTAGTACCAGAATCAAGGTTCGTTAAGATCGGAGACAAAGAGATTGAGATTAAACCGCCTAAGACTGCCCAGATGTTTAAGCTTGGTGCTTTAGGGCAGAAGATGGAAAAGGCAGGCGAGTTACCTCCTGAAGAAATGGAAGGGCTTGTTAATGAGATGACAGCTCTTATTAAAGAGATAGCTCCTGAACTTGGTGATGTAGAACTACACGCATCTCAAGTCTTTAAGTTGATTGAGATTATAGGCGGAATGGTCAATGGAGGCCAAACTGAAAGCCCAAAAGTGGGATAAAGTTTGTACCACAAGTTGTAGCTTTTCTAAGACTATACCCAGCCTACACCCTTGAGAACGTAATGGAGTTACCATCTGTTACGTTCTTCTCTTTATTAAAAGAAGGAACTAGGCAGAAAGTTGAAGATTGGAAGATGGATGCAACCATATCTATGTCTCCTGAGATGAAGCCAGAAGCTTGGAAGAACTTTATTAGGAAACTAGAAGACATGACGACAGATACTGATACAATAGAAGTAGATGGTATTAATAAACTTAAAGATATGTTTGGGCAGAAATAATGGCAACTGAAATAGGAAAACTCTACTACGACATATCGGTTGATGATAGTAAGCTCAAGCGTGGCTTAGACAGTGCCGATAACAGTGTAGAAAAGACTGGTGGAAAGTTCGGTAAGTTTGGTACAGCAGCAGTAGCTGGTGTGGCAGTAGCTGGTGCGGCTTTGGCTAAGTTTAGTGTATCCTCTGTTAAGGCATTTACAGAATCGGAAGATGCTGTTGCTCAGACTAATGCGGTTCTCAAATCTACAGGCGGAACAGCAGGAGTAACTGCTGGAATGGTAGATGAACTCTCAAAAAGCCTACAAAATACAACTAGGTTTAGCGATGAGCAAGCTAGATCTGCTCAGAATATGCTTCTTACTTTTACTAATATTGGCAAAGACGTATTTCCACAGGCTACAGAGGCTGTCGCTGATATGGCTACAGCAATGGGGCAAGATCTCACTCAAACTTCTATACAAGTCGGTAAAGCATTGCAAGACCCTGTTCAAGGAGTAACTGCATTACAGCGTGTCGGTGTACGTCTAACCGATTCTCAAAAGGCTGTTGTAGAACAATTAGTAGCAACTGGTGATACCGCAGGAGCGCAAAGAGTTATCTTAGAGGAACTTAGAAAAGAGTTTGGTGGAAGTGCTAAAGCAGCAGGAGAAACATTTGCTGGCAGGTTAACAATCCTACAAAACAAACTTAATGATGTACAAGAAGTTATCGGTCAAAAGCTAGTAGGTGCTTTGTTCGCATTAGGTGAAGCGTTCCAAGATGTATCAGAGTTTTTAATGAGGCATAAGTTACTACTTGCAGCAATCGCAGGGATACTTACAGTTTTAGCGGTAGGTATATTAGTTAGCGTTATATCTGCACTCGGTACTTTAGTTATAAGTTTAATAGCGACAGGTGCGGCTTGGTTAGTAGCTATGGGGCCAGTGTTACTTATTGGTGCGGCTATAGGAGCTATTGCATATCTTATAGTAACTAACTGGGAGACAGTAAAAAACTTCTTTACGGGCTTATGGAATTGGTTTACTACTAACTGGCCTTACTTACTTGCGATACTTACTGGGCCATTTGGTTTAGCAGTACTAGCTATAGTTAAGAACTGGGATACTCTTAAACAATGGTTTACTAACGCTTGGACTTGGTTCAAGGACATAGGTCAAAAGATTGGTAGTGGTATAGCCAATGGTATAAGTGGTGCAGTTGAGGGAGTAAAGAACACTGTTAAAGCGGCTCTAAACTGGATAATAGATAAAGCCAACACAGCGATTAGGGGAGTTAACAAAGTATCACCTCCAGGAGTGCCAGAACTAGGAGAAATACCTAAATTTAGAAACGGAGTAGAAAACTTTGCTGGTGGTTTAGCATTCGTGCATAAGAACGAGGCTCTAGTGAACCTATCTCCAGGCACTTCGGTAATCAAAGCATCTGAAGCTGATAAGATGGGTAGTGGTGGTAACACCTATAAGATAGACCTTACAGTTAATGGTGCAGTAGCCACAAGCAAACAAGCACTCAGGGAGATGTCTGTTGAGATATTCAATGCTTTCAACGAAGGCTTAAGATCACAAGGTAAAAAGGAGGTAGGAACATGGTAAACGAATATGGTGAGATTTATTTGAATGGTACTTTACTGCCAGATTATATAGATATATCCCTAGAACGCTCTCCAAACGCCTCTAGCAATGTAACTTTAGATGGTACTCTGTTTGTAGACTACGTTAATAATAGGAGGGTATGGACTATTCAATGGCAATTATTGACAAGAGATCAAGTACAGGTTATTGTTGATCTATATAACTCACAGTACTCAACAGGCACTAACCTTGTTATGCAAATACCTAACCTCGGAACTACAACAGATATCTATATGACCATAAGTACAGATCAGATTAAATACAACGGGCAGTACTCAGAGAGCTTTAGTGCTGTTATACAAGAGATTTATGCGGTAAGTTAAGATGCAAACCACGACTTCACAATTTGATAGTAGAGTTAACGCCATACTAAGACCAATCAGTTGGCAGTTGAAGATCTCTTTTAACAAGGCTTTTGATAGTGATGTTACTTTCTTTACGCTAGATCAGTCATTACTTGATGGCCCAGATTTACTAACAACCCTAGACAATGACGTTATACAGGAGTGGGATAAATATGCTTATCAAGACTTCAGTACTAGAGTTATAGGTATTGAGGTGAGCAGGGAAGAAGTAGAACCTTATTCTGTAGTGCAAGCAATGGCAGACATAACATTGGATAACCACGATGGCTACTTTACACCTAACTCAGACAGTCCTATCAGCTCGTACATTCTACCAAGACGACCAGCGAGGATAATGCTAGGTTTTGGTGGAAGTGTCCTGCCCCAGTTTATAGGCTTAACAGAACAGATGCCAGAGCTTGATAAGAATGCTGGTACAGCTAAGTTTCATCTGACAGACTTCCTTAGTTTCCTATTTGACAGAAAGATTGATGACTCTACAATGCTACAGAACAAGTCTACAGGGGAGATCTTAACAGTATTGTTTGGGCTTGTTGGCGTTCTGCCAGCACAGCTAGATTTCACAGCTACATCATTCAACCGAATACCATTCTTTTATGTAGAGAAAGGTACAGTACTTGGCACAGTTGTTAGAGAGTTAATGGAGGCAGAACAAGGTCGTCTGTACATGAACGAGCTAGGCACAATCACATTCCAAAATAGGCAGGACTTTAGTACTATCCCTGTAATGTTCTTTGATAAATCTAATACTATAGACTACACAACCAGCGGAGAGGATGACATTATTAACTTTGTTGAGCTAACTTCTAATGTCTATACTGAGCAGATTGAGCAGAGTATATGGCAATCCTCAGAGGTTACTTTAGTAAAGGCTGGCTCTACCGCTGTCGTGTGGGCAACCCTGCAAGATCCTGCTACTCTTATCACTACGCCAGTCTATTCAGACGTGAAGATAGGATCATCACACTTCATAACTACTGAGGATGTTAATGGTACTATCCCTAATGCTTCAATAACAATCTCTGATATAGATAAGTTTGCTAAGTCTGCTAAGATCACATTCTCGAATGCCGGATCATCAGATGCTTATGTCTACGCTATTGATCTATGGGGTACACCAGTAAAAGTATCAGATACTATCTTAGTTGAGGATCTAGACCAAACTTCTATAGATCAGTTTGATGAGAAGCGTTATGTGCTAGAGACAAAGTACATACAGAAAAGAAGCAACGCACAATCTAAGGCGGCTATTATTATTGACGACTACAAAGACATCGGCTCTATCCTAGAAGTACAGGTTAAAGGGAATATGGCATTGCAGATAGGTGATATCGTAACTGTTGGGCTAGACAGCTACACTGGCAATTACGCAGTTAAGAAGATAGCACAGCAGATGGTTGATGGTGGTTATAGGCAAAAGTTAACATTAAAGGAACGTGAAGCTAGGCTATACTTTATATTGAACCAATCATTATTAGATGGCACAGAAGTATTAAGTCCTTAAGGAGTATATATGGCAGAAGTAAAATCAGAAGGAGCAAGCAGGATACAGTCAAACGATGGCAAGGTTAATATCGGCATATCTAATAACCAAACAGATATGATTATCCCTGTAGACGGAGAAGATAGACTAAAGATATCTAACCAAGAAATAAAACTTTCACAGGAGGGCATACCAGTACAGACATCAACAGATCAAGAATCAATCATTAACAATACAAATAACGTATTTAAGATAGTTAGCACAGGAACTGCTACATCACCAACAACTAATGTATCAGCACCAGGGGGGGGTGGTTTTGCTATTGGTAACCCAAGTTCGGTGATAATCGCTCATGGTCTAAGCTTTACTCCAGCAGTAATAGCATATATTGATAATGGTTCTAGTTCTAATACCCTAGCACCTTGGACATTCTTAGGATCTGGTGGAGCTGGTAACGCTTTCTGGGAGACTACAACAGTTACAACAACAAGCACTTCTGTATATATAGATACTAGCTTGCTGTTCTACGGAGCGTTTGGTTCAAGTATTAGTGGTGGAGGCAGAAGTATAAAGTATTATCTATTGCAAGAACAAGCCAGCTAATACTCTGATATAATAACCAGCATATGATAAAAACTAAACAAGGAGATAAATAACGATGTCACTTCCTAATAAGTCTAGTGGAAACCGACACCCAGCCTATCAGGCTTGGCTGAGTTTACGCTTTAGATGCAACAACCCTGTTGGCAAGAATAGTTGCTACGCTGGGATATCCTACGATAGTAAATGGGAATCTTTTGAGAGCTTCTGGGAAGATATGGGTAGTACTTGGGCTTCAGGTCTTACTATAGATAGAATTGACTCAACTAAGAACTACTGCAAGTCTAATTGTAGATGGGCCGACAAATATGTTCAGGCTAATAATAAAAGCAATAATAGGAGACTAACGTATATGGGTATAACTAAGAATTTACACCAATGGGCTGATGAGGTAGGACTTAAGAGAACTACCTTGCTGATGAGGCTGACCTATGGCTGGTCGGTAGAGAAGGCGTTAACTACGCCAGTCAGGAGGAATAGTTAGATGGGACTTCCGAATCCGAACATGGACTTTACAGCATTTGACACGCTACCAGCCGCATCACTAGATGATCTAGTAGAGAATATAGAAGCACTAGCAGATGGTAGTGGTTTAGATAATGGTGCTATAACAGATGCTAAGATGGGTATGACTGGAACAACCGATGCAAATGGTTGGGATGTACTAGACTTTGGGACTCATAGATTAGCATGGAAGTCGGGGACTATAACAGGAGGCTCTAGGACTGCCGGTACTGCATGGAGTGCTGGGGGTACTACTAATTTACCAGTTGGTTGTTCCACTGTAGTAGATATTAAAAACCTCAGCTACTCATTCAGGATGACAAGTAGTGCCTATGCACTCGGTATAAATGTAGAATCTAGCACAAGTGCGACTTCTGTTTCATGGACTGCAGTAAATAATGGATCTGGTACTATTGACTTTGGTTCACCAGAGTACTGGTGTCAAATAATATTCTAGTGCATTATGGCTGAACCAAAAATAACTCAACCAAAGATAAACGCAGAACTAATATACTACCAACTAACAGAGATTAAATCTGAGCTTGGGGAAATCAAGCAGGGCTATGTTACTAAAGACGAATCTCATGCACTTAAACAAGAGATAAAGAACTTAAGAGATGATCTTGAAAAGATAAATAAAGAGACTAAGTTAGAGCTTGAGGCTTTTAGAAAGAAGTCCTCATTCGTATCATGGCTGTACCCCACTATCTCAGCAGGATTCGCCGCAGTGTTTACTTACTTATTAATAGAAGCCCTATCTAAGAAGTGATATAGTAAGAGCCAAAAGGAGACATTATGGCTTATACAGATTTTAAGAACAGGTGGTTAGGCAAAAGAACAAACATAGATGGAGCATATGGCTACCAGTGTGTTGATCTTATCAAACAATATTTGAAAGAGAACTATGCTATAAATGCCGGCTCTTGGGGCAATGCTAAGGACTACTGGTTGAAGACTAACCCTGCTATTCTTGCAAAATTTAATAAGACACAAACACCTAAGCAGGGTGATATCGTTGTGTTCAAAGGCATCTCAGGCAATCCATATGGACATATAGGAATCGTTGATAGTATAAAGCCAACTATGGTATCAACTCTTGAACAAAATGGCTCTACTGGATCAGGAAATGGCTTAGGTGGTAATGCTATAAGGCTTAGAGATATAACTAAATCTAGGGTATACGGCTACTTGACACCTAAAGTAGTAGCTCCTATTGATGCACTCGCTGGTAGGTCAATACACTTACCACCAGACACTACAGCTTGGAAGATATATAAAGTTGGTTCTCCTAACGGATCAGCACCTATCGGGTCATTAAACCCTTTGAAATATGGTGGCCTAGTTTATACCATCTTGCGAAAAGATGTCGGTAGGGATAGAGTAGTTATTAGAACAGCAATGTTTGGGGAAGTATCGCTTCCAATAGCAAACGCAATAATAAGGTAAATTATATGGCTAAAAAGAAGAAGCAAACAATCATAGAACAAGTAGTAGAATTACTACCAAAGTTCTCAGCAATAACAAAGGAGCAATGGATCAAGATCGGTAAGGCAGCGGGGTACTCATTTATATCATCATTTGTAGGTTTATACCTACTCCAATTACAGGCTGGTGCGGTGCTTGATAAAACATTTTGGATCTCAGCATTCATCGCAAGTATCAACACAAGCCTTGTAACAATAAAGCAATTCTTTACTGAAAGTAAATAATATGGAAACTGAACCAAACATAATGCCAGAGATACACATACTACCTGCTGGTTTAACTGCGTTAGGAGCGTTTGTAAGCGGTATTTGTGACTGTGTAGTATCTTTATCACCTCTACCTAAGAAAGCTCAACCAGAGCTGTCTACACACGTTAGAGAGCAAGATCCACAAGGCGTTCTACAGTTCCCAGAAGGATTCGGAGAATAGTATGGAAGGCTCAAGCAGGCATCATGTTCTGTTTGAGAAACGCTGGTATCATACGCCACTAGAGAAGCACGTTCGTAATCACTATGGGCTACTCGTGCCTATGTACTTACAACCCCATAGAGAACTGCACGCTAACGTACTACCACCACCTAAGCCTAACCAAAGACTCTTGCTAGCTACTGCTGAATTACTAGATAATCTATCTAACGCAACCCTATCTAACCCACCACAGGTAGTTCTAGCGGTTGCTGAAGATATGCTAGGTAGAGACGATAAGCTTGCACAGCGTATCGGACATAACCTATTAGAACAAAGTGGGTATATAGAAGAGGGGTATTATAATAAATGATATCGCATTCAACTATGGAAGTAAGATCTTTAGACCACGAGCTTGACGAACTCTGACTCTATATCTTTTCGTGCTTTAACCGCATCTTCGTACACCTTAAAATTACCAAGATTAATTCTTTTGTCTTGATAATGAATGTACGCTACCCAGCACTTTGACACCTTGTGCCAACATACTCCAACAGTCTTGTTGTTCTTAGACATATTAGCTCCCTGTTCGTACCTGTTAGCCCAACGACAATTACTTGGTTCGTAATTACCATTGTTATCGATACGATCAAGTGTATGCCCTTTCGGTCTATCGCCCATATCTTCTACGAAGTTCCAAAAACCAATCGGACTACTAGACCACCTATCGCAGACCATTATTCCTTTACCACCATAGTGTTTATATTTCGGGTCGGTAGGTTTACTGCACCTAGCCCTCATTGAATACCAAGTATTCTTGAGCTCGTGTTTATTGATTGATGTTATACTAGTCATATAGTTCTCCTTTGTGATTTAAGCGTTACGGGAGAACTTTTTTTGTTCTCTTATTCATATTATACCACCTCATAAGTATGGAGACGTAAGAGATAGATGCTGAACTTGAAGATCTATTAGAGGAATAGTATAATAAGAG
>ERZ869907.357-NODE-357-length-14841-cov-5.232314_pt1 | contig 14841 bp, 31 predicted proteins | sample MGYA00579309_ERZ869907 | MGnify/ENA primary metagenome ERZ869907 (study PRJEB32216, sample SAMN09231814) | wastewater metagenome | place: USA: Maryland | collected 2016-07-30 | study: EMG produced TPA metagenomics assembly of the PRJNA472060 data set (Reclaimed... | reverse complement strand
CCCCGAGGATCAGGCCGACGATGCCGGCCGTCAGTGTCTTCATGCGATCCCCTCCACGATCAGGAGTACCCCGACCGGCCCCTTCTCTTCCGTCACGGTCCCGTGTTCGATGAAGCCTCTCGTGTCGTTCGCGATCACCTTCGCGTCCCTCAGTCCGTCGAGCAGGTACTTGCACCTGGCCCGGTCGTTGTCCTCGTCGGCGTGCCCCAACCGCGTGCGGTAGATGACCGCCGAGAACCTGATGCGCGCCATCTGCGGGATGCCGGCCGACTTGGCGGCATTGCAAGCCGCTTCGCGCCACGCCTTGATGAGCGGAGCCTTCGTGCGAAAGTGCATCCGGTCGTTGGGGCTGGGCGGCAGTTCCGGCCGACGCACCCGCGCCGTGTACTTCACCCCCGCAATCGTCTTCGTGCGCTTGCGCGGCGGCCCGAGCAGGGCCGGCAGCCACAGTTCCCAGACGCGCTGAGAGCCGTCCGAATCCGCTTTCAGGACCGCAGACAGCACTGCGGCACTTCTAAACGGCTGTAGGTGCCTTGTAGCCCCATTTTGGGCCTGCTCCGTGATCGTAGGCAACCCGCCCGTGACGCCAGTCACTCGCGCAGGCGCGGATCGGCGGGTCATCGTGCGGCCTCGGACAGCTTCAGGCGCGCCCAGCCGTTCACGGGCTTGTGACCACGATGCCAATGATCGAACCCACCCTGGCGGCAGAGGTAGACCCGCCAGATGTACCGGCCGGTCGGGCACTTCGGGCACTGCTCGACGTTGTGGCGCCGCAGGCTCGCCCGTGCGGCGACCTTGTCGCGGAACCACGCCTTGCCCTCGTGCGCGGTCGGGTATCCGTTGTCGCTCAACTTGCAGCCCTCCCTGCCGGCCGCCGCCGCACGTGGCGCTGGTCGCCGTGTCTGAATGCGAGATACGTCGCGCCGTTACCGTAGGCCGACAGTTGGTCGGTCCAGTTCTCGCCCCTGATCTTCGGCGCGTTCCGCAGTGCGTCGATGCGCTGGTACGGCGGCCGACCGATGGCATCCCTCACCCACTGCGTCATCTCGACCCATCGCGCGCCCCTGATCTGATCCTGCACCTTGACCAGCACGCCCAGGCGAGCCACCCGCCACGCCTCCAGACAGCCGGCCGCCACCGACGCCTGCATGGCATTGATCGACGGGTACGCGCCGAATCGGCCGGCCATCTGGCAGGTGCCGGCCTTGCTCGGATTCGTGATGTAGGGTGGGTCGAAGATCACAAGGTCCGCGCCGCCGGTCCTAAACGGCAGGCGGGTGAAGTCGCCGCACACGTCGCGCGCCCGCTCGGGGTTGCGGTCCATGCCTACGACGTTCCGCGCACTGCCAGCCCAGAACTGCCCGTTGCCGAAGGTGGCGTCGATGATCGTCTCGGCGTCCGGGAACAGCACGTCGATGATGCGCCCGACAATAGCCGCCCCTTCGCCGCGCTCGACCGTGTACAGCGTGTCCACGCTCACCGTTCTGCGCCCTCCCGTGGTGCGTGGCGCGCATGGGCGGTGGTCATCTCGCTCCCGCCCACATTGCCAGCATTTTCAGACCGTTCCAGAACGCGGACGCCAGCAGAATCGTCACCACCAGGAATGCCGTGATCTCCGTGATCTGTCGTCCGAACCCCCGAGTGTCAAACAGCGGTTTTTCGTCCCAGGTGCCCCAACTGAACCGATTGTCTTCGTCGCGATGCTTCACTTGTCCCCCTCCCGATGCTCGGCCGCCGCCGCGACGGCCATGTCCCTCGTCTCCTCGGCGGTTGCCCAGTCGCACGTCCCGCAGACGGCCACCCACGGGCGCAGTTGTCCCGGCCGGCTGACCAGTTTGCTGATCCGGACGGGGTGCGTGGTTGCGTTGGTCATGGCTTCACCGTCCCGAACCTGATCCGCGGCCCCTTCGGCTCTGCGGGCTTGGCGCTCTCTTTCCAGCGGTAGAGCTTCAGCGCGTTGATGAACGCCCGCTGGTCCTGGTCGTGGTTGTCGAGTTCGTGGTCGTGGCAGACGCCCGGCTCTTTCGACGGCAACTGCACGATCACGCGACGGACGCACTCGATGCCGTCCTCGTCGAGCGCGAGTTGGTAGGCTGCGGTCTGCAAGCCCCAAGAGTCGCTGATGCTGTTCGAGGTCTTCACGTCGATGACGGACGGGAGCGCGTCATCGTCCAGCACGGCCACGAGATCGACGGTGCCCGCGAACTTGTGCAGACGACTGACGACCAGACGCTCGCAGGCCACGACCGCGCGGACGTGTTCGTCGTGCCAGCCGACATACGCCTTGACCAGCGGCACCGCGTTCGGGTTCATGTCGGCCCACCATCCCGAGCAGGGGTGCTGGCCGCACAGCGCCGCCGGGCACGACTCCGTCTGCTGCTTGATGTACCGCTCGACCTGGGCGTGCACGTAGGTGCCGAGCGTGGTCGCCTCGCGCGAGACGCGGTCGGCCTCGACGTTGCCGACCCGTCCGCGCCAGTAGGCGAGGTGCATGTTGGCGACGATGGCGCAGATGGACGTGACGCGCGGGTAGCGTTCGCCCTCGATTTCGTAGAAGCTACTCACCACGGGCCTGCGTCTCCACATGCACGCGGCATGTCGTCATCGCCTCGTCCAGCACGACCGACCGGCAGGCGCGGCCCCGCTTCGTCGGCCGCCCGCACATGGCCGCGCGGCGCAGGATCTCCGTGCAGTCGAGGCACAGCAGCCACACCAACTCTTCGTGGTCCCGCATGCCGCGCACGACGATGCGTTCGTGTTTGTCGTGATTCACCCGACCATCCTCACGCCAACAGCGTCGCCAACGGGGCGGCAGCCCGTAAGGGCGGTTGCCGCCCCGTTGGCCGACACGGCGGCAGAAATCAAACCCCTTAGGGTTACGCGCGGGCGCGCCCCCGCACGCGCAATCTCAAATGGGCACAAAAGAACAGTGCCAGGCACTATTTCTGGCACCCTTTTGAATGGTGCCTGGCACAGTTTCTCCGCGACTCGCCGCTGCATTATCGGAAGACCTTTCCGGCGTCTGGGTTGCGTTGGTAGCGGAGTCCGTCCCTGCCAACATTCCCTTCGCGCAGCAGCCAGCGGATCTCGGAGAGGCGCGGCAACGCGCGCCGTGCGGACCGTTCGCTGATACCCGTACCCGCGATAATCTGCTCTGTTGCGTACCACCCGGACCGTTGTTCGTTGAACCACTTCGTGATTTGCCGCTCGGTCGGTGTGAGATCGCCGCCCAACATATCCTTCAGCGTGAACCCGGTATCGCTGTGAAACCCGATCTCGATGTTTGGCGGGAAGTTCCCGCGGAACTTGGCGAACTTCGCCGTCAAATGACCCTCTTTGAACGAGCCTTCGAGGTAGACCGCGATGTCGGCAATCTTGCCCTTCGCGATGGAGCCGTACAGCTTCTCCAGCAGATTGCCGGGCGCCTCCTTCGACTCTTTCCGCGCGTGGTCGATCACCTCGATGGCGGCGCCGCGGTCGGACATCCAGCGCAGGAACTGGCCGAATGCGTCGAACTCCTTGAGCGTGAACGCCTCGGACGGCACGATGCTCTCGCACGAGTCCACGATCACGTAGGCCGGCTCCTCGGGGCAGGACTCGTACGCCTCCTTCGCCTTCGGCAGGTCGTCCACCGACTCGATGCGGAGGCCGTGCTGCTCGTTGACGTAGAACGGCAGGCCGTCCCACTGGATGTCGTAGAGTTCGCACAGCGTCTCGATGTACTCCTGGATCACCGAGTCGGGGCTGTCCTCGCTGATGAACAGGACCGCGCCTTGCTCGACGCGCCGGCCGCAGAACTCCATCCCCGCGGCAATGTGCAGCCCCTTGATGAGCGCCCAGATCGTCTTGCCGCTGCCGGGGCGCGAGAACAGCCAGTGGATCTTGCCCTTCCAGACCAGCCCGTCCAGCAGTTGCGCGCCGGGCACGTGATCCTGGGCCATCAACTCCGCGAGCGTGCGGATCGGGTACTCCGGCCGCGGCCTGCCCATCGGCTCGACCGTGGCGGCCTTGAACTCCAACTCGCTGCCGGTGTGGCCGGCGTCCAGCCAGTCGGACACGTCGCCCTTCTCGGCCAGTCCGTCCAGGGCCAGCAGCCGCACGCTATTGGCGACCCCGAGCAGCGACTTGACGACGGCGTCGGCGTGGTCGCGGCCCGGCCGGTCGTTGTCGGGGACCACCACCACGTCGCGCCCGCGGAGTTGCTCGGCGTACTCGTCGCGCCACTTGCCGGCCCCCATCGCTGAGGTCGTCGCGACCAGCCCGGCCGCGATCAGCCGGTCCACGTCCTTCTCGCCCTCGACCACGAACACCGTCAGCATCGGGTCCGCAGCCAGCAGTTCCGGCAGCCGGTACAGCACCAGCCGCACGTCCTCCAGCCCCCAGGCGTGCGACCCGTCCTCCAGCACGCGCCGCTGCCGGAAGGTCTTCGGGTTCTCGTAGCGCAGCGCCTGGTAGAGCGTGCGGCCGGTCTCGTCGCGGTAGTCGTACACCGCGACCTCGCGCGAGCCTGCTCGTCGTTCGGGGACGGCGTAGACTTCCGGCGCGTCCTTGCCGCCGCGGTGGATGCGGAGTTTCGCGGTCGGCTGCGACTCGGGCCAGAGGCCGCGGGTCTTCAGTTCGTCCACGAGCGTCGCCTGCGCGCAGCCGGTGTGGCACTTGACCAGCAGTTTTCCGTCGTTGCCGTCCGAGATGGACAGGCTCGGCGTGTGGTCGTTGTGGACCGGGCAGCGCGCCGACCCGTACTGCCGGCCGCTGTGCCAGCGGCCCCCGAGACGGTCGGTCAGTTCGTGGGCGTTCATCGCGCTACCAGCGGGAGCCATAGGTCAGCCTCGCAGCGTTACGGGCAGCAAGCCAGTGCGTGAAGATCGCGAACGCCGTCCCCGCATTCCGGACCGAGCAATGCTCGTCGGCAAGCTGACGGATGAACCAGACCTCGCGCTCCTGGTCTTCGCTGATCCGGTCGCGGTCGAACGCCACGAATACCGGCTTGCCAAGCGCCTTCGCGTAGCCGATCTCCGCAAACGTCCCGTGCGCGTCAAGCGCGCTGATCCACGCGAACACGGCCCCGCTGTCGCGGACCCATCCCATGCATCGGCCCGCAACGTGGTCGATCTCCAGACCGTGGTTCGAGCGGTCGATGTACCACGGACCGCCGTACGTGTACCCGCTCCTGAACGTGGTAATCCTGCCCAGAATCGGCTGTTCACCGACGATGTCAAGGCGCCAATTTCCCTCGCTGAAGCCCGTCCCGCACCCGTGTTCGTGTTCGACCCAATCGTGCGGACGGCTCTCGGCATACCCGCAGTCGCAGGCACCATTGCCGCTGCCCATCTTCCCGGCCAGATACACGACGGTCATACGCCGAACCTCTCCATGCGAGCGCCGGCCAGCGCATCGCGGATGACCTTCCAGTCGTCCGACCGATAGAACTCGTCTGAACGGAAACACGAACACGGCAGCGCCGCCCCGTTCCCGTTCCTGGAGATGCCGACGAGTCCGCAGCCGCGCCGGATGCAAACGCACCAGCGGAACTTCCCCCACCCCTGCCGACCGAACGTCGTGATCTCGTACTCGGGGCCGATCTCGCCGCTCACCATGTAGACGGGTTTCCCGCTTGCCTCAGCGAGGCGCCGCGGCTTCTCATAGTCGGGCGACGACGGGTCCGGCTTGACGCCCTTGACCTCAAGCCAGCAGTCGATCTTTGTCAGGTAGAAATCGGGCAGGTAGCGCACGCCGTCGAGGTCGTACCCTTCGCTCTCGTACGTCCACACGACGCCGGCCTTATCCATGAAATAGGCCCACCGGGCCTCGGTCCTCGAACGAAATCGGTAGCCCTTGTACACCGTCTCAATGGCTTTCAGACCCGTAGCCATACCCGACCCCTCGCTTGTGATCTGACTGGACCCCCACCCGACTCGCGAAGTCGCGCCCGCTGCACGGGAGTGGGGGTGTGGTGCGCTAGGCCGCCGCCTGCATGGCCTTCGTCAGCAACTGCTCGATCTCCAGCAGGTCGCCGTCCGCCAGGTTGCCGACCGCGATGTCATCGAGCGCGCCGTACTTCGGGATCTCGGTGATGTCGTCCAGGTCGGCGTTGCGGATCAGCTTCTTGACCCGCTTCCGCAACTGGTCGGATGCCGCGAGCGCGGCGTCGATGTCGGCCATCGACGGGTCAGAGGACAGCCCGACCGGGCCTGCCTTCGCCGCTGGCTGCGCCGCGCGGAACGGGCGCGCGGAACCCTCGGAGATCGACTCCTGCTTGATGGTCGGGTCCGACTTCTTCGGCTTGTGGACGAGGTACGCGATCATGCGCCGGCGCACGAGGTCCGTGTCGTCCGGCTCCTCGCCCAACTTCAACTCGCGGCCCATCAGCGCCTCTGCCCACTCGCGAGCGCGCGACCCCTTCGGCAGGCCGATCTTGGTGAACTGCCACAACTCGCGCTCCTTCTCGAACGCGCCGTCGCCGCGGGTCACGTAGGACTCGGGGTCGCTGGTCGGGCTGATGAGCCAGACCCACTTGATCTGGTCGCCCCACTGGCCGGTCTCCAGGGTGATGTCCCAGAGGGTGAACACGTACTCGCCAACCGGCGTCAACTCGAACTGCGGCTTGTCACTTGCCTTACCGAGGATGCCCATTACGTCACCTGACTCGACTGAACGGGGCGCTTGCCCCCGACTGCACGACGCTGACGACCGAAACCGCTTGCATCACCACCCTTCAATACTGAATACCAATGTATCCAGTATAGCAATGAGGCACGAATAATGCAACGGGTGTATCCTGTTACCAGAGAATCCGGTTGGCTACCCTTGCAGGCATGGAGGAACGACGGTTGCTGACGATCCCGGAAGCCGCACGTGAGATCGGCATGACCCGCGCTGTCCTCTGGCGGCACGTCAAGAGCGGCCGCATCCCGTCCATCGGCACCGACCGCGTCCGACTGATCGACGCCGAAGCCCTGGCCGCCTTCCAGGCCGTCGAGCGCAAGCCCGGCTGGCCGAAGGGCAAGCCCCGCCGCCCGCGCGCCGAGTAGGGCGTTCACGACGCGGCACCAGCAGGACGACGAGCGCCAGCCAGAACGCGGCGGCCACCGCGCACCGCGCACCACGCCAGCGCCCGGCCGCCGTCAGGCGCGTCGTCGTCGGCCATCACGCCCCGCCCCCGCGCGCGGCGCGCTCGTCCGCGAAGCGCCAGCGGGCGAACAGCAGGCGCGAGACGATCTGGCGGCGGTCGTCGTCACGGTCCACGCCGCGCACCAGTTCCGGGTGCTGCAACGCAACCACCAACTTCTGGCGGCCGAGTTCGCGGTAGCGGTCGAGCATGGTCACGTCGTGCTGGCTGACGCTCACGACGCCCTCCGCGTGGCGTAGTTGACGGCGTGCTGGGTCCGCGCGCCGCAGACCTGCGAGCAGAACCGCTGATCGGGGTGCGACTTCGGGGCGAGGAACGGCCGCTCGCAGTGGGCGCACGGCCGCTCCTCGTCGGTCATCGGCATGCCGTTGCGCTGCTGGATCGACCGCTCGTACAGCGCTGGCGATTCCTCGCCGCAGTTCCAGCACACGGTGACGGCCACCGTGCGGGAGCGCGGCACGGCGACCTCGACGCGGTCGGCCGGGACCATCAGGTGGTCGTTGCAGGCCGTCACGCCGCCCCCTCTGCCGTCCAGGCCGGCTCCAACTCCCAGTAGGCGGCGAATCGGGCGCAGCGGTCCGCAATGTCGTGGAAGCCGTCGATGCGGTTGCGCTCCTCGCGCTCGCGCCACGCCTGAGCGAACTCCGCGCGCCGGGCCTGCGCCTCCGCGATGATCTCTTCGAGCGTCACGGCAGCACCCCCATCACCCACAGCACCACGACGACCGCGAACAGCGCCCCGACCATCGCTGAGACCCACACGTCGATGTCGGTCATGCCAGCCCCCGCACGGTGGCGAACTCGTCGTCGTCGAGCGCGGCCACAGGCTCGGGAACCAGCACCACGATGTCGTGGACCCGGCCGTGCCCCAGCGGCGTGCTGCGCGCCATGTTGGTGATCGACAGGCCCGTGTAGCCCTCGCTCTCGACACGCCCGCAGTAGAGGCAGGACCGGCGATTGTCGATATCAGGCAGCGCCACGCAGCGGTGGCCCTTGCGCGTCGGTGCGGTCATGCTGGCTCCAGTTCTGCGGCGGCGTAGAACACGCTGGCCTGTGCACAGTTGGCCTCGGTGACGCAGACCGGCTGGTCGAAGTACACGAGGAAGCGGTGTGCATCGAAGGTGTTGGTCGGCTCATCCGGCCCGTCGTCGAGCGACACCTCTCCGACCGCGCCATCCTCTCTGGGATCGTGGCCTACGGCTTTCAGGGTTTCGTCGGACGACCACGGGTCATCTGCGGTTGTTTTCCAGTAGGCCATCGTGGCCCGGCACTCCCCGCTGAGGCGCACGCGCACCCGCTGCCCCTCGACTGGCACCCACGGCTCCCAGATGGCGCTCACGGCGTCACCTCCAGCAGTCCGGGCTGCGCGGCGCGGGTGGCGCGGCGCGGGAGCCGGCCGCGCTGGCGGCCGGTCGCGTGCAGTTCGATGAGGCCCGTGGCCTGCCGGCCGTCGAGTTGCGCCCACTCCACGCGGGAGGCGCCGGCCGCCACCTCGGCGTCCTCGGCCTCGTCGTGCGTGGCGTAGTCGGCGCAGAAGGCGAGGATGGCGCGGGCCGTCAGCCGGACGGCCGGGTCCGCGTGGCGCACGAGCCGCTCCTGCGCGATCCGCACCACCGACGCGACCGCAGCATCCGCAGCGGCGTCGTGCGAGGGGAACCGCTCGCGGAGCGCGGTGCGGGCGTGGGCCAGTTCGGTGAGGATGCCGTAGATGTGGCCCTCGACCTGTTCGGGGACCGTCTCGTCCGCGACGCGCGGCCCTCGGCGGGGGGCGATGGTCGTCGGCGCGGTCATGACGGCACCTCGGCATCCCACTCCAGCCCGAGCATGTCGGCCAGGTGGCGGTTCTGCCACGCCCGTTCGGCACTGTAGGCGGCCCTGTAGGCGGCCCTGTAGGAGGCACTGTCGGCGGCACTGTAGGCGGCCCTGTAGGCGGCACTGTCGGCGGCCCTGTAGGCGGCACTGTCGGCGGCCCTGTAGGCGGCACTGTCGGAGGCCCTGTCGGAGGCACTGTCAGCGGCACTGTAGGAGGCACTGTAGGCGGCACTGTAGGCGGCCCTGTAGGCGGCCCTGTCGGAGGCACTGTAGGCGGCACTGTCGGAGGCACTGTCGGAGGCACTGTAGGCGGCACTGTCGGCGGCACCGTAGGAGGCACTGTAGGAGGCACTGAGTTCATCATGCGTCGCCTCGCCGCGTGCGAACCGCCGCGCAACCTCGATAGCCTCGCGTGGCCGCTTATCCTCCGGATAGCGGTCCTCAAAATGCTTCAGGACACGCTCGGCGCAGTCGGCGGCGAAGAGGCGCGCATTACGGTCGTTCCACGTCTCGACACGCTCAACGACGCGCATGCGATGGGCAACGATCTTGCGACCCATGCTGCCATCGTCGTGCCACACGTACTCGTCGCCAATCTCAGCCAGCCACAGCGTCTCGTGGAAGAACGGCGTCAGGTTGTCGATAACCGCGCCGTGCAGGCCGTTGTGGCACGGCTCCAGCGCGCCGCGCACCGAGCGCCAGCGGTTGAGCGTCCACTTGCCGGTGCCGGTCGGGGAGTGCATGTCGGCCCGCAGGAACTTGTATATTTGCTGCGACGGGGGCGATGCGTTGCTCACAGGATCGTCTCCTTCTGGCCCGGTCCGCGTTAGCCGCGCGGCCGGTCCTCTTGCGTGTTTTCAGCGGAGTACGGCATGAAGCGACGGCGCGCTTCAGCAACTGCTACGCTGGCTTCTTCTAGGGTCTTGAAAAGCCGGCAGAAGACCCTCTTGCCACCGACCCTGACCGATGCTTCGTATCGTCGGCGCGACTTATTCCAGTAGACGCCCAAGACGCCAGTCTTCGAGTTCGCCTGTGCGGAAAGGCGGTTCTGCGCGTTCTGCGATCGCGTTACGACGCGCAAATTCCCCTTGCGGTTATCGAGACCATCGCCATTGATGTGGTCTACTTCCATGCCAACAGGAGCTTGCGTGATGAGGCGGTGGAGCAGGATTTTGCGACTAGTTGATCCGGTCCCGGATCGGTGCGCGATCGCGTACCGCAAGGCGGATGTCCGCACCTCCCCGACGTAGGGCGTGTGAAAGCATCGCCATCGATACCCTTCGATGCCATCCTGCTCGGCGTCAACGACCGCGAAGTGCCCATCTCCCAGATCGATGCGTCGTGTGTCCGTGACTCCCTCCTTTTTGTTGCCGCCGGCTTGCGTGCTGGGTAGGCAAGGCACACCGGCGACTGATGCGCGCGTACCGCTGCCCGCGCACGGCAGACCTTTGTGGCCGGCGTTTCGACTACTGCCGGCCGTTGGGATCGGGGTCATGCGACCGATGCCCGCAGCCGCTCCTCGGAGGCCAGCGCGAGCGCCATGTCGAGTTCGACAGAAGCGGCCTCGATCAACGCGGCCATGTGCAGTTCCTCGTTGCCGTCGCATTCTTCGCAGCACATGAAGCCGCTGAACTTCGAGTCGTTCCACAGCCGCAGGTACTCGCGCTGCGCCGTCTCCACGCTCGGCACGAGCCACTCGTTCGTCATCGCCGCACCTCGCCATAGACCGGCACGTAGTCGGCCGGCAGCGGCCCGATCACCATCCTGCGTACAATCCGCTGCTCGGGCTTCTGGCGCGGCGCCGGCTGCTCGACGGGCGCCGCGACCACAGCCGGCTGCTCCACGAAGCGCCACGAGTCGCCCACCCTGACGGCGCGGTAGTCGGCCACCCGACCGTCGCGCGCCGCCAGCCGCGTCACCGTCCGCACGCTGACGGACAGCGCGTCCGCGACCATGCGCGGCGTCAGGTAGGTGCGGCGTGCCGATTGATTGCTGTCCGTCGTCATCGACCGCCCTCCTGCGACTCGCCTGATATTGTAGTCACAGATGATGTAACGTCAAGCACATCAGGAGACAGCAACTGGCGCAACTCAGGGAAGCGCCGCGCCGCCCGCAGTGCGAACTCGTAGCTGATGTTCGACTTCCTCCCACCCGCCTTGACCCGCGACAGGTAACTCCGCTTGCAGCCCAGGTCGCGCGCCAGTTGCGCGTTGGTCAACCCGGCCTCGTCTTGCAACCGCCAGAGCGCCGCCAGGAACTGCGCCGAAATCTCTTCACCCATGCGTCGATACTACTGCACCCCGTCACTAGTGTCAACAGGCAATTCAGCGCAGTCACAATCTGCAATACGTCTGTAACGTTATCTACACCAGTGGTAAACGTACCACGTGTGAACACGGTGATAGACTCAAATTGTGAGCACACCAGACGCAGCCATGCTGATCGGTCGGCGGGTCCGCGCGGCCCGCGAGCGCCTCGACGATGGCCCTGATGCGCGGCAGCATGAGCATCGACCCGCCGCGCGTTCCCGTGAACCCGACCCGCTCGTCACGCGCCATCTGCGGCCCCCTGTTGCGCGCGGCGCTTGGGTCGGCGCTTGCGCTCGCGCTTCAACTCTGCCTCAAGGTGTTCGAGGGCGCGCCAGAGGTAGCCAGAGATGGCGACATCACCGCGCAGCCACTTGCCGATGCGGGGCTGGTCAACGTCGAGCCTTTGCGCCAGCTCGGCTTGCTTCAACCCGAGCCGGTCGTACCAGACTCGGAACTCTTCTGGTGTCATCCCCCGTCCGCCGATTTGGTTGCACTGCCGAACACGGAGTCGCTCAGAGCATCCTCGGCCTCGGCTATCACACGATTCATCTCGACATGACCGGGGTCGCGCGAGCAATCCCACCCGCGATTCCAGGTCGAGACGAGCGCGCCAACTATGGCGCGCCAGTCGGTAGTCTCGGTCATCACATCCCCCTCAGAAACGACTCGTAAGACCCGCCGTCCAGCCGCTGTTTCGCGCACCACGCGCACCGCCGCCGCTTCGCCTTCTTGATCCCGGAGTACGGGTTCATCGGCGCCCAGTAGGAATGCCCGCACTCGTACACCTCGCGCGGCGGCACCCCGTCCTGCTCGATGACCTCGACCACCCGCCGTAGCGGGAGGCTCAGGTAGTAGTTGTCTGCCATGATCGTCTCCCCTCGCGCGCCAGCGCAGCCGTTAGGCTGCGTGGCTCCCGCCGTGATTTCGACCCTCGCACCGGCACTCGCACGCTCCGCTGGTGCTGCCCATGCACTTGTCGTTGCAGTCCTGGGTGCCGAGCTTCCCGACAATCCGCTTGGACCCCTTCTTGACTTGCTCGCCGCACCCGCGGCAAACCACCGACTTCATCGCGGTGCGGGGCAATTCCCACTGCCACGGGCCGACCTGGAACTCTTCCCACCCGCCGAACCATCGCGCCACCCACTCGGTCCGCGTGATCGTTCCGCACTGGCACTTCGTCATCGTTGCGGCGGTGTGGGTGGTCATTGTCGGTACTCCCCCGCTGGTGTACCTTCATTCTATTCTATCTGCATAGAAAAGTCAATGCTATTTGCATGGAAAATCGGGCAGATTGGGCACCAAAAGTGCTTGACGAGAGTATGCAGATAGCATATACTGAACACAGATCAAACAAGCGCGGCGGCGCAGGGGAGCAACGGAGATGATGACGACGACCGAGATGTACGTGACCGTCAGCGAGAGCCTGAGCGCGGGTAAGCGTTCGCAGACCCGATTCTGCGCGACGCTCGACGGCGACGCGAATCAGGACCGCGCGGGCTTCGGCTCCAGCGAGCGCAACGCCATCTGGTCGCTGGCGCAGCAACTCGGCATCCACCCCGCGACCATCGCGGCCACGGCGACCATCGAGCGGATCGCTTCTCGCTAAACACCAAAACGCGGCGCTCCTGGCTTCAACAGGAGCGCCGCACCACCACCAGACGGAGGTAACCCGAATGGCGACGAACATGAGCCTATCACAGAAGTCGATCCAGAAGGCGCACGATCTGGCGAACGTCCTGTGGCGCATGAACAAGGGCCGCTCGAAGGTCAACGGCGTCGAGTTCTACGTGATCCCGGCGTCTGACGGGAAGTCGGCGCACTGGACGGCGGTTGACGCACGGGGATGCACCTGCAAGGGCCACCGGCGCAACGGCCACTGCACCCACGTCGAGGCCGTCATGCTGCACAACCACCGCGAGGCTACCGTCGTGGTCCCGATGGGTCGCACCTACCGCGACCTGTTCGGCGCGGACGAGATGCTGGAGTCGCCGTACTGATGGTGACCATCTATCGTCTCCACACCGGGCGCGGCGGGCGCGTGCAGCAATTGAACATCTACTCCGACCACGCACGCCCGTGCGTGGTCAAGTACGCGGACGGGCGCGTCGAGACGGCCGACCGCTCGACCGTGGCCCGACTGCTCATCGAGTCGCGCGGCATGCGGCAGTGGCGGTATCGGATGCGCTGCTCCGACGCCAGCCTGTTCGCGCAGGTTGAACTCTGACACACACACGCCGCGCCGGGGCCGCGATGCCCCGGCGCAGGGGGAGGACTGACCATGTGCGGCATCTCGATCTGGCGGCTCGTGTTCAGGTGGTGGTGGTGATGGACGACCATCTGTTCTGGGATAACTATCGATGCTGCGGGAGACTGAGCCTGCTGCGCGTGCCGTTCCGCGCGGTCACGGGCGAGTACCGCCGGCGCTGCCGGCACTGCCGGCGGTCCTGGGTTGTCAGCCTGATCTGCACGCAGCTCGACCCGTTCAGGATTGACACGATCCGATGGCGCGAGCGCGAGACGGTGGACCCGGCGGCCGAGGCCCACGCCTGCGGGGACGGGTGCGCGACGGCGGCCACCTAGGCCGCTGGTGGTGGTCCCACGAACTCGGCCCTGATCCGGCGGCCCTCCGCGAGCGCGTCGTCTCGCAGGGACGCAGCGGCAGCGGCGCGAGGCAGAACTACGTCGCACAGGTGGGCCACAGCGCGGCGCAGCCCGAGGATGGTGTCCTCGTCGCTGGTGGACGATGGACCGGTGCCGACGCCGGGCGGCAGTCCGAACGCGGCAAGCTCGGCGGCCGTCCCGATGAACCTGTCGCCGTCCACGCCGCCCGCGATGCCGGGCACGGTCATCTTGTCGGTGTGCTGCCAGAACGTGACGGCGTCCCACGGCGCGGGCGCCGGCGGCAGCGCCTCCTGGTAGGCCGCGAGCCAGAGCTGATACCGCTCGATGTCGGGCGCGGCGCCGATGCTGTGGTCGCGGATGAAGTACGCCCCGCTGTACAGCAGCGGCGTGACGCCGGTCATCTGCCTGACCGTCCGCATGAACCGCACGGCCCAGTCCCCGAGCGGCCCAGTGCCGGCTTCCAGGTCGAGCGCCAGCATATCACCCGGTTCGATACCGCCGACCATGACCGTCTGCACGAAGTAGAGCGCCTCGGCCTCGGCCGTGTTCGCGTCCGGCCGCGCGAAGTGGTACGCGCCGCGCTTGATGCCGGCAGACTTGATCTCGCGCCAGTTCCGCGCGAAGGTCGGGTTGAGGTAGTCGGTGCCCTCGGTCGCTTTCGTGAACGCGAACGCGATACCGCTGGCCGCGACCTTCGACCAGTCCGGGTTGCCCTGATAGGATGCCACGTCCACGCCTCTGGGGTAGGCGACCGTAGGAGGCTCGGCGCCGATCAGGCCGGGCGGCCGGCGCGCATCGAACAGTTTCGACTGCCAGTAGTCGCCTTTGATATCCGTCTCGCCCACGCCGTGCGCCTCATTCGCATCCCACATGCGACGAGAGCCGGCCCCCAACGAGATACCGATGTGGCTGGCGATGCTGCCGTCAGGACCGGCCGGACCGGCGGCGTCGTAGGTATGTTCGAAGAAGA
>ERZ869907.356-NODE-356-length-14923-cov-12.240113_pt1 | contig 14923 bp, 32 predicted proteins | sample MGYA00579309_ERZ869907 | MGnify/ENA primary metagenome ERZ869907 (study PRJEB32216, sample SAMN09231814) | wastewater metagenome | place: USA: Maryland | collected 2016-07-30 | study: EMG produced TPA metagenomics assembly of the PRJNA472060 data set (Reclaimed... | reverse complement strand
TCGGTCAGCCGGCGGCCCTTCTCACGGTCGATCACGCGCTCATAGTCGCTGTCAGAGGTGATGCTCGCGCCGAGCAACCGGTAGCCGGTGATCTCCGTGCGGCCGCTCGGGTGCTGGGTCCGGTCGGTCACGCTGTAGGCGATCGCGATGCACCAGTCGGGCGTCGGCGGCAGGGCGTCGCGGTGGATCTGGACCCATCCGACGGTGCGCTCCGCGTCGAAGTTGATGCCGATCGGCACGCGCACCACGTGCTCGTTCTCCGGCAGGTGGTGGCGCAGGCGGAGGTCGCGCGCCAGGAGGGGGTGCGTGCGCTCGCAGGCGTCCGCGTAGGCGGCCAGCGCGACCTTCGCGTAGGTGTCGTGGTCCGTGTCCAGCACGAAGTACTCGCAGCCCTCGTGCTTGCCGCCTGGCTCGCTCGAGCCGTCGGTCCGGCGGACCTCGAACTTCTGAAACAGCCCCTGGCCTGTGTCGGGCACGCCGACAGCGCGCGGCGGGAGGTCGTTGCATCGATCGCTGATGTCGCTCATCTGGTGGTTCTCCTGGTGGTGCTACTTGCGGCCGCGGTTGATGCGGCGGGACTTGTTGCGGATCCGCTCGAGGCGCTTTTTCTTCGCCCACTTGGCCAGCGGCGTGCTCGAGCGCAGGTTGACCTGGGCGTCCGGGTCGCGCTGGATCTTCAGGCTTGCGATCCGGTGCAAGTCCGCGGGCAGCAGTTCGGTGCCCTCGGGCGCGTCCTCGCCGCGGCGCAGCCTGAAGAGGTGGCCGGTGTCTGGGTTCATGGCTTCTCCTGGTGAATGTGGCCGAGCTCGACCGAGCCCGGCCGGCGGGTGCTCAGTGCGGTTTCGTGCCGGCCGCGACGAAGGCTTCCGTAGCGGCGGTGGCCTTCGCGCTGGCCTTGTCGACCTTGGCCGCGGGAGTCTTCGCTGCGGGCTTGCTGGCGGCTTTCTTGGCCGCCGGCGGCTTGCCCTTCACGTTCTCCGTGGTGGTCGACTGCGGCGGCGCCTGGTCGGCACCCGCGGCACCCTTCTTCGGGAAGGGCCACGCGCCGGCCGGCTCGAGGGTCTTCGCCGCCGGCGTCTGGGTGCCGCTCGGGATCTGCTGCTGCACTTCCTCGGGCGGGTGGAAGGTGATCTCGATGTCGCGCGACTTCATCTTCGCCAGCCGGCCGAACTGTGCCTCGGTCACATTCGCCGACTCGAAGCTCATGCGGGCGATCACGGTGCCCCCCTCTTTCGGGGTGAAGCGCCAGTTCGACAGCAGACCGTCGTCGATCACGAGGTCGGACTTCTTTCCGCCCATCCCGTGGTCGATCACCAGCTCGTAGCCGGTGAGCTCCTGGTTCCAGGGGAACTTGCCGATCTTCATGCCGATGCCCGTCAGGTTCGGCATATCGGAGGCTTCCGGGATGCCATCGAGCGCGGCTTGCTTGGCCCCCTCGCTGCCGCTGTTCTTCGTGAACAGGAAGCCCTTCAGGTGGCCATCGAAGTGGGCGAGGATGTCGGCGCTCAGCTGGATCTCGAAGTTCAGTTTGGCGCCCGGGTTCTCGTCTGGAGCCCTGTTTTTCTGACTGAGCACGACCACATCCAGCAGCTTCGCCTTCGTGGGATTCAAGAGTTCAAACATCGCTGACCTTTCGCGTGGTGGTGCTGCGCGGCTTGCGCTTCTGCACCGGGGTTGAGAACACTGTCTGCAAGCTGGCGCCACGCTTGAGGCGCCGCCAGATCGCGTCATAGGACATGCCCAATCTGGCGCATGCATCCTTGAGGACCATCGTCTCGTCTCCTAGCTGGACGATGATGTTGTTTCGTCGGTTGCGCACTTGCTCTGCTCGAGTCGCCCATCGCACGTTCCCTGGCTCGTAGCCGCGCCTGTTGTCGATGCGCTCGAGCGTCATGCCCTTCGGGCGCGGGCTCATGTGAGCAATGAACGCGGCGGGGCTTTCGCGCCACTCCTGGCACACCGCAATTCCACGTCCGCCGTAGTCAGCGTAGTTCGGATGCTTCGGGTTCAAGCAGCGCTGCAGCATGTGATATCGAACCTTGAGCAGTCGGCCCCGCTCTTTGCACTGCTCGCTGAGAGGCATGGTGGCTCCTGGCGGTGGTGGTTAAGGTGGTGGGCGCCGGATGCAACCCGGACTATCTCGGGCACCAGGAGAACGCGAAACGTTCAAACCCGATCAGCACGCTTGTGCTCGCCCCCCTGTGATCTGTCAGCGCGGCGCGCGCGCCTGGCTCGGCTCGGGCCGCGGGCCGCCGGTGTCCTTCAGGCCGACCTTGACCTTGCTGGCCTTGACCAGCTCGAGCATCGGCTCATCGAATGTTGCCGGCTCGGGCAGCTTGCCATCCTTGCCCATCAGGGGCTGGAGCGTAGTCCGCGTGCACCCGGAGATCCACTCCGTGACGCAGATCACGATCCCTTGAAAGCCCGTGATCCGGTCCTTCGCTTCGTCTCCGAGTTTCAGCTTCATCGCTCTCTCTCCTGTTGTGCCCTGGCGGGCGGGTGGTGGATGCTCAGTCCGGGAACTTCCGGGCGAACACGGCGCGCAGGTCGCGCATCTGGTCCTCGGGCAGGCCGCGCGCGAGGTCGAGGACCTCGAGGCCGGCATCCCGATCGCGGCACTTCTGCAGGTCGTCGGCGAGCTGCGCGTACGTGGGCGCTGGCGCGCCGCCGGCGGCCGGCGCCTGGCTCGGGCTGGCCGCCGGTGCCGCGGCGCGCGTGGTGCGCTTCGCGGCCGCCGGCGTGGCCGCCGGAGTCTGGGCGTGCTCCGCCGGCGCCGGCTCGCGGCGCTGCTGCGTGGTGCCGAAGCCCTCGCGGCTCTGCTGCTGCTCATCGGTGTGGTCCTCGAGCGCGGGCGGCTCGGAGCCGTCGGCGACCACCGCGCGCACCGTCTCGACGTCGACCATCGAGCGCAGGTCCAGGCCACCGCCGTCGGAGCGATCGTCGATCCCGGCCGCCGCGGCGAGCGCATCGTTGACCGCCACCGGCAGCAGCTTCGCGTGCTTCTTGATCGCGGACTTGACCGCCATGTCGTCTTCCCACATGACCCAGGGCGTGTCCATCAGCTTCGCCATCGCCTTTTTCCAGTCGCTGGAGCCGTCCTCCGCAGCGTCGACCTTGCCGCGCAGCGACCGGTACGTCTCGCTGCGCTCGCGGATCTTGTGGATCTCCTGGACCGGCAGGACGCAGGCGCTCTCGCCGCCGTCGGCATACTGGACCCAGCTGAAGGCGCCGATGAGCGGCCCGCGCTCCGCCAGCTTCTTGCTGTAGGTCAGGAAGGTCTTCGACCCAAGCTCATGCTCGAACCGGTCAGCTTCGTGGATGGCCTCAGCCTGGCACGAGCCGATCAGCGGCGACCGGTGCATCAGCGTCAGGAAGCCCCGGTAGCCGATCTGAAACTGGCACTCGAGGTGGTCGACCCACTCGTTGCCCACCTTGCGGCGGGTGTTGTAGGGGAGCAGAAACGCCTGCTGCTGCACGGTGTTCGGCTCGAGGCCGAGGGCGGCGCTGGTCATCATCGCGCCGAGCACCGTCTGGGGGTCGCACTGCGCCAGCTTCGGGGTCTTCTTCACCGCCATCACGCACAGCCGGAGCATGCGCTCGGGCGTCAGGTATTTCCCGGCGACCGCCGCGATCCCTGCCTTGACGCGCGGGTCGTCCAGGTAGGAGAAGATGGTCTTCGGGGGTTGCGGCGCCTGGCCGGTGGCGGCGGCGCGCAGCTGGTCTTTGCTCATCGTGGTTCCTCGTGGTGGTGGTGATCAACGCGCCCGAGCGGCGCGATTCTTGGCCTTGCGCAAGATGCGCACGCGGTTCGTCTTCATGAACAAGGCAGCCCAATCGGCGTGCTTGCGCCTGAAGCCCTCGAGGTCGAACTGCCCTCGTTCCTCGATTCCCCAGGTCAGCAGGTCGCGTGGGCCGGCGCTGAGCGTCTCCGCCTCGCCCATGAACTTCGCCAGCTGAAACTTCAGCCAGTCGTCTCGGTTCTCGAGCGCTTTCTTCCGGTCGGCGATCTGGGCGAGCTCCTGGACAAACTCCTGGATCTCCTGGGTGGCCTCGACGCGCACCGGCTTCGGCTCCGGGAACAGCGCGCGCACGTCGGCGAACTTGATCGGGTCCGGCGGGATGTCGCGCTCGACGTGGTCGCGCCAGAAGCTGACCATCTTCTCCCGCATGCCCGTGATGGTCGGCTCGTCGCGCGTGCACCAGAAGATCTCGACGTCATCGAAGCTGCGCAGCGCGGCGGCGAGGCAGCGCTGGCGGCCGGTGATCATCAGGCCGTCCATGAACTGCGCCATGTAGTCGATCGGGATGTCTTCGGTGCCCTCGACGCCCCACTTCGTGCGCGCCTGGCCGCCGACCGACTTCGCGTCGACGTTGACGTGCTCGCCATCGATCAGCAGCTCCTGGTCGATCTCGCAGCTCAGAAAGGCATGCTCCGGGTCTGTGTAGCGCTCGTTGCGCGCCAGGACCTCGACCTCGTGCCCGAGATCGCGCAGCTTGTCGACCACCATGTCGCAGATGAACGGCTCGAGTTTCTTGCCGCGGGCGAAGCGGCGTTCCCGCTCGAGGTTGGGCTCGGGCTTCACGCGGCCTGTCTTCAGGTGCCAGAGCTCGACCGGCGTGGTCCAGGCGGAGACGCCGAGGACCGCTGGTGCGTCCGTGCTTCCCAGGAAGCTCTGCCGATCGCGTACCGTGGGCGCGTTCATCTTCATCAGCTGTTCTCCGGGGCTTGCGTGCCGCCCATCGTCAGCTGGCCCATGCGGGTCACCCGGCCGAAGTTGTAGGCGCGGCCCTCGGTCTGCAGGGCCAGCTTGGCGGCGTTGATCTCGACCTGGACGTTGTCGTTCAGGCACTTGAGGTTGGCGGCGATCGCAAGTCCGCGCGTCGCGTCGATCTGACTTCCGCGCAGGTCGATGATCGTCTGGATGATCATCTTGCGCACGTCGGCGAAGCTCATAGGCTGGTCAGTGTCCATAAAAGGCGATGCTCCTGATGGTTAGCTCAAGGATGAGAAGTTCGACCTTCGGCTGGTGCGCGCGGCGCTTCAGCAAGGTCGGGAAGCGGCGGAGAAACTCGTCGCGGGCCCACTTGTCCTGGATGCGCTCCAGCTTCGGTCCGTAGGCCGGCTTGGGCGCGAAGGGCGAGGCCGAGAGAAACACTCCGCCGACGTCGCTGCCTGGGATGCCCTGCGTGATCCGGTGAAACATCCAGGCGAGCTGGGTATCGGTCGGCTTGCAGGGGTGGTTGCGGCAGAGCTCGCGGATCTCGCTCGGGCTGATCCAGCGTTCCTCGCTCGATGCGAGCACCTGGCGCTTCAGCTCGATCGCGGCGGCCCGGCACCGTTCTCTCCACATGTTGTACCCGGGTTTGTTCGATGCGTAGTGGCGGCGACTGCACTCGCGTTGCCGCTGAGGGTCGGCGTAGGGCATCAGCTGTTCTCCAGGTCGGCGATGCGCACGCGCAGGATCTCGGCTTGCGCTGTGCTGTTGCGGAGGTAGTTCGGGCCGGCGATTCCGGCCTTGACGTAGTCCTCGCGTTCCTCAAGCACGCAGCGCTCGCACCAGCGCAAGTACCGCGCGTGAAGGTCGCGCCACAGCCGGGACAGCCAGCTGCGGCGGGTGGGGATGATGGTGGCGCTCATGCGTGTCTCCAGGTCATCGGGATGTCCGCCAGGAATGCTTCCCAGGCGGCGTGGAGAGCGGCCTCGCGGGCGAGGTGCAGCTGCAGGGCGCTCATCGCGGCGTCTCCGGGGTGGCAATCGCGTGCAGCAGCTGGAGGCCGCGGCGGTGAAGGTTGCGCGCCACCGGTCCGGCCTGGCCGCCGAGGCGCCGGCCACCCTCGCAGTGCTCTGCGGTGGCGTCTGCCACCGCGACCAGCTCGGCCAGCAGGAGCTCGAGCTCCGGGGCTTTCGCCACCAGCCTGGCGGCGTAGGCCAGCCGGTCGCTCGAGGGCCCGTCGCTGGCGGCCAGCTTCGCCACCGCGTTCCCGTCCTGGTCGTAGATGCGCCAGCTCGAGGCGCACCGCACCGGCCGCCAGGGCTCGTTCAGCTTGCGGACGGCGCTCATGCTGCACCACCCTTCGCGCGGTTCAGCAGGCCGCCGAGCGCGCGGTCGACCGCGGAGGCGTCGACGTTGATCCGCACGCTGTTGCGGCGGCGCTGGATCTGGGCGCGCAGCGCGCGGCCGAGTTCGATGGTGCGCTTCGTCGTCTCCGCCGTCATGTAGAAGGGGTGGCGCTGCGCGAAGGTCTGGGGGTGGTTCATCGAGGTTCTCCTGGTGCGGTGGCCGGCGGCCACACTCCCAAGCCCGGGCTCGCCGGGCTCGCGGGTGTGGTCAGCGGCGGCCGGCGGCGGCGGCCAGGGCGGCTTGTGCACCGAGCTCGTAGGCTTCCTGCAGCGCAGCCTTGATGCTCCAGACCGCCTGGTCGCTGAAGTCCAGCGAGTCGCTGTTGCGCGTTTCGAGGGTCTGGAGGTTGAGGTGCTTGATCGCGAGGACCGTCAGCATCTCATCCCGGCGCTGTTCGCTCGGGCTCTTGCGGTTCGTGGTGGCCATCTTCGTTCTCCTGGGTTGCCCCGCTGTTGCGGGATGACTGCACTTTGCCGGTATGCAAATGCGAAGTCAACAGGTATTTGGTGGCGACGCGCTCGCGATCTGTGCATAACTATGCAGTTTGACGGGCGTCATGCCCTGTGGAGAACTGCCTAAACGCACCCGCGCATGCAAACCCGAGCGAGCGCCAGGGCCCGACTTGCGGACTTCTCTCCGTTAGTGCTAACCTCGCGGCATGCTGATCCCACCACTCCCCACCACCGCGCAGGTGCGCCAAGCGCTCCTGCTGCTGCGCAACCCCCAGCTGGAGAAGCTCGCGCAGCTCTCCGGCGTGCCTCTGGGCACGATCTGGAAGATCCGCGGCGGGCTCTCGAAGAACGCCGGCCTGGACACGGTGCAGCGCTTCCAGCCTTACGTCGACGCGCTGGCCGCGCAGGCGGCGGAGGCGGCGGTGGTCGCTGCGTCCGCTCCCAAGCCCACCCGACGCCGCCGCCCGGTGAAGAAGGCCGACGCTCCGGCGCCGGCGGCCAGCTCGAGCAGCGAGGCAGCATGAACACGTTCCCCCCCAAGCCCGGCACCGTGGCGTACCGGGTGCTTGCCCACCTCGAGACGATCCTGCCGCGCAGGCCGCGCGCCACCGTGGGCATGATCGCTGGCGAGCTGCGCGGGCTCACCCCCTCGCAGGTGCGCGACGCGCTGGAAGCGGCGCACGACGCTGGGTATGTAAATCGCGATCACCAGATCGGGACGGGCGGCCGCGGCCCTGTGTTCTACGAGTTGGTGCGCCGCACCACCGGCGAGCTGGTCGTGGGTGGGGGTTCTCCCGATCGCGACGCGAGTCCGTTCGGCGCTCCTGGCGCAGAGGCGGCGTCCGACGACGGCGCGTGGCTGACGAGCTCGGGCGATCCGGCGGACGAGCCTCGCGGCGTGATCGAGCCGGTGGTGGATCCGCATCCGCCGGTGGTCGACGCTCCGATCCTCTCGGAGCACGCCACCGCTCCGCCTGCTGCGCTGGCGCAGGTGGTGAACATCCGCCGCGCCGCTCCTGCCGAGGCGGTCGACGTCGACCTGCCGCCGCTGGGTGACTGGCTCCGCGCCGCGCACGGCGTGCCGCTCGATCGCGGTGGTGCTGCTGCGCCTGGCGCGGTGGCCGCGGAGCCGGATCCGCGCGAGGTGCACCTGCCTGCCTCTGGTCTGCTGCTCGAGCACCGCCTGGAGTTCGACCCGGGGCCGATCGCCGCGCCTACGCCGGAGGTCACCGTCGCGCTCGACTTCGCTCCTGGCCCGGATCAGTTCGCCGTCGCGCTGTCTTCCGACGGTCGGCTGCATTGCTGGCGCGGCGTGGTGCCATACGTCTTCTCTCGCCTCGAGGTGCAGCAGCTGGTCGACTACCTAAACCGCGTCGACCTCGACGACCTCCTGGCCGACGCGCCATGAGCGGCCGCCTGAAATCCACGCCGCCGTCGGCTCACGTGCTGGCGGCCCGCACCGCAGTGATGCAGGCGATCCAGCAGCACGCCGCGAGCATGGACGCGGTCGAGATCCTGGCCGTGCTCGCGCACGCGGTGGGCCAGTGCATCGCCATGCAGGACCAGACGAAGCACTCCGCCGAGGATCTCCTGGCGCTGGTCGACTCGAACATCGAGACCGGCAACCAGGAGATGATCCAGCAGCTGCTCGGGACGACCGGGGGATCGGCATGAGCAAGTCACCTGCTGCGTCCCGTTCGAAGGCTGTTGAGCTGGGGTTGGTTCGCTACTTCAACGGCGAGCCGTGCCCACACGGGCACGTGGCCGAGCGCTACACCCTCAGCGGATTCTGTGTCGTCTGCCAGAAGCTGGCGACCCGGGCACAGAAGGCGGCGGCGAAGGCCCGGAGGCGCTCAGCATGACCGAATCGTGCTTGAAGCCTTACCCATTGGTGCCGCCCGAGGTCGATCTCCGGGACTTCGGATTCATGCCCCTGGACGTCGCCACGCTGATGTCTTCGTCGCTGTGGGTGAAGGCGAAGAAGGACCCGAGAGTGGGCCACGCTGCGGTGTCGCTCTGGTGCCGATCCTGGCACGAGGTTCCTGCCGCTTCGTTGCCAAACGACGACGAGCTCCTGGCCGACTTTGCTGGTTGTGACGAGGTCGAATTCGCGCGCATCAAGGAGCGTGTTTTGGCGAACTTCGTGCTGTGCACTGACGGTCGTCTGTACCACGAGCACGTCGCCAAGAAGGCTCTGGAGGCGTGGGATGCCAAGCTGGCTCGTCTCGAGCGCACGCGCGCTGCTACCGCGGCACGAGAGGCTAAGCGGCTTGCCGCCGAAGCAGACGCTAACAAGCCACGACGTCGCCGTGACGTTAAACGTGGCGAGCAACGTGACGTGCAATTCGGCGTGCAACGTGACGTACAACGTGACGTTCACCAAGGGACAGGGACAGTAGAAGGGACAGGGATACTCTCTATCTCTCCTACTGACGTAGGAGAGAGCACTCCGTCGTCTTCGACGCCGGAATCCCCCCCAGCGCAGGCCCCTGCAGCCTTGACGCCGGCCCGAAAGCGCGCCGCCGCGGCACCTGCCCTGCCCTGCCCCGATGGCGTCCCGGACGACGTCTGGGCGGCCTGGCTCGAGCTCCGGCGCAAGAAGCGCGCGCCGGTCAGCGAGGTCGTGCTGCAGCAGGCCCGCAAGGAGGCCGGGCTGGCGAAGCTCTCGCTCGAGCAGTTCCTGCGCGTCTGGTGCTTCCGCGGCTCGCAGGGCCTGCACGCGGACTGGATCACGCCGCAGGACCGGCAGCGCTTCGGCGGCACCCCGGCGTCCGACCGCGTGGGCCGCCAGCTCCGCACCGCCGCGCTCATGGTCAATCCGCCCGAAGCACCGGGCTCTCGAACGCCGGCCGATCCGGTTCAGGAGGTGATCGATGTCACGACCCGACGCATCGCGTGATCTGCTCGACGCAGGCGGTGCAGGCCCGGGCGACCTGGATCCGTTCCTGCCTGGCACCTGGGTGCACCGCATCTGGTCGACCATGCGCGGCAACTACGGCGCGGCGTTCGACCGGCTCTGGCAGTGCCCCGAGGGCGGCGACGAGGAGGCGCACGTGCGGTCGCTGCGGGACACGTGGCAGCGCGAGCTGCGCAACTTCCGCAACTTCCCGGAGGCGATCACCTACGGGCTCGAGAACCTGCCTCCGCATCCTCCGTCGCTGCCGGAGTTCCGGGCGCTGTGCCTGCGTGCTCCTGCTCGAGCACCGAAGCAGCAGGACCTGCTGCCGCCACCGAAGGCCGACCTTGGGCGCCTGGCGAGCGAGCTGCAGCGCGTGGCTGGCGCGTGGAAGGCGCGCAAGGCCACCGCGTGCCTCGAGGAGCTGGAGCAGCGCCAGCGCGACGGCGAACGGCTCACGGCCGGTCAGCTGGCGTTCGTGAAGGCCGCGCGCGAGGCCCGGCCGGCGACCGTGGTGCAGTACGGCGAGTTCCGGCCGATCGATCCGGACTGCCTGCCGCCCGGCATGGTGCGGGACTTCGGGCGATGACTTTTCACGCTGGACAGCCCCGCGAGGGCGTGGACCCATGCATCCCGAGCGTGCCGGCTCGAGCGTGCGCGAGCTGCGCGCGCCGCAACGACTCGCTGCCAGCCGACCCCTACCTGCGCTCGCGGCACGTGGTGCTCGACGCTTCGACGCTGTCCTGGCCGGACGGCAACTGCCCGATGCGGATCCCGGCACCGTGGCTCAATCCCCAGGAGGAAACCGACCATGACCCTGTTCGTCTCTGAAGACTCGCAGTTCGAGGCCGCCGCGCTGCAGCGTGCGGTCGACGCCGATCGCGAGGAGGAAGCAACGCCTGGCGCGCCGCCGCGTCTGGGCGTGCGCGTGGCGCTGGTGGTGCTGGTGCTCTCCGTGCTCTGCGCGCTGGCGGGTGTCGGGCTCTGGGGGACCTGGCGATGATGCGGCCGCTGTTCCTCGAGCGCGGGTGGCGTCTGCGCCGCGCCGCTGCAACGGCGGTGACCGTGGCGGCCTACGGGCTTGTGATCGTCGTCGGCTTCTACTGCGTGCAGATCCTGGTGGGCCTGGCGCGCATCGTGTCGCAGGTGTGCCCATGAGGTTCTTTCGACTTCGGCTCTGGTGGTCCGTTTGGGGCTACGACCTGTTGAACATGTTGGGCGCTGCCACCGTCATCCTCGCCTTGGTAGCCTTGCTGATGTTCGGCATCAAGGTCGGGCTCGCTGTGATCAAGCTGGCCGAGAGGGCGTGCTCATGATCGCCGTTGGCATCGATCCCGGCCTGACCGGCGCTGCAGCCCTGGTCGACTCGCGCGGCAGCTGCGCGATCATCGACATGCCTACCGTGGCCCTGCCCGGCACTGGCCTGATCCGGCGACGCATCGACGGCGGTGCTCTGGCGCGGGCGCTGCGCGAGTATTGTCCGATCGGCGAGCCTCGCGTCGTCGCCATCGAGGCGGTTCGGACGATGGGCGGCCAGAACAACGCCGTTCAGACGCAGGGCTCGCTCATGCGGTCGCTCGGCGCCATCGAGGCGGTGCTCGAAGTGCTCCGCCTCGACTTTCAGTCCGTCGAACCCCAGGTGTGGAAGGGCTTCTATGGCCTCGGGTCGGACAAGAAGGAATCGATGGCTAAGGCGCTGGCGCTGTATCCGGACGCGCCGATCCGCCTGGCCAAGGACCACAACAAGGCCGAGGCGTTGCTGATCGCGCACTGGATGCTCCGGACGTCGCTGGCATGAGCACTGCACCACTCCCTCCGCCGGAGAACCCACTGAAGACGGCGGGCACCGGCTTGAACATGAAGAAAATGTGCGACTTCCATCGCGGCCCCGCGCCGCTGCTCGGAGGCAAGACAGACAAGCGCACGGGCATGTGGAAGTGCGCGCTGTGCGTCGCCGGCGACAACTCTGCCAAGGGGAAGCCTTGACCTGTCAGACCTGCAAGCTGGCGCATGACCAGCCGACCTGCGATGGCTACAAGAACGGCTGCGCGTCCTGCTCTGGGCGTGCGATCGCGGTGGTCGCTGACCGCGATGCACTGCTCGCCGATCCCGTCGACGCTGAAACGCGGCAGATGCTCGAGCTGCTGTTCGGTACCGAACGCTGGACCGATGGACTGGCGATCGCGCGCCACTGGGTGCGCCGCATCCGGCAGGTGGAGGCGTCCCGTGCGACCGCCTGAAATGCTCGACCTGTTTTCCGGTGTCGGCGGGATGTCGCTCGGGCTTGAGCGCGCCGGCTTCAAGACCGCGGCTTTCTGCGAGATCGATCCCTGGTGCCGCCGCGTGCTAGCGAAGCACTGGCCTGGAGTTCCCTGCTATGACGACGTGCGCAACCTTAACGCTACCCGGCTTCGAATCGATGGCATCCGCCGAATCGACGCCATCTGTGGAGGGTTCCCCTGCCAGGACGTCAGCCTCGCCGGCAAGGGTGCCGGCCTGGACGGTGAGCGATCCGGTCTATGGCGAGAGTACGCGCGTCTGGTTGGCGAACTTCGACCGCGACTCATCATCGTGGAGAACGTCGGGGCTCTACGTGGGAGAGGACTCCTGGCCATTCTCGGAGACCTTACCGCGCTCGGTTATGACGCAGCAGCGCATGCTGTTCCTGCTGCCGCCGCTGGTGCAGATCACCTTCGAGATCGCGTCTGGATCATCGCGACGCTTGTTGCCGACGCTGCAGGCGCAGGACTTCCGGAATTGCGCGGACTATTCGGACGGCTCTCGCGGGCACTCTCCGCAGTTGAGGCATCTGGGCAAGGGCCGGCTCGACCCGTCTTTCTGCGAAACGTTCATGGGGTTTCCAACCGGCTGGACCGACGTCGAGTAAAGGCTCTGGGGAATGCGGTCTATCCGCCCCTGGTCGAGATCCTCGGTCGCGCGATGCTGGAGCAGGAGCGTGCTGCGTGACCCTGGTGCTGAAACCCAAGGGCCCGGGCAATTGGGCGGTGACGCTGCTCACGCTCGAGGGCCGGTGCTTCAGGGCGTTCAAGGTGCGCGCCGGCGACACTTTCCCGCTGGGTGGCGTGCTCTGGCGCGTTTGCGAAGTCCGGACATAGATGCAACGATTCAACCCGCTTTCCCAACCCAGAAAGGCCCCAACCGTGAGAACTATCCGCATCCTCTCCGCCGCGCTCCTGGCTCTGGCCAGCTCCGGCGCTTTCGCCACCACGTGCAAGAACGGAGGCACCAATTGGCCAACCTGCACCCCACCGGTCACCCATCCCGGTCCGCCCTCGACCTTGAATGTCTCGCCATCGAGCTCGAGCACATCGACCTCCAGCGCCGGCTCGACCTCGAGCGCGCGGGCCGACTCCAGCGCGAGTCTTTCTGGCACTTTGACGGCCACCGGTGGTGCCGCGGGCGCTGGCGGCTCGGCCAGCTTCGAGGACTGGAGTCGGCAGAACATGTACGTGCTCCCGGCGCCGGTGCAGGCCGCGCCGCTCCCGCCTGGCCTGTGTCCGCAGGGCGACTCGATGTCGATCGGCATCCTGTGGAATCTGTTCAGCTACGCCCGCTCGAGCACGCGCTCGGAGATGGAGTGCCTGGACAAGGTGCTAGCAGCGATCAAGCCGGCGCAGGTGGTGCAGGTGGTGCAGGCCCCAGTTCTGCCCGTCTCCCCTGCGGCTGTCGCATCGGCACCGACGACTTCTGCGGTGCCGGCCTCGGGCGCTACTGATGCCTCGCAGCCGGTGAAAAAACAGGAAGCTGCGAAGGTCCCGGCGAAGAAGGCCAGCGCGCCGAAGAAGGCCGCCTCGAGCAAGCCCTCGACGCCGACCTGCGAAGAGACCGCGCTGCAGTCCTGCAAGCCTGCGAAGCGCACGTGATCCGCAGTACCATGCGCTGGCGAGATCCGCGAGCCAGCGCGCGGCCACGGTGGCGAGAGCAGCGCCGTGGGCATACTCCCGGCTCGCATCGGTCGGCACGCTGGCGCGATGCTGACGGCGGGCCTCCGCAGGGCCAGACCAAGCCCTGTGCGCTCAGGCAGCAATGCTCTGGGCATATCGCCGAATGAGGCCACCTATGTCTGACGACCTTGATGCTCTCGTGTCCCAGGTGGAAGCCCTGCACCTGTTGGACGACGACGTGCTGGTGCTCACCTGTCCCGTCCCCGTGTCTGACGAGGTGGCTGCACGTTTGCGCTTCTACTTGCTCGAGGCGCTGGGTCAACGCCCCGTGCTGGTCTTGGACTCAGGCATGCAGCTCTCCGCTCTCGGGCAGCACCGTCAACTGCAGCGCATCGAGACCACGCTGGCTACCGTGCAGGCTCAGCTCTCCACGCTGCTGCGTGCCTTGGCCGACGAGGACGAGCCTGCCCCTGGTCGCACACTGGATGGCGACCTGTTCTCATCGCGCGAGCGGGATCCGTCCGAGCCGCTGTGATGTTCTCCAGGCACAAGCGCATCCGTGGTCGCCGCCTGCAGGAGTACCGCGCGCGGTGGTTCTCCGTGCATCCGCTCTGCGCGGAGTGCGAGCGCAACGGCAAGGTGCGCCTGGCCACGCAGCTCGACCACATCGTGGCCCTCACCAACGGTGGCACGGACTTCGACCAGCCCGGCAACCGACAGGGTCTGTGCGACGATTGCCACGAGGTGAAGAGCGCACGTGACAAGGGTCAGCGCTCTGCTCGGGCGATCGGGCTGGACGGCTTTCCGATCGAGCGACCGGCCGATGCGCTACACGCCGGATGAGCGACGCCATGGGACCGCGGAATTGCTGCCAGTGCTCGGCGTCCTACTGGCCGAAGCACAGCACTTCCATGTACTGCACCAAGGCATGCAAACTCCGTGCGTTCAAGGCCTCGAGGGGAATCGTTAGCCTTTCGAGAGCCGAACGTTCAGAACTGACTGCGCGCAGGCATGCCGCGCGACGTCAGTCTGTACAGTTCCAGCGAGATCTCGTGTCTGTGTTGGTAGCAATCGATCGTCTGGTCAGAATGGCCAGTCGCCCCATGTACCCGTGCAAGTGTTGTGGTGCGGATGTCTCTAAGCGGTGGATCGACGGATCGAAGACGTGCAGCGATCGATGCTCAGCGGAGTGGAAGCGCATCAAGAAGAGGACTGAGAAACAGCGCTCTCGCGCGTTGTTGAGGAAGGCGAAGGTCGAGAACTTTACCGACCTCGAGATCTTCGAGCGCGATCGCTGGAGATGCCATCTATGTGGCTGTCGCACCCCAAGGCGATCGGTTGGCACAAACGCAGCGCATGCGCCGACAATCGATCACGTCATCGCGCTCGCCAACGGTGGTGCGCACGCTAGATGGAACGTGCGCTGCGCCTGCAGGCAATGCAACTCACTGAAGGCTCATCATGGACAGATCGGCTTGCTGTAATGACCGGGGGCGGGGGTCCCGCCTACAGGTCGAAAGAGGGGAAACAGATCGGAAGAGCGTCGTG
>ERZ869907.348-NODE-348-length-15305-cov-10.425639_pt1 | contig 15305 bp, 28 predicted proteins | sample MGYA00579309_ERZ869907 | MGnify/ENA primary metagenome ERZ869907 (study PRJEB32216, sample SAMN09231814) | wastewater metagenome | place: USA: Maryland | collected 2016-07-30 | study: EMG produced TPA metagenomics assembly of the PRJNA472060 data set (Reclaimed... | reverse complement strand
CGATCGGCGGCGGCGACGAACCCGGTGGCGACGCGGCCGGCGATGAGGCAGGCGTCGGTGGACGGGTAGGCGGGGGAGCCGGCCGTGGCGAGGACGACCTCGCCCAGCGTGCGGAGGCCGGCGTCATCGGTGGCGGCGCCGACGCGGGAGGCTAGCCAGCCGAGCGAGCCGCGGGCCTGGGCTGCGACGAGGTAGTCGCGGACGTGGGTGGCGATCGATGCCCCGTCGCCGATCAGCATGCGCGCGCGGGCGGTCGCCAGCTCGTGCAGGCGCTCGCCGAGCTTGTCGGTGAGCCAGGCGGCGGGGAGCTTGACGGTGCGGCGGCGCAGGATGGCGTACACCCCGCCGGCGACGAACCGGAACAGGTCGCGGACGTCGGTGTCGTCGGGCCCGTAGGCGGCGGCGATGCTGACCAGCGCGTCGTGCTCGTCCAGCTCCTCGTCGATGACCGTGCGGGTCTCGGTGCGCCACTCGTCGGCCATGGCGTCCAGGACGGCGCCGGCGTAGGCGTTCATGAACTCGGCGGTCACGCCGGCGATCGGCGGCTCGCTCGAGGCCAGCTCCCGCACCACGTCGGCCTTGGCGGCCGCTCCGAGCACCGCCCCGGTCGCCACGCGGACCATCAGGTGCAGGTGCGAGGTGCGTAGCGCGGTACGCAGCCGCATCCGAGCGGCCGACAGCGCCGCCTGCGCCGCCGGGCTGTGAACGGGGCCGGGCGGCAGCGCTGCGCGGGCAGCGTGCGCGATGTCGACCACGTGCGCGACGACGCCGCGGCGGCGGCACTCGGCGTCCATCGCCACGCCCAGCGCCACCACCATCGCGTCGGAGGCGGCGGTGACCGGCTCCATGCCGGCCGCCAGCTCGCGCGCCAGCTCGGCCAGATCGACCGTCGCCGGCACGGCCGGGGCGGCCAGCGGGGGCAGCTCGGTGGCGTCGCTGTCGCCGTCGCTGTCGGTCACGGCGACGGGCTTCCACTCGCCGCCGTGGATGCGCTCGACCACCTCGGGGGCGACGCGCTCGACCGTGCCGGTGACCGCGCACGCCTGGCCGGCGCCGCACGGGTCGCAGTCGCCGCACGGGTCGACGCCGGCGCCGATCAGGCGCAGCGACATGAGCCGGGGCCAGTAGCGCCCCCGGCCGCTGCCGTCCAGCTTGACGACGTAGCTCTCGTGGTCGCGCGGGCGCCGATCGTCGGGCGCCATCATCGGGAGGTGCGACTTGGCCACGACGCCGGGGGGTACGACCTCGACGACCGTGCCGACCAGCTTGGCGGCGGGGTTGCCCTTGGGCGACCACTCGACGCGATCGCCGAGCTTGAACGTTGGGGGGGGATTGGACGTGGGCATGGGTTCCTCGGGGTTGGCCTGGCTCATCAGGGCGGGGAGGCCGTTGCCCGCCGACCGCTCGCAGCGGTTTCGCCTACTTACGCCGTGAGGTGCGGCAGCGCCAGGCGCAGGTCGATGATCGCCTCCGGGGCCTCGTCGATCCGCATCAGGCGGCAGAAGAACCCGTAGCTCGGGGGGCCCTCGGTGCCGATGTCGACGCACGCGAACACCCAGCCGCGGTGGAGATCGTACATCTCGCCCATCGCCCAGCCGCCACCCTCGATGGAGATCGGCGGCAGCACGCCGCGCGCGCTGTCGTACTGCGCCTCGCTGATCTGCAGCCAGCCGGCGCGGTTGTTCAGCGTCTCGCGCTTGGCCTCGTCGAAGGGGTTGGCATCGGCGGCGCACGCGACGATCGCGACGGTGCGGCAGGGGACGCGGGCGCGGTCGGCCCACCTGTTGGTGTCCTCGAGCGCTTCGCCCATCGCGTCGTCCTGCGACTTGATCAGCCTGGCCAGCTCCTCGGTCTTCCACGTCGGCGCCGTCGAGCCGTTGATCCCGCTCCCGCTCATCGCCATCATGTGCGCGCACCGGGCCTCGGCGAGCGCGCGGGCGGCGGCGATGCGGCCGGTGGTGGCGAACATGGTGGCGGCCTCGACGACGGCGACGCGGGGGTCGCGGCCGAGCTTCACCAGCTCGAGGCGATCGAACCGCGCGCCCTTGTAGGCGACGCGGACCGCGTAGGCGATGGCGCCGATGACCACGACGTCGCCGTCGTCGACCTCGGCCGTCCGGCCCAGCACCAGCTCGCGGCGATGATCCAGCGCCGCCAGCTCGGCGGACTCGGCAGCGGCGGCGTCGCCGCGCATGCGGGCGGTCTGCGCGTCGGCGATCTTGGTGTGTCGCCATGCGCCGTACGGGCCGCGCGAGGCGGCGGCGGTGGTGGCAGGCGTGGCCAGCGTGGCCGTGGTGGTGACGTCGAGGTGCAGGTACTTGGGCACGGGGAAGCTCCTACTCGGGGTGGATGTTGCGGTCAGCGTCGAGCCAGACGATCGCGCCGTCGGCGCCCTGGTACTCGGCCGACGGGATGCCGGTGTCGAGGCGGTGACCGACCTTGCCGGTCCGCTCGTATCGCTTGCAGCGTGCGACGTCGGTGCCGCGCGCGAGTCGCTTACCCGAGCGCGCGAGGCGGATGGAGTCGGGCCACGCCGGCGCCGAGCCGGAGCGGCGCAGATCGGCGGCGCGCCCAGCGATCGATGGGCCGTAGATGCCGGCCAAGCGCTCGACCTCGACGACATCGCGCGCGGCGATCGCCGCCTGCAAGCGCTGCGACCAGTCGAAGAGCGCCGCCGCCAGATCGCCGGCGCGGTTCAGCACGTGGTCACGTTCGCCCACGGCAAGGATCTCCATGAGGGTGGCGGCCATGGTCAGGCTCCCGCCTCGGCGGCGCGCCGCGCGCGGATCTCGTCGATCGACGCGACCACCTCGGTCAGCGTCGCCCGCGTGTAGCCGCGGCGCGTGCGGTAGCCGCGCATGCCGGCGTTGCCGCGGGTGTCGTGCCCGCCTTCCTCGCGCACGATCTCGGTGCGGCGGTAGTACCAGACGACGTCGCCCGACACCTCGGGGCCGACCTCGACGCGGACAGCGCCCGACGATGAGATCGCGCACGTCGGCGGCTCATCGTCAAACACGGGGGGGACGTGGGCGATCACGGCGCCGAGGAGGCGCCAGGCGCGGGAGCGGGCGGCGGAAGTCATGGGCTTACTCCTTCACTTCGCGACGGGTGAGGGTCATGGTGCCGACGCGGTCGATATGCCGGGTCTGGCTTTGCGCCGGGTAGGTGCGGGCGCGTCGGCCCGTGCCGACGACGCGGTACGGCTGCTCGACCGAGAACTGCGCGCCGTCGGCGACGATCTCGATCTCGCCGCACGCCCAACCCAGCTCCATGAGCGCGCGGCGGTGCTCGGTCGCGATGCTGATCGCGCTGCCGAGATCGGGGGCGGGGGCTTGCGTCGACACGTTCACCACCAGCCCTTCTCGGCAGCCATCTGATCGACGGCGAGGCGCAGATCGGCGACGTCGGGGATCGCGCAGTTGTCGGCGTTGAACTTGGCGATCGCCGCGTCGACAGCGGCGCGCGACCAGCGCGCGGCGCCGATCGGGAAGATCTCGAGAGCTTCGGTCGGGTCGTCGCTGTCACCGTCGAGGGTGATCGCGATCCCGAGGTCGAGATCGACGAACGAAACGGTCCAGCAGTTGCCGTCATCGTCGAGGGTCGAGATGCTGGGGGCGCCCCCGTCGATCCCGAAGTCGCACATGAGCGCGGTCCACTTGCCGACTGCGAAAGCGCGGGTCGGGGGGACCGTCGAGCGGGTCGCTTGCGTCGCGTTGTTCATCGCGTTGTTCATACGCATAACTATACGCACGTCCCGAGGGGGTGCAAGGTACTTTCTTGGGTTTCCCGGGTCGTCGCCTAACCTCAAGCCAGGCCAGTCGTTTCCGACGTTGGAAAAGCGCACGCCACGCGAGATCTCGCGCAAGCGCTTGCGCGCGAGCGCAGCGCAGCGCGCACGTTCACAGCGCGCGCGTACGCATGACAAGCGCAGCGCAGCGCGCGCGAGCGCAGCGCAGCGCGCAAGCGTGCGCGAGCGCGCGCGAGCGCTGGGGCGAGCGCTGGCCAGCTCGTCGAGGTGACGCCTAACCTCAAGCCAGGCCAGCGTTTTTCGCGCTCCTTCGAGCTCGCCTAACCTCAAGCAAGGCCAAGGGATTTCGACGACTTGGGAAACCCGGGATAGTTCCTTGCTACCCCGCGGGCCGTGCGTATGATGATACGTATGAACAACGCGAACAACGAAAGCGCTCGACTGTCGCTGTATCTGATCACGCTGAACCACGAGGGGCGGATCGTCGCTCGCGTTGTTCGCGCCGAGTCGCACAACGCGGCGCGCAAGGCAGCGGCGGCGGACGCGACCGCGGACGAGTCGCTGGCGCGTGCGTTCATGCACCCCGACGTCTCGACGTGCCAGCGACTCGCCGACACCGGCGCCGTGGGGGTGATCTCGTGAAGATCTCGCAGACTCAGATCGCCGCGCTGCGCGCGCTCGCCGAGCGCGGCTACGGCGCGATCGAGGGCGGCAGCGAGGCGCGACGCGGCAAGACGCGCTACTACCCGGCGCGCTTGTACACGTCGGGCGGGTCGTTCAACCGCGCGACCTACTCGGCGCTCTTCCGCATGTCGCTGATCGAACGGGTCGACGTCGGCGGCCCGGTGACGTTGACGATCGCCGCGCACACCGTGATCGCGCTCGCGGGCGGTGCAGCGTGAGCGCGCGGGCGAAGGCGCGCGCGTTGCTCGCGTCCAGCCTCGACGTCGACCGGAGCGGGGTCGCGCCGCTCGCGATCGAAACGCTGATCGGCGCTGGCGGGCGCAGCAACGCAACGATCACGTTGCGCCTCGTCGGCGCGCGCTGGCAAGCGCTGCCGGAGCTGGCGCTCATGCTCGCGGCGTTGGTCGCCCCGCAGATCGGGCGCGGGTTCGCGCTGCCCTACGTCGAGGGCGGCGACGTCATCATCGAAGGCGGGACGGCGCACGCGGCGATCGATCTGCGCGCTCGCCTGGCGGCGGCGGGTCTCGTCGGCAAGCTCATGCGCGCGATCGCGATCGCGCGGGAGGACATCTCGTGATCACCCTTGCATTGATGATCTGCCCGTCGAAGGACTGGACCCCGAGCGCGCGCGCCGCGATGGCGCGGAGCGCAGCGCGGATCCTCGAACACCCGGCGGCGTTCGGCTCGACCGCGTTCCTCGAGTACCCGGCGCCCGACGCGGTCAACCGCGCTGTCGATGCGACCGAGCGGCTGGCGGTGGTCGTGACCGACGATCCGATCGTCGCCATGCGCGCGCTGCGCCTCGGCCTCGGCGGTCGGTACTGGCTGGCGAATCTCGAGGTCTGGGAGCGCCAGGCGGACGGCGAGTGGAAGCACCTGCCGGTGAGCGACGACGCCCAGATCGCCACGCCGCTGCTACGCGGCGTCGACGGTCGGTCCGTCGAGGATCTGGCGCCGCCGCCTCGGTCGCGGCGTCATCGCCCCCCGAGCCGGTCAGCGGTCGACGAGGAGGCGTTCAACCTCGCGCTCGCGCGCCGCGCCTATCACGGCAGGGAGCCGCGGCTCATCGCGCGCTTCGTCAACGCGCACGCCGGCCACGACGCCGAGGTGCCGGGCCGCGCCTACGATCTGACGACGTGGCGTGTGCGCTTCCCTCACGAGCCCACGCCGCTGATGCTGTCGGCGCTCGGCATTCCCTCGACGGCCAAGCTGCTGTCCGGAACGTTCGTCGCCGGCGCGCAGACCTGGGACTACACCGAGCGGGTGGCGTCGGCCGCGGGTTCGACGTGCGAGCGCTGCGCCGTCGGCGACCCGCCGCCCGCCGGCCCGCCGGTGGTCGGCTACGTGGTCTGCAAGGTCGAGCTGGCCAGCCTCGTCGAGCGCGGGCGCGCGGTCGGCAACCTGTACGGCGTGGCGGAGTACGACCACGACGGCACCAGGCGGCGCGGCTACATCCTACAGCCGCAGCGCGATGAACGCCGCGCCGCCGAGCTGGCGGACGCCAGGAACGCGACGCTGCCCGACGAGGTGTGGGAGATCATGGCGCGCCACTACAAGCTCGCCGATGGGCGCCGGCGGCGGTACGTCGAGGAGCTGGCGCGATGAGCCGGGCGCCAAAGACCTGGCTGGTCGACGACCGCACGGGGGCCCGCCTGCGCCCGGCGCTCGACATCGAGATCTCCGCCATTCGCGGCACCCGGTTCGGGGTGAAGATCATCGACCTGCGCTGCGGCCCGCTGGCGTGCCGGATCGAGGTTGGCTGAATGGCGGCGCCCAAGCGACCGAGCAAGCGCGCCGTCGTCGAGGCCCAGCTCCGGATCGCGGGGTACCACGATGACGGGGCGGCGTGGGTGCGGGCCTACGTCGGCGGCCGCATCGCGATCTCTCGAGCGCGCGAGCTACAGCGCGAAGGCGCCGAGCTGCGCCGCCGCGGGATGCCGTGTAGCTGCTCTGACTGCCGCGCGGCCGGCTAGACCCGGGGCGGCCAGCTCCACCACGCGGTCAGGTTCTCGGGCGGCGCCTCGCCCTGATGACCGTGAACCGAGCCGACCCACATGGTCGCCGGCGGCGGCTCACTCGCGGCCGTGCCGGCGGCGTGATCGTTCGGGCCGTCGAGGAACACCTGCAGGTTGACCAGCGACTCGGGGCCCTTGGGATCCCACGCCTGGACGACGATCGCGGGACGGGCGACGGCGCGTCCCTGCGCGTTGGTGAAGTGGTAGAGGACGATGCGACCGATGGATGGCGACATGGGCGGCAGCTTACGGGCGGCGCCCGCGCTTCCACCAGATCAGCCCTATCACTCGCACGCCCGCCGGCGGCGGCCACTCGGCGACGATGCACCTGACCGCCCACATCGCCGGCTGCCGCCTCGAGCGCATGCGCCTGGCCGAGATCACCGCGTACACCCGCCTCGCGCGGGTGATGACGGCGTCGCCGGCGGCGACCTCGAACGCCGGGTCGTCCGATCCGATCGTGAGCCCAACCTCGGCGCCGATCGGCTTCATGCTGCCCGCCGGCGCCGGCGCGCCTTGCGCTCGGCCTCGAGTCGCGCCGCGGTGGCCGGGCTCGGCTCGACGTGAAGGACGATGAGCGGCAGGGCGTGAGCGCGAGCGCGGTAGATCATGTCGCCCGTCCCCGAGCTGGCGCCATCGTACAGGGCCAGGAGGTGCGTCGCTGCGCGCGCCATCCGTTCGTTGCGCTCGGGGCCCGCCCGGTCGCCGTACTCGGCCCACAGCGCAGGGAACGCGCGCCAGGGGATGCCGCGCTGGCGGGCCCAGAACAGCCCGGCGGTGTCCGGCCCCTGGGCCAGCCCCACGATCACCTCGGCGGGGCGCAGCCGGTGAACGCGGACGGCCGCGTCGATGATCAGCATCGACACGCCGATCGGGATGGAGCGGGAGCCGGCGATGATCAGCCGCACCCCGCGATCCTAACGCCGACGGGCGGCGCCCGCCACTATCCCGGCATCGCCTCGATCACCAGCTCGAAGCCGCCGATCCGCCGGATGACGCCCGTGGCCACGTGGGTCATCTCGACGATGCCGACGTAGCGGCCGGGCACCGCGACGTCGTCGGCCGTCCAGGAGCGTTCCAGGGCGCCGGTGGTGGCGTTGTGGGTCAGCGCCAGGGCGAGGGTGCGCGGGCCGAACAGGCGGAGCACGTAGCCGCTGTAGGCGGTGCCGTCCCATGTCTCGTCGCAGCCGAGCGACGGCGTGACCTCGAACGCCGGCAGGCGCGAGCCCTCGATCAGCGCCAGGCGGTCAGGCACCAGGCCGCTCACGGCATCCTCGAGGGGAGGTGCGCGGTCAGGCCGGCGGGCGGCGGGTCATCGGCGGCCGGCTCCGGGTAGCCGACCAGCTCGAGGGACATCGGCGCGGCGCAGCACGCCGACTTCCCGACCGGCGACTCGGCGGCGGGCTGCGCCATCACCAGCGGCGACCCGACCATGAGGTGCCCCAGGAGCGCCGCCTGCGCGCGGCCGTAGCCGTCGAGGCGGAGGAAGTGGTCGCCCCCGCACGCGGCGCAGCGCACGCGGATGCCCGTGTCGTCGGGCGGCAGGTCGAAGGCGGGCATGGCGTTGAGCCTGCGCCGGCGATGCCGCGGCCTGCAAGGTGCCCGAGAACGACGGCGCCACCCCGAGGGGTGGCGTTGGAAGCGGGGGCCGGATTTGAACCGGCGTCCTTCGGGTTATGAGCCCGACAAGCTACCAGGCTGCTCTACCCCGCCGGGGCTGACCCTACGCCCCTCGTCGAGGCCGTGTCAACGCCAGAACGGCGTCAGCGGCTCGCACCCGACGATCGCGTCCTTGCCAGCGTAGCCAGCGGCGGCGCCGGCGGCGGCGAGGCACGTCGACCACGCGGCGTCCCAGCGCTCGACCGAGGTGTACGCGATCACGCCGTCGCGACCGATCGGGTTGCAGCGGGCGAAGTACTCGAGGATGCAGCGCTGCGAGTCGCAGGCGGCGGCGGCGATCGTCTCGCACACGTCGCCGGCGTACCCGCCGAACGTGGCGACGGTGCGACCGTCGGCCGTCCGCTCGTGGAACGTGACCGTCGGGTACGGGGCAGCGTCGTCGCCACAGGCGGCAGCGGCAAGAACCAGGGCGGCGGCGAGCTTGATCATGAGCCACAGCTTGATCACAGGCTGTGGATTGCGCAAGACCCTGTCCGAGATGGCGCCACTGCTCACCTGAACAGGCTGCCGTCCCGATCGACCGCCAGCGGGTCGAGGTCGGCCGGGCCGCTGGCCTCGACCGGCGCGCCCGGGTCGTCGACGATCTCGCCCTCGACGTCGCCGTTCAGCGTCGTCGGCTCGCCCCATCGGGGCGGGTCCGTCGAGATCTGCCACCTGACCGCCGTCGCCTCGCGCGCGCCCCGGAACGTCCAGTGCCAGGCGATGCGGCAGATCTTGCCGTCGACCTTGACGATCGAGCCCTGCGACATCGACAGCACCGGCTTGGTCGGCGAGGCGGCGCCACCGAAGATCGGCGCGCGCGCCGGCTTGGGCGCCTTGGGCCTGGGCTTCGCCATCAGATCAGGCAGTGAGGGGCGACGGTTGCGCCGACGCCGGGGCAGCCCTCGCGCGGCTTTGCCTCGTCGACCGGGTGACCGAGGAGCACGCGGCTGCCCGTCGCCTGCACCTCGCGGCTGCAGAACGGGCAGCGGGCCATCGTCACGGTCGGCGGCGCCGCAGACCTCGGCTCGTCGGTCTTGGCCACCATCGGGGCGCACTCGGCGCACACCAGGAGCGTGCCGCTGCCAGCGACGACAGCGACGACGTCTTCGACCTCGATGGGCGACACGTCGGGCTTGATCGCGGAGCACACCGCGCACGCCTGGCGCGAGCTAGACGCGACGACGGGCGGCGCCGGCGTTGGGGCGACGGTCACGACGGGATCCTGTAGACGCGATCCGCCCGCACCCGGCCGGTGATGTAGCCCTTCGGCCCGCGCGCCCGGATCGCCAGCCAGATCACCGGCGCCGCCGACAGGCCCTCGATCACCTCGACCACGCGCCCGAGCTGCCCGGCCTGGACGCCGTTGTCGTAGCTGTCGAGGAGGATCACAGCCTGCCCCGGGGCCCACGGCGCGGCGTCGTCGCCTCGCTCGAGGCCGAACCGCACCAGGCTCCAGAGTGGGATGTCGCGCAGGCGGCCGTTGCCGAAGTCGACCTGGGCGTGGCCGACCCCGTACAAGTCCAGCAGCCTGACCACGCGACCGCTGGCGCGATCGTCCTGATCGCCGCGCTCGTGGACCGTCACGACGTCGTCGAGCTTGATCGCCACGCTCATTGGTGCCCCATGGGACCGGCATCATGCACGGCGCCGTCGAGGACGGGGAGGTGGATCTTCCCCTTCACCCGATCGCCGCCGAGGCCGTCGGCGTCCGGGCCACACCACTGTTTGAAGTGGAACCCGGCGCGGCCGCCGGCGCGCGCGATCTGGTCGCGGACGGAGCGGAACCACTCGAGGGAGGCCGGGCGGCGCCCCGTGCCGCTCTCGTCGCCGGCGATGATCCAGTCGAGCGCGGGCGCGTCGAGCCAGTTGCGGCCGCCAGCCGAGCCGTCGAAGATCACCGGCCCCAGCGCTGGCTCGTAGCTGGCGAAGGTGACCGCGAAGTCCACCGTCCGCGGCCTGGTCTCGTCGCCGAGGATGTGGACCAGGCGCCGATCGGCCTCGTCCTGGTTCTCGGTGGTGACCCCGCCCCAGACGTTCGGCCACGGCTCGGTCTGGACCATCGACTCGCGCTCGCCGGCGAGCCACTGCGCGGGCGTGACGCCGAACGGCCCCCACGGCACCATCGCGCCGGCGTTCTCGGGCCGCTTGGTCAGCAGCAGCCAGTCCAAGGCGTCGACGGTGGCGGCGATCAGGCCCCACAGGCGCTCGCGCGGCGCGACGAGGTCATCGCGACGTTCGAACACGTCGGCCATCGACGCGCAGAACACGCGGCGGCGGACGCCGGCAGCCCGAGCCGCGGCGGCCCAATTCATCGGCTGGCGCCAGTAGGCGTCGCTCATCATGCGGCGCGGCGCGTCCTTGCCCCAGTTCTCGCCGCCCCACCGCTTGTCCGTCGACGCGGCGTAGCAGTTCTTGCAGCCCGGGGAGATCTTCTCGCACCCGTGCCACGGGTTGAACGTGTGATCGCACCACGTGATTCCTGTCTCGCGTCCCATCGTTGCCTCCTGGCCGCTACCTCGCGGCTTGGTCGAAAAGCGGGGCTCCCTCGGGTGTTCAATGACCCAAGCGATCAGGTCGTGCCGGGCTCTCCCACGCGCCGAGCCGAGGCCCGACGCGATCCCCGTCTCCAGGGATCGGCCTCTAGTCCCGAGGACGCCCCTGAACTACAGCGCCCTCCGGGCGCGCCACATCTCGACGACGTCGACGACCACGACCGCGCCAGGAGCCACGATCGGCGCGGCCGCGCGCTTCACGGCGGCGGCGATGCGGCGGCGGCGGCGCGGCATCACCAGCAGCCGGTTCACCCTCACCGTGACCTCGACGCGGAACAGCTCGGCCGGCACCACGCGGACCAGCACGACGTCGTCGTCGTCGGCGACAGCGGCGGCGAGGGCGGCGGCGGCGATCGCGCGCATGCCGCTCCTCGAGCGCAGCGGCGAGCTGTCGCCGCGCCGGACGGTGATCGAGCCGTCCATGTTGACGGTCGGGATCACGCGGCCAGGCCGACCCGCTTGAACAGGCTGGCGAGGCTGAGCGGCAGCATGGCGCCGACGGCCGCCGACTCGTGGAGCACCCACACCGGCATCTCCGGCATGTCGAAGAGCGCCGCGACCCGCGGCATGACCGCCATCGCCATCACCGCGGCCATGATGTCGGTCAGCGACCAGGCGCCGGCCGGCGAGCCGTTCGGGACGGTGATCGTCCAGTCGCCGGCCGGCGTGCGCTCCGACACCGACACGGTGAACAGGGGGGCGTCCGCCGATCGCCGGTCCGCAAGCTCGAACACCGCGCGGCAGATGCTCTCGTCGGTGCGCAACAGGTACACGGCAAATCGGTTCATGGTCGCTTCCTCCCTTCCGTACGCATGACATTACGGGCGGCGGACGGATTCGTCAAGGGTTAGAAGAGTGACCCTTGCGAGCGCGGCCGCGCGCCGGCTCGACCGTCAGGAACAGCGACCCCCGCAACCTGCCGTCGTACCGCCGGCGCACGCACCGCCAGAACAGGATCTCCACGTACGCGCGGTTGCCGCTGTCGACCAGGCGGCGGACGCGCTGCCACTCGTCGAGGTAGCCCCAGATCAGAACAGCGAGCCCTGCGCCGGCGCCGGCGCTTCCGGCCGTTCTTCCGGCGGGTCGTCTACCTCGAAGCCACACGCCTCGATCCGGCGGCGCGCCGTCTCGGCGTGTGCCGGGTCCAGCTCGGCGCCGGCGAACCGGAACCCCTCGAGCGCAGCGGCCACCCCCGTCGATCCTGATCCCGTGAAGGGGTCGAAGCACAGCCCCCCGGGCGGCGTCACCATGCGCACCAGCCAGCGCATGAGCGCGATCGGCTTCACGGTCTCGTGCCCGTTCACCACCGCGCCCAGCGAGCGCTCCCGCTTGGTCGCCTTGGCGTTGTAGAAGTAGCGGCTCACCCCGCCGGTGTCGCCGTAGCAGGTCAGCGACCGCTCGCCCGGGGCGCCGTAGGTGTTGGCGGTCGTCGGCGCGGCGCCTGGCGTCACGATGCCGGAGCGCTTGACGCCGACGGTCGCGTCGAGATCGGCCGCCACCTCGTCGTCGATCACGACGTTGGCGGGGTAGCGGCCGGCGTCCAGCGACTCGATCGTCGCCTTGCCGCCCATGCCGAGCAAGCCGGTGCCGGGGTAGTTGGTGCCGCGGGTGCCGCCGCTGTCGCCGACTCTCGACGCGCCGATGTTGATCGCGCCGGTGCCGAACCGCGCCACGTTCTGCAGGAGCGTGCCGATCATCGGCTTCCGCGCGAGCACGATCGGCTCCCACCCGGGCTTGAGCTGGGTGTTCCATCCCTCCCACGCCTTCGCTTCCTCGGTGGCGCTGGCGGTGATCGCGTAGTCGACCTTCCGGCCGCCGCCGCCGGGGACGAACGGCTCGGCGGTGACGCGCACCACGCCGAGCACGGGGCGCTTCTCCCAATCCGGGCCCGGCTTCCCCTTCCGGCCGTTGAGGCGCCACGCCTCCGCGTCCAGCTCGGGGCCGAGGCCGAGGAAGTCGCGGAGGATCGGCCACTGCTCGACCGACGGGATCGCCGGCTGCGACGCCGTCGACGTCCAGTGGCCGGCCATGCCGTGCATGCCGAACAGCTCGTCGATCTGGCGGTTGGTCTTGCCGGCGGCGTCGCGGGCGGCGCGCACCGCCGCCGTGAACTGGAGGATCGCGTCGAGGTCTTTGCGGTCCCGTCGACGATCGAACGCCTTGGCCAGATCCTCGCCCTTCGGCATGCCCTGCCCGTACAGCCACAGGAGCGAGTCGCGGATCTCCCAGCCGGCGTCCTCGATGGCGCACACCAGGCGGTGCCACGTGCGCGTGCCGCCGAAGGCGATCAGGTGGGCGCCGGGCTTGGCGACGCGCCACGCCGCCTCCCAATACTCAGGGCCCGGCACCTCGTGATCCCAGCCCCGGCCCATGAACGCGAGGCCGTACGGCGGGTCGCTCACGATCGCGTCCACCGACTCGGGCGCCATCGAACCCATGACCGTGCGGCAGTCGCCAGCGGTGATCGAGTGCATCGGGCTAGCCTACGGCGTGATTGGGTGAGGAGAGAACATCGCCACCGCGGCCAGCGCGCGGATGACCTCGGCCTGGGTTCGGTCGGGCTGCGCCTCCCACGTCGAGACGTAGGGCTCCGAGTCGGTGGCGATCGCCAGGTTGTGCATGACCGCGAGGTGGACCTTGAGCCACATCGCCGCGCGGGCCCTTGCGTCGATGCCAGCCTGCTCGGCCGGGGCCTCGACGACGTCCTGCAGACCGCGGCCGACGGCTTCGATGATCGAGATCCGCCCCCCGATGATCTTCGCCTCGGCGGCGCGGTCGTAGCTCTCGCCGTACTCCCAGAACCACAGCGGCCGATGCCAGCCGGCGGCTCGGATGTGCCTGAGAGCGGCCAGCGCCACCCGCTTGATCGTCGCCGACTTCGCCGGTCGCGCTGCGAGCTGCGAGCGTTGGCGCTCGGCTTCGATCCGCGCCTGACCACCGTGAACGCGCTCGTGGTTCGCCGCGATGGAGGCGCGGGCGCTGGCCGACTTCACCGGCTCCGGGCGTCGGTTGGCGCGCGCGAGGGCATGCGCAGCGGCGAGCTGGCGCAGGTGCTCGCGCACCTCGTCGGGGCTCATGCCGTCGAAGTCCATCACCGACCCCCGTTGAAGATCGCGGCGATCTCGTCGGTGACCGCTGCGATCGCCGAGCGCTTGACGGGGCCCATGCTCGGGTTGGCCAGGGTGCCGACGATCGCGGCCCGCCGACCGGACGGGAGCTGGCGCAGCGAGGCGACGATCGCCTTCGCCGTCGCCTCATCCGGCGCCAGGACCAGGAACGGCCCGGCAAACGCGCCGTCGTCGTCGAGCTTCCAGCCTGCGACGAACTCGATCACGGCATCGGCCTGACGCCGGCGGCGGCGTGATCGACGAACGCCCACGACGGCGGCCCGTACCCGACCGGCGGCTTGGCCACGGCCAGGCGCTGCGGGTGCGCGCCGGGCCCGAGCCGCGGGCGCGATCGCTGGTGGACCGCGCGCACGGCCGAGACCACGAGGTCGACCGCCTCGTCGCTCGGGTACGGCGGCGACATCAGGCCCAGCGGCGTCAGGTCCAGCACGCCGCGCCCGGCCTCGATCAAGTTGTCCCGATCGCCACGGCACCCATCGCTGAGGCTGGGGCCGCACACGATCCCGATGTCGTTCACGTCGGAGATCGCCAGCGTGACGCCATCGCGCAGGCCGCGAGCGCGGTAGTTGGTCTCGTCGAGGCTCAGGACGTAGGCGAGCCACGGCGCGTTGATCGCGCACTCGGGCAGGACGTCGACGAGGAACCGGATCCAGCGCTTCGCCGACTCGATGTTGGCGACGCGATCGGGGCCGTCGGGCCCGACCCGGTGAATGAAGTAGATCGCCTTGGGCATCATGCGGGGTGCTCCTCAGTGCTGTGGATAGGATACGTTCTTGACCCGCGAGTCCCAGCATGCCCGGCACGGGCCGCACTTGTTCTCGCGGACCTCGACGGCGCGGCACACGATCTCGCCGCGGCCGGTCAGCGGCGCCGGAGCGCCCGGGGTGTGGACGGTCGAGGTTGGCAGATCGGCCAGCTCGGGCGGGATCACGATCTGGCCCGGCACCAGCGCCACGCCGTCGATGGCGCGCGGCGGCTCGGCGTCGATCATGAGAGCCGACAGCCGGACGCACAGGTTCGCCGGCAGCCGGCAGCCGGCGGCGCGGAACTCCCTGACGATCTCGTACTCGCGGGTCGGCAGCCAGTGCCGGACGCCCGGGGTCCGCTCGCACACCTCGACGATCCTGGCCAGGTGGTTGACCGACTGGAGATCGCCGGAGTCGTGCCAGCGGAAGTCGTCGCGCGGCGGCACGCAGTAGTGGGAGATCTGGCGGACCATGGCGTCGACCCACCGAGGATGTTCGAGCCCGGCGTGGCGTCGCTCGCGCGCGATCAGCGCCGCCCTCCAACTGGCGTAGAAGTCATTGAGCGCGAAGCATCCACTGCAGATCGAGCCTGGCACCTTGACCATGACCGACCCGCGGTGGCATCGCCGGGCGTCGAGACCGTAGGAGTAGCCCGGCATCTTCGACGGCACGCCCAGCGAGCCGGCGATCGCGCGCGCCTCGTCGAGCGACATCGCCATCGCTAGCCGGTCCGAGCGATTCGCGCGCGGTCGCGGGGCGGGCCCAGCGGT
>ERZ869907.341-NODE-341-length-15591-cov-14.199086_pt1 | contig 15591 bp, 32 predicted proteins | sample MGYA00579309_ERZ869907 | MGnify/ENA primary metagenome ERZ869907 (study PRJEB32216, sample SAMN09231814) | wastewater metagenome | place: USA: Maryland | collected 2016-07-30 | study: EMG produced TPA metagenomics assembly of the PRJNA472060 data set (Reclaimed... | reverse complement strand
GCCCGCCAGCCTCGAACTGGCGGGCGGCGCTCGTGTCAGGTGCGGCAGACGCCCGAACCTGGTTACAGTTGGCCGATGACGCGCTGCGTGCCTTCCAGCCGTTCGATCAACTCATCCATGCGGCTCCGAGCCATGTGGATCGACGTGGCGAGATTCGGCAGTTCGCTCGGGGAGGATGAAGACGGCGACTGCCCAATGCTGTAGAGCATGTCCAGCAGCGCGTGCGCCTGCTCGATCTGGATCAGCAACTGGCCGGCCTCCTGCTGGAGCGACAGTTGCTCAGAGACAGGGCCAATTGCGCCTGGGGGTGTTGCGGCAGTGTTACGAGGCGTCAGTCCAGATAGGATCATCAGGGCGCTCCTTCGTATGCGTGGTGCGGCAGACGCCCGCTGCCGCTCGGGGCCAGTGCCAGCAGGCGGACGGGTAGGGCCATCCTGCCGGCGAAGAGCCATGTGAGTCAGGCTGTCACGGACCAGCGTGCGCCACCGATCTGTTCCTGGTAGTCGCACTTGCAGCACGCCCTGTAGATCGGCCCGGCGTACCCGATGGTCTGATTCGGGCCGAAGTCGGGCTTGGTCAGACACATGCAGTGCCGGCAGGCGTTGAACTGGCGGGCGTTCGGACACTTCGGGTTGCTACAGGCACAGGGGCGCATCCTCGTCTCCTTGTCAGGCCGTCATCGCGAGTGCGAGCGGGTCAACGGCGATGCCGTAGATGAACGCGGCGCGGGCCTCGTGCGCCTCCAGCAGCGTGCAGTCCGGGCAGCCGTCGTCCAGCACCCCGCCGTGGTAGGCGTTGCAGTGGGCGTCGAGGGTGAAGTGCGCGAGGTCAAACGCCTCACCGGGGTCCATGTCACTCACGGGACGCCTCCTTGCGCCGCTCGGCCTCGATCAGTTCGCGGATCACGGCGGCCTCGCTCATGAGTCTCTGGTTGGCCTGTGCCCGCACCCATGCGGCCTGTTCGGACGACACGCCGACCCGCAACTTCGTGCCGAACCGCTTCGTTGCTGACACTGATCCTCCGATCACCGCTAGACGGCGATTCTATCACGGGTGTCTGATTATCGCTAAGCGATCATCAACCTAAGCCTAACGTGATTTGAGGATAAAGTCAACCCACAATGCCCTCACTTTTGCTAGGATGGTGGGCATCCGATGATCGTCAGGTGGTGATCGACCCGTGTCAGGTCGTGTTGAGTTCGACGGCGTTCGGCAGCGAGCGGTCTGTGCCAAGCTCCAGCATCGCGCCGGCCTCGATGGCACCGAGGCGGCCACGCGCATCGGCTACTCGTACCCGCAGGCGTTGCGCTACTTCCGAGGACAGACGCCGATCCGCCCAGACCAGTTCGCGCAGTTCGCGGCGGCCTACGGCGTGCGCGTCGAGGACTTCGCCGCCGAACTCGCCGGCGTGGATGTCTACCCCGATCTCCGGAACGTCCCGCCGGCCGAGCAGCCCGACCGATGGACATTCCGCGATGCGCTGCACGGCCACATCCCGGACTGGCTGATCGAGAAGCTCGCCCCCGAGTGGGAGGGCAAGCCGCTCGTGAATCAGCAGTCAGCCGCCGAAGCCATCCTCGAGATGGCCGCTGAGCAGCGCGCCGAGGTCACCCACCAGCGTCCGAACACCCACGCTGTGTAACGTTTTGGTGACACCTCGTTTCGTTACGGAAACGCAGACGAAACGCGCATACACGCTGGTGCGACATTTTGAAGCGCTGGGACGTATGATAGTCAGGTTGTTGGTGTGTATTTCTGCACTGACAACCTGCTGACTCGGGGTCTGGGGAGGGCAGCGTGGGGACAGGGAAACCCACCCGTCTGCGAAACCTGCGGGCAGATCCAAGCGCCGACCGTATCACCGTGGCGCCGTTGTCGTCGGACACAGCGGCGCAGACCGTCTGGATGCTTGAGAAGCACCGGATCCAGATAGCCGTGTGGGTGCCGTGGCATCTGCGCGCAGAGGTGGCTCGCCACCACGCGCAAAAGCATATACAGGAGTGCTGCACACGGTCATGCGCCCAGGCGCGCGCCTGGGTGGCCGTGGCAGCCGCAACGCGGGAGACGGCGCAGTCTCGGGCGGCCCTGCCGGCCTGAGCGGCGCGTTCTCACAGAGGGGATGCGGACCGCCGGCGATTCCGGCGCCGGTGGCCGCACCCTCCACGGCGTACTCTAGCGTGAATGGCGGCGCCGTAGGTTGAGAACAGGTGAATATCTGGCGTCTTAGCGCCGTCTGAGGGGTCCGCTGCGGGTTTCCAGGTAGGCGGATGCGGCCTGCGGGATGCGCCCGTACAGCCGTTCTCGTGTTGTTGTTGGGGTGTGTCGCTTCACGGGGTATCGTTTCGGTGGCACCGATGTCACCGGCCCGGCGCCACGCGCGCTCCGCTCGGTGGCGCCGCCGTCGCCCAACGGTGGCAGCAATGGCAGCAGCATCGGCCCCGGCTGGTACAGGTTGCTCTGCTGTGACCTGTCAGAGCGGTGCTGGTGCACGACCCTGAGGTAGCCGGCCGCTTCGAGCTGGCGGATGGCCCGTTGCACGGTGCGGTCTGAGCAGCCGAGGCGCCGCGCCATCGTGGGGATGGACGGGTAGATCGGCGCGTCATCCGTCCATCGGTAACTCAGCAACAGGTGGATGACCTGATGCTGTCGCGGCGAGAGGACGGAGAGTAGCGTATCGGGCAGTTGTGTGAATCGGTCTAGACACGCGGCGGCTGGCCGTGTAGTATCTGTACTCACAGCGACTCCGAAGCCGTTGCCCCCCTCCTGGACAGTTGCGGGGCGGCGGCTTTTTCTATGTCCCGTGCTTGTGACGGGCGCCGGCCATGATCGCAGACCGGCCACCATCCGGCAAGGGCGCCGCCCGATCTTCCCGAAGGTGAAAGAACGTGCACCCTAAACACTATCCAGTAAAGCTATACCGTGCTATACTCTGTTTATCAGAGGCAAGGAGTACCGACCGTGACTGCACAGACCGCCAAGACCCTTGAAATCGTCCTCACCGAAACCACCGACATGAACAACGTCTTCGCCGCTGAGGCTGACATGGACGGCGTGGACATGGACGCCAGCATGGCCCGCTACGATGACATGCTGCTGGCGGAAGTCACCAAGTCGTTCCCCGAGGCTGAGGTTTCCGTTGGCCCCGCCGGTCGCATCATTGCCCTTGTGACCGATGGCAACCCGTGGGACTCGACAGCGGCGCACGAGGCCGGGCTGGTTGTCCAGCAGATCGCTGATGCCATCCTCAATGGCGGCGACTGGATCGTGATGGACGCATCGTCCTGCTGTGACCAGTGCGGCACGCAGTGCGGCGCTGAGAATCTGACCAAGCAGTCAGACGGCGCGGCGATCTGTGGCGCGTGCGAGTTCTCCCGTGAGCAGGCGTAACCATGACCGACAACCGCCCGTCCCCGACCATGATCCGCAACATAGACCCGCTGCTCTGGCAGCAGATCAAGACTGAGGCCCGCCGACACGATCTGTCGGCGGGCGCCCTGCTGAACCTGATCGTGAACGAGTGGATGACCGACCACCAGTGCGCCGCCTATGGGGGATCGCTGGAGCCAGCCGAACGGGACATCTGATGGCCGCAGGGGTCTACGCGATACGGAATACGACGACAGGTCAGGTGTACGTGGGCGCCACACAGAACACGGTGGTGCGATGGTCTATGCATCGTGCCGACCTGAAGCGTGGAACACACCGCAACCTGATGCTCCAGCAGGACTGGGCAGCGCTTGGACCAGAAGCCTTCAAGTTTGAGATGCTCGAAGCCGTCGATGGTGACAGATCAGCGCTACAGGATGCGGAACAGCGGTGGCTGGAGCAACTCAGGGATGTGGCGTACAACCAACGGAATGCACGCAGCGTCCCCGTTGAACCCCGTCCACCACTGATAGTTGACTCGGCGATGTCCACAGAGGCCGCCCGCGCACTCGCAGCGCGGCGGCCCACCACGGAGATCACCTGCGCGGTCTGCGGCCAGCGGAAGACGGTCGTGGCCCGCGAGACGCAGCCGGCCAGAACGTGCAGCAAGGTCTGCCGCAACCGACTGACCTACCTGGAGAGCAAGACCCGCTCCGCCACCACCTAGCACAGAAGCCCCGCACCCATCGGTGCGGGGCTTCTGGGGTGGAACGGGCAGGACTCGAACCTGCGATGAGGCTGCCCCGTCCTCCTGCGCCTAGTCAGCCTGTTTCAGCGCAGGGAGAGAGCGACCGTCGCCGCTACTCTCGGGTTGCGTTCGCCGCTACGCTACCGTCCCATGTTGACGCGCGACCCCGCCGGCGGAACTCCAATCCGCGCGCTGCCGCTGGCGTGGCGGCTGCTCTGGTCCTGAGCTACGGCGAGGTCGTGCGGCTCGGATGGGGGAGTACGGGGCAGCGCCGCGAATCCCCCCTGCCACTCGCCAGTCCTCACGCGCGCTGACTGACGAGCGCCTGCCGCATTGCTGTAAGTTTACCCTACGCATCCTCACGATGGTGCGCGAACAGGTGCTCGTGCGGCGGCAAGTCGCCCTCATCAGGGATCGTGTCAGGATCGTCCAGATCCCAGTCCCGACTGTTGCACCACACGCACGTCGGATGACGGAAAACCGTCTCCAACTTCACGTACAGCGCATCCCAGAAGTTGAAGGTGTCCAACTCCTTGAGGTTTCGCTTGCGACCATCTTTCTTGGCCGCAGCGTCCACCTCAGCCATCCGATACAGGCAGTGGTTCATGAGTGCGGCGAGTTCGTCCGGCTTGAAGTACAGCGAGATCATCGTGATTCCTCCTTCCTGCCTAAAACCGCACATCGCCCCCGATTTCCAAACCAATTTTCACCACGTCCAGGGTTTCCACAGTGACCGCTGCCGCAAGCGCTCCAACTCGGCGGCGCGTTCGGCGGCCAGCGCCTCGGCTGCGGCGGCGGCTTCGGCGGAGTGGTATTCTGTCCGACCATGACACACGATGACAGCCAACCCCTAGAGGGCGAGATTGTTGGGCCAGAGGGTGACGGTCAATGGCTGCCAGTGCCAGCCGCGCAGGTCATCCTCGGCATTCCGCAGAAGACGCTGTACCGTCGAGCGGAGCGCGGCAAGATCCCATCGCGCAAGAATGCGGACGGGCGGATTGAGGTCTGGGTAACCAACGCGGCGCCACTGGAACAACGCCTGTCACCGACTGTCGGCGTCAATACGGTGGATGTGCGCGAGTTGCTGGCGCCGCTGGCCCAGGCGCTCACTGACAGCCAACAAGAAGCCCTGACAGCCACAGAGCGGGCCGTAAACGCTGAACGGGATCTACAGACCGCCCAGGCCGAGATTGCGGCACTACAGGCGCGACTGTCACGGAGTCGCCCTGGGAGAATTGATGCGCTCCGCTCCTGGTGGCGCTTCTGGATTCTCGGAGAGACGGGCGACAGTCAGTGACAGCCGCATGGTAAAATGAAATGTCCCCGCAGCCGTTGGAGCGGCCCGGGGAACGACACCGACAGGATGCAGACCGATGTCAGTGCAAGTGGATTCTACCGCACCGCCGAGCGGAACGCTCAGTCCCGACGCCGCCCGTCCCTACCTGACAGCCGAGTACGGACACTTCTGTTTCCGTTGCGGACTGAAGCCTAGTGACGAGCGTCCACGAATGGATGTAGACCACATCATCCCAGTGGCGCGCGGCGGCCAGAACACCTATCTCAACTACCAGTATCTCTGTGGCCCTTGCAATTCGTGGAAGTGGACGCAGATCATCGACTTCCGCCCAGGTGACCGCAAGAAGATTGATGCGGGCTTGCCGATCATCCCGAACGAGGATCGAGCCAGAAAAACGCCGGTCAAGTTGCTGCCGCCGTCAGTGCCGATCATTCCACCAGCGCCGCGCCCTATCACGGATGACCCGTCGTGGCAAGTCATGACTCCCGCCGTGACGGAACTATTTGGTATGGCGCTCAGGGGTGGCAGCGAAGATTTCATCGCAACAACGAAAAGCCTGGTTGAGTCGTCGGTGACGCTGGAAATCAACGCAGCCATTGGGCGCAGTCCTACAGCGGCGGCGCATTCGCTACTCAAGCACTTCATCCTGCTCCTGCATAACACTGTGGACTACTCGGTGAGCCTTCGTGAAGCAACCAGAGTCACGGGGGAGGTAGTGCAGGGTTGGGGCAACACAATGACGCTAGTGGACAGCCTCACAAAAGACCGTGACGATGCACTATCGCTCCAGGCTGAGCTGATCCAGGTCTATCGCCAGCGGAACCGACGCGAGCGGTGGATCGTCTTCCTCGTTTTCTATGCGCTGGTGATAACGGGCGCCGCGCTCGGACTGCTACTGCGCTGACCGTCCCTATTGACATCTGGTTTATCATCCTGACCAGATAACTGATCCGTTTAATGCTCAGAAGCATGACCAGTCCGCAGCCGCCCGGGGACTTCCCGGGCGGCTGTTCTTTGCGCACACTCCGGGGCCAGTTTCGGGCCGTTTCTGACGCATTCGCGGTTACGCGAAACGACCGTGAGGAAGCGCGCGGGAAGGAGACGGTGTAGACGAGTTGCACACCACCCACCACCCGCCACACAAAAAACGCCCCGCCGAGTGATCGGCGGGGCGTTCTGGCTTGACGGGGTTGTCACCCCTTTCGAGCCACGACCTCATCAGTATACCGCTGGCGGCTGGTCAACGGCGTTCAGAGCGAGCCAGGGCGTCATCCCGCATGTCGTCAATCACGGTGCGCAGGCGGCGCACCTCCGCCAGCAGTTCCCCGATCTGGTTGTACGCCGCATGGGCTTCAAACGGATACCCGGCGGCGTGATCAGCCTCGATCTGGGCAAGCCGCTCATCATCCATACCGTCGTCTTGCATCACCCCTCCTGAGGCGTTGGACTGCCGAATCGGTGCACCGACACGTTCACCACGTCCGGGTGCAGCGGCGATCCGTCGAGCGCGGAGTACGCCACCTCGAACCGCGTGGCCGTGGACGCGGTGACGACGCCCGTGAAGCCCGGGACAAAAGAGATGCCGACGATGTAGTTTCGGTCTGGCTGCGGTTCGGAGAACACGACGCGGTAGCGGCCGGACGTGAGACGGCTGGCTCGGCGCACGCCAGCAGCGAGCGGCTTGCCCTTGCGCTGGCGGAGGCGGCCAGTCCGTCCGCTCAGGGAGGCGTAGATGTCAGTCACGATCTCTCCGCCGTGCGGGCAATCATTCGCGCCAGCGCTCGTGCATTGCGCTCGTTCACGCGCTCTCGATACCACGCTTGAAAGGCTTCGTAGTTGCCGGGGCACTGCTCAGGCACGAACTCGCCAGTCTTGCTATTCCCCCATGCGATGCACCCACATTTCGAGCAGGCTTGCTCGGGGAACGACGGGGCGACAGAGATGATGACGCCGGTGTATTGCCAGTCGTGTTCATCCATCACCCCTCCCCCGTGCCGCGCTGGTCGCGGGCCTGCTCGGCGGCGCGGGATGCTGAGTGGCGAGTTGCTGCTGCATCTGCGAACACAGCGAACGCGCTGCTTTCAATCCAGCCACAAGAGCAGCGCGCTTCCCATGTCTGCACGCGGCGATACTGGTTGATGACCGTAGTAATGTGTGACTCACTCACGGCCTACTCGCCCTCCCGGCCATCGGCGCGCGCTGCGGCCAGAGTTGCGCGGTAGCCTGCTGCGAACAGGTCGAACGTGTGTACGTCAAACGTCAGTCCGTTCTCTTCGAGCCATTCCAGATACGCAGCGAGCGCAGGATCAACCTTGAAATTGACAGTCCTAGTTGTCGTCTCACTCACCGTCAGCCCCCTCCCCGTCCGTCGCGGCGCTGCTGCCGCGCGTGGCGGCCAAGCGCTGTGACCGATTCTGTCGTTCCTCGGTGCAGTCGGCGCAGAGATCCTTGATGTCTGCGCGGGTCCAGCCGTGCGGCATGGCCGCTGGATTCCTGCCATCGCAGAACCGAGTTTGTTGTCTGCCGCATTCGTCGCATTCGTAGATGTGGTAGTCACTCACGGTCGCCGTCCCCCTCCTGCTGCTGCGCTGCTGGCCGCGTGCGGCGGTACAGGCGCCGCCGTGGGCGAGATGCGGCATCTACCCGCTCACTGTCAGCCTCCCACCGATCCGTGAGCCGTCCCATTTCCACGAGTCTGCCTAACGCCCGATAGAGCGTTCCGTGGCCGGGCAGGATCTTCTTGCCTGTTTGCTCACTGACCCGCCGCGCGATGGCGTAGCCGTGCATCTCGTTGTCCCCAATGGCATCCAGGATCTGCTGCTCTAACGGCATCAGCTCCCACCTCTTTCGTTGAACCATGATCCGATGATAGCAATGTACCAGATATCTGTAGAAAACGGCATATATATGTTGCTTTACGCAGATATATGCGCTATACTCCTACCAGAGACGACAAATACACGGCGCGCGGCGCAGGAGGACGGACGAGATGACACGGCAGCAACAGGCACAGCGGTACGACGCGGCGCTTCATATGTTCGTGGACGCTCCGCGACAGCCGGACATGAAGCGTCTGGCCTTCATCCGCTGGCTGGTGGCCGGCCAGCGCCTTGAACACGATCCCGCAGGCCCCAGCACCGGCGAGTTCGCCATCACTACCCAGGAGGTCAACTGAGATGGACACCACCACGCATCAGCTGCTCGCTTACCGTCGTAATGGTCGTCTCGTGTGTCTGCCGTGCAGCGACAGCGAGGATCGCGACAATCCGCCCGTGCAGCCCCGGCGCGGCGCGGCCTGCTCGATCTGCCGCGAGCCGATTCACCTCACCGACTAGACACACAACAAAGCGGCGCCGCTCCTGTTGAAGCCAGAAGCGGCGCCAGTCACCAACGGAGGATAGATCCGATGGCAGTCCAGTTTACCAGCAGCATGCACGCTCAGGCAGAGGTTCTCCTGGCCCGCGCGTCTCGGTGGGCGCGCGGCGAGCGCAACAAGGACGGCATGGCGTTCTTCCTGTTCAGCAGCTCGCGCACCACGAAAGACGGCACGCCGATCTACCACAAGACGCGCGCCGATGGCGGCTGGTGTTCCTGCCCATCCTTCGAGTACCGACAGGCGTGCAGTCACGCACTAGCGGCGCAGATGAACGCCGAGCGGCAGGCTCGGCACGACGCAGAGTCAGACGCACTGTTCGCTGGCTACACGAAGCACGTCGTCAAGGCGGCGCCCGTTGCGCTGGCCCCGACGAAGCCGACGCCACGATTCAGCAGGGGGTACGCAGACCTGTACGGCCCTGACGACGACACGGTGGACGCATACTGAGAGGGGGAGTGATGGACGAACGACAACGGTTTGAGGCGGAAGAGATCCGAGGACTGGCCGATCGGTACGGAGGACGACGGGAGCCGGGGAAACTCGGCTACGTGTTCTCGCCGCTCTGCTGGTGCTGCCCGTGGCACGAACGTCAGGAACTCGTGCTGGCAGATGGCGCGGACAAATCGAAGTGGCAGTCATGGTCGTGCCCGAAGGGTTGCGCGCATTCGATGGAATCCCTCGGGCCGTGCAAGGCCGCGATCCGTGGGCATCACGGGTATCGAGGATAGCCGACGACTGACACCGCCGCACGCGCGGCGCAGGGAGCGAGGACGACGGATGACGAGTGACGAGCAGTTCAAGTGCGCTATCTGCTACGGGCTGGTTTTCAACTCGATAGTCGAGTACGAGCGCCATGCACTTGCTCGGCATGGCTACGTGCTGGCGGGCTTCTTGGGCCTGCCTGAGCGGGTGACACCAGAAGACCTGGAGGACGCCGAATGAAGAGCGACGAGATCGCGGCGATCAGGGCGCGGGCTGAGAAGGCGACGCCCGGGCCTTGGGCGTGGGAAACGCACGAAACCGATGGCGATGGGTTGGTCCCGCAGCATGACCAGATGACCCGTGGTCGGTTTATCGGGTTCGATCTGTCCAACGAGGATCGGTGGATCGTCACGCCACACGAGTTGGTGTTTGACGGATTCAACGAGGAAGAGGTTGGCTCCACACGCAGCAATCTCCCCATCATGGTGGCAGAGCCAGCGGACGCTGAGTTCCTGGCCTGCGCCCGCACTGACGTTCCCCGGCTGCTCGACGCCCTCGAAGCGTCGCAGTCCAGAGAGGCCGCGCTGGTGGCGGCGCTGGTGGAGGCGGCAGATGGTGGTGCCGATGCCATCGAGGCGTTGCTGAACCACTACTACCGACACACAACGCATCGATGTGAGATCGACCGTGAAGCAGAGGAAGCGTTGGCTGCATTCCGCGCGCTGCTCGACCAGCAGCCGGGCCGTGCAGCAGCGCTGGCGGATCAGTGCACACGGGCGCTGGACTGCACGCAAAGAGCCGGCCACGACGGCTGGTGCACTGTCGCACTTATCAGCGAGGGACGCCGTTGTCAGGCGGTCTGCGGGCGGGCGAAATGCTGGCGCCCAGTTGGGCATGACGGCGTGCACGAGGATCGCGGCCGGCGCTGGGAGACTGAGCAGTCACCAGCGCTTCCGTCGGTCACTCATGCATTCGAGCCGATGCGCCAGAGCGATCCGAGCATTGGCGACATCTGCGCGCTGTGCAGCGAGTTGCGCGAGCGGCACCCGGCAGCCCCGGCTGCGGAGGACAGATGACAGAGCGGCTATCCGACATTACTGGTGGAAACCGATGATCTCGTCTGACTCATCTGGACCCTCCTCTGTGGTGGAAATCCCCGATCCCAGGTGGGCGTCGAGGGCGTTCTCGATGACCTCTGAAAGGGGCATCAGGTCGCGGGCGTACACCCAGGTGGCCCCGGCCGCGATCACCTGCCATCCGGCCTCTGCCTGTGCGGTCAGAGGCTCCGGTTGGGGGGCGATGTGAAACAGCAGTTTGGCTCTGATGGTCTCGAAGCTGTGGCCCCTACCCTGGCGGTTCGCCATCTTCACGAGCCCGTTGAGCCCCTCGGTGTAGGCGTTGGTGACCCGGTGCTTGAAGAAGCCCAGGATCTCGGGACGCCAGTTCCCCAGTGCCGTGGTCAGCGGCTTGAAAGCGTAGCGCATCTCCTTCGGGATGCTCGCGACCCACTCGTCCAGCATCTCCCCGGCCGTGTCCTCGTCGCCCTGGTCGTAGACCCGGTAGAAGCCTTCCTTCAGGTCGTAGGCGGTGCTGAGGGCAGGGTAGTTGGCCGCCCAGGTCTCCAGGATGAAGCGGTGCCGGTCGGTCAGCCTCGACGGCCTGGAGAGCAGGATGAAGCGGTCGTGCTTCAACTGCTTTCGCATGGCCGGGGTCAGGTCGTCGTGCAGCGATCTCCGGATGGTCTCCAGGCCGCGCGTCGCCAACCGCTCGACGTGGAAGCGGTCAACTACCACGTCGGCCTGTGGGAGCACCTCGTTGGCGACCTGGCGGTACTGCCGCCACATGTCGATCACGACGACCTGGATCTGGTCGCGGTTGGGCATCTTGCTGATCCTGGCGGCGACCGTGGCCTTGTCCCGCTTCGGCAGGAGGTCGATGGCCGACCGGGCGAGCACGTCGGCCATGATGCAGCGGATGTCCCCGGCCAGCTTCACCTCGTCGATCCCCAGCCACGCCGGGGTTTCCACCTTCCGCTCCCAGTCCTTGTTCAAGACCTCCACGTGCTCCGCGAAGATGCGGCGCACCGTGATCTCGTTCAGCCCGACCTCTTCAGCGACGTTGGCGAACGGCCGCGCCAGGGCCTGCCGGGCGACCCACTCCACCAACCTGACCGTCGCCCGGTGCTTGGAGTCCACATCGGGCAGCCGCTCCGCGAACGTGTGGCCGCACTCCCGGCACTTGAAGCGGTTGCGGACCGCCCGGATGATGGTCCGCTTGCCGTAGCTCGGGAGGTCGCGGACCTTCTCAATCCGCCGGCCGTGGCCGTAGAGATTCGCGGCCCCGCAAGCGGGGCACGCCCCCGGTGGCTTCAAGGGAGAGGCGGTCACGACGTACTCACCATCCACAAGGTTCCGCTGCACCACATCCCAGTCGTCCAGATCCAGGATGTTCACCTAGTCCTCGCGGATGCTCTCGAAGTACCGATGGCACGCCCGACACCGGCCCTTGGCGTAGATCACGCGGTCTCGCTGACACCAGATACAAACGCCCTTCTCCGCCATCGGTCAGCCCTCCTGCGCCACGACCGGCGCGCAGTCGCACGTCTCGCATGGCTGGTACTCGCAGCGGGGGCAGTACGGGATCGGGTTGACGACGCCGTAGAAGGCGCGGACTCCGCAGCGGCAGAACCCGGTGCGCACCGATCGATCCGTACCGGGCGCGGCGGGATCGACGCCTACGACGCTCGGACGGAATATCGCGTCGAACTCGGTGAGCCTTCCCGAGTGGACGCGGACCAGGGTGTAGCCCCGATCCTGCACCGGCGGCACGCTGCTGTAGATCGATGCCCAGAACCGCCACGCGGTCTTGAGTTGCTCGCGGAGCCGCTCGTTCTCTCGCTCGGCAGCATCACGCACCATCTGGAGACGCGCGACCTCTTCCTCTGTCGCATCGAGCACCATCTGGAGCCTGACCATCTCGTCGGGCTGGGGGCCGGCGTCCTCAGCTACCTGCTGCCGATACTCCTCCTCGGTACGTGGCATCCACGGTGGCTCCTGCATCACCCATCTCCCTTCGCGGTTTCCACCAGATATGTCGGCTTCATCATATCATTCACGGTCGGAGGATTCCACCAGATATGTCGGATAGCCGACAGAGCCAACTGTGAGTGGCCGGTACGAGTGGTCGCCGCTGCTCTATGTTTCAGCCGTGGGAACGGGCATGGCGAACTGCCTAGACCACAATGGGCGCCACCCGTGGGTGATGCTCGGATCATGTGGGCCAGATGACGGGTTCTGCATGGGGCTGATCGCTGAGCGAATAGCGAATCGGCGCATAGAGCCGGCCCCACGCCAGGAGGTGAGCGGTGAGTGACCAGACTTGGTGTCCTCGCTGTGGAATGTGCTGCCAGTTGACCCCCGAAGGGCAATGCAGCGGTGCTTACGAGGGGGTCTGTCACACCGACAACCCGGATCCGGAAGACCCTATCTCGCTCACCGACGAACTCGCCGCCGCCAATGCCCGGATCGCGGAGTTGGAGCGCAGCGCAGACAACCAGGCGTATGGCCTGCTCATGCGGGCGTATGACGGGTGTCGAGATGAGCTTGACGCCAACCGTGCCCGACTCGCCGCGTCGGAGGCCCGGGTTGCCGAGTTGACGGCGGCGCTGAAGGACACGCTAATCCACCTACACGCGAATCATCAGTACACTGACGCCTTCGTGGATGTGCCAATGGCGCTGAGGAATTGTCCAATTCTGGTCTGCGCTCAGGCCCGCGCCATCCTCGCAGCAGCAGCCACGCCACCAGCGGAGGCCGGGGAGGGTGAAGGATGACTGACGACGCCGCTCAGCAACAGCGCCTTGCGGACATTCTTGATCGGGTCAACCGCTACCAGCGGAAGAATGAGTGGTACGACAGAGATCGGCAGGCCGAGACGCTGTTAGACGCCGTAGAGATGCTGCTGAGCCGCATCGAACGGCTGGAGATCGAACGGCTGGAGACTTCCGTTTATGATGACTGAAGACGAACTGAACACGGTGTTCGACCTGCTCGACGGCTTCATGGCGCACGATCACGGGGCCACAGACTCGGGCATCCACCATCCTGAGAATCGCCGCGAGATCACGACGTGGCTGCTCTCTCAGGACCGAGATGCTCGCCTGCTCGTCGTCGGACGATTCCTGCGGCAGTACGACTACCAGATGGGGAGCGAGGACGAGAGCGAGGCGTTGCGTTGGTTCAGGGATCAAGGGGTGATCTGACTAGCCCCTCACCCCGCGCTTATCCCACGCTCACCAGCCGCTCACATGACTCTGCTACCATCGCGCCGTTGAGGTGCGTTCGTGGTGGTGGTGCGGGCAATCGTGCGGGTGGTGGGCTTTCTCGTTTCGGCGGCGCTCTACGCAACGCCCGTGCTGTGGGTGTTCTGGGCCAACGTCTCCCTGATCCTCCCGCAGCACGAGTTCGTGGGGTACAGGCTCTACGGCAGCCTCGCGATCCTCTGGGGCCGGCCAGAGACGGTGTACGTCGTCCAGGGCTACCCGATGCAGATTGTCCAGCACGGTATTGTCTGGCTGCTGGTGGATGTGTGGGGCCACGATCCCGTCCACACCAGCACGCTCGATCTGTTCACGCGCGCCACGCTGGCCGTCTGCTACGGCCTCGGCACGCTGCTGCTGGCCTGGATCTGGTGGTCTCGGCGCTACGTCTGGTCAGATAGGCTGCTGCTCTCGGCGGCGTTGGTCACGCCCTGGTGGTGCTGGCCCGTGCAGCCACTCTGGCTCTCACCCGACTACTGGCCCTGGTCGGGTGTGTACGCGGTGGCGTCCGCCGCCTGGAGCGTGTACCTGATACGAGGCCGGCAGAGACACGGCTGGCTGGCTGTCGTGTTGTGCGGCTGCTGGCTCGGGCTGGGCGTGAGTCACAAGCTGTTGCTCGGAGCCGTGGGGTCGCTGCCGCTGGTGGTGCTGGCTGGTACACTGTGGCGTACGGTGACCATCTCTGCCGTGTCATCCACAGGAGTGAAGTGTTACGGCAGCACAACCGTCTCCAACACGGTTAGCCAGCGTTCGACTCGCTGCACTCCTGCCATCCTCCTACTCGCCCCCCTGTCAGCCGCCTTGACCGTGCTGGCGGTGCTGTGGGCGTTCTCGCTCGGCAACATCGCCCTGACCTGGCGGGTGCTGGGCGACCTCGTGGCGATCCTGGGCCGCTCGGATAACGGGTTCACGGCAAGTCAACTCGGGCTGTTCTCGTACCCCTTCTTCTGGGCCGCCGCCTCTGCCGCCATCTTCGCGCTTACGGTCGGCCAGGCGCAACGCCGCTGGCTCGTGCCGGCCGCCATACTGCTGACGGTGGGCCTGCTGCTCGCCGCCGTGCAGCGCCCCTCGATGACCACCTACGTTGACGTGGGCCTGTTCCTGGCGGCGCTGGTCCCCATCGGCAGCGCTGGCGTCTGGTGTCCGCGCCGGCGATGGCTCACGCTGCTGCCGCTCTTGCTGGTCCCGCCGCTGGTCTGGTGGGCTGGCTCGTGGCGGATTCTGACATTGCCCACCGCTCAGGTCTGGAGCGAGAGCGCTCGCGTGGTGCAGGGAGCGTACGACTACGCGCACGGGCAGGATCGGCCCGTCACCGTCTGGATGCCCACGTGGTTACCACCGCACTATCCCTACTCGATCGAGCAGATCGCCTTGTACCACGGGCGGCTGGCACTTGGGCCGGACGGCAACGACGGCGCCCTGTTGACACGGCTGTTTCCACAGACGCGCATCGAGTTCCGGCCGGACACGACCAGTCGCGAGGCCGTCTGGCAGGCGGCACGACGCGGCGAGGTGATCGTGTGGGGGGAGACGGATCAGCAGCCGTTGCTGACCGACCAGGAGCCAGCCGTCTTGCGGCCACTGCGGCGCGGCGAGCGGCGGGAGTTCACCCACCACTCGCTCGGCACCCGGCGGATCGTGGTAGCGTGGCGAGACTGACCTTCAGGCGGCCGGCTCGTCCAGTACGGCGAGCAACTGGCGCGCCAGTTGCCGCGCCCGCTCCATCCGCGTGTCTGCGGCCGGCTGCGCTGGCGGGGTGGACGGCTGCGCGCTTACACGGTCGA
>ERZ869907.340-NODE-340-length-15612-cov-100.364916_pt1 | contig 15612 bp, 19 predicted proteins | sample MGYA00579309_ERZ869907 | MGnify/ENA primary metagenome ERZ869907 (study PRJEB32216, sample SAMN09231814) | wastewater metagenome | place: USA: Maryland | collected 2016-07-30 | study: EMG produced TPA metagenomics assembly of the PRJNA472060 data set (Reclaimed... | reverse complement strand
CCATCACTCATATCCCAAGTTACCGAACTAGCAACGGTGGGCTTATCTAAATTATGGTATCTGCGATTTATGGGTTTCATGATTGTCTCCTTATGCGTAACTTAATCCTGCTCTACCCGCCCAGTTTGCCGCGTAGTTATTCGCTCCCGAGGCATACTCACGCAGGTTTGTGGCTACTGTTCTTCGATAAATATACCACGCTCCCCCTGCGCTTAAATAGCTCACATAGACATACGTGCTGGTCTTTTCGTAATCTTCCCAGGCGTAACCAGTTGTCGTAGAAGCTGGGGTTTGCCAGCTATAGTCTTGATCCGCATTGCTATCTTTTGTGAGTACTTGCCCTGTCGTGCCACCTGCTAAAAGCGATAGGTTAGCTTTCAGCTCCAAAGCCGCTTGTAGATCCAACTGATCTGCTAATGTGCCAGTAATTGTTCCCCAGTCTGTAGAGCCTACGATGGGTCCTGTGCTAGAGCTACTGCCGCCTATAACTTCTTGAACAATCATATCTTCTTCACGAACGCGCCCAAGTACTGCATCAAACTTTGTATTACTCATACAATAGTCGCCTTATCTCGTGGAACATATTTAAGCGTCAAGTGAGCCTTCCATGCTTGCTTATATGTGCCAGCCTTACCAGTTGCGAATGTTGAGCTTTCGCCTTCAGTGCTTTTACCGAGCCGCTGAATAAACCAGTTACTATCTTTGTTCAAATATCCGATGTAGCGCACGCCATTTTCTTCTATGCTGTTCGCATAATCATAGCGGGCGTATATGTCTTGCTCAAGTGCCTTCTCAATATGCCCAAATACCGATTTTAGCGTGCTTATCTCGCTCTTAAGTTCGCCAAAGGCAGCAATAGTCATCTCGGGGTCTAACTTGCTTTGTAGAGCCTCTAATTGCGCTGATGTTTTATTTGCTATTTCGGCAAGCTCTTTGGTGTCGAACTCATTATGCACAATGGGCGCAGGTATCTCTGGGATCTCTACGGTAATCTCTTTCTCGCTAAGTGCTGCCAGCTTGTCGGCTATCTCGCTTTGTTGAGCTTCAAGTTCTCTACGCTTCTGCGCTCGCTTTTTTAATAGGGCAAGTTTGCGCTCATTCACTGATAAGTTCCTCTAGCTCTTTCGCATACTCACGCTCTTTAGCTAGTTCATCTTTCAGCTTCTCAATCTCATCTATGCTTGGATCCGCAGCTACTTTCTTTGCCTTCTTGGGCTTCAGTGCGCCCGCGAGGGTTTTACTGAACTCATCGGCTAGTACAGGCAGAATATCGCAACGGCAGCGTACGTGAAGCGGTGGAGCTTCGAGGTGTGAGTAATCAAGCGTCATAACATTGCCCTGTCCGTCCTCAATCGTATCGCCCTTATTCGCAAAGTTCGCGTCTAGCGCTACATCTTGATAATCCTTTTCAGCTTGCAAGCAGAACTCGCACACATCGCTATCTCCAGCGGTTGTCCACTGCTTGCCTACTACTGCGTCAGATTGCTTATATGCGTCTGTGGTGGCAAGGTTAGCTACGCGCAGAACTTCAGTACGGACTACGGTGTCTATTTGCTTCTGACGTGCGCCATCGAAGAACATTGCTACTTCGGCGCGAATATCGTTTACGCTCGCGCCATTCGCGGTAAGCGTTACGATCTTATCAGTGAGCGCGTCTATATCCGTAATAGTCATGCTCTTGGTAAACTTCTTCACGCTCGAGCGAACTGCCTTGCGTACTTCTGCGCTTGGCTTATAGTTTAGCTTCTCGCCTATAAGAGCATTTGCTGCCATGCCGCCAATCATCGTAGCTTCTTCCATGAGCGGCGTGAAAAGATTTATGCCGAAGCTAATCTCATCATCTACATCAAAGAGTGGCACGTTACTCGCTTTCGCGATACCCTTTTCTTCAATCAGTGCCACTACTGCCATAGTCTTTTCTTCTAGGCGGCTGAGGTAGTCATCGAGCTTCTGGGCGAAGCGGGCTTCTACGCTCTCGATCTTATTTATCTTTGCCCTGTGGTAGCTCACAACTTCATCATTCGTGAAGAACTCTGAATAGCGCACATCTTTCTTCGGAGCTACGTGTTCATGCTCAATAAGTCCTTGCGCTTCTTTTACGGCTTCGGCTGCGATCTGCTTAGTGGTAGCGAGTAAAGCTTTCTGCTTTTCTAGCTTCTTGTGAATGCCAAGCTGCCTAAAGCGCTTCTCGAAGTCCACGTTCTTAATAGCCTTTGGCATTGAGCGTTCTTCTTCTGGTGGTGCTTGTCCGTCTGTCGGACTTACTGGCTCTTGGTCTGGAGTAAGCGGGGAAGGCGCGGATCCGAATTCATCTCCACCCTCTACAGGCGGCAAGTCAAACATCTCGCGGGCTTCGTTACGAGTTAGCCATTTGCCATAACCCGCAGTAGCTTCAGTAATATCTTCAGCGCTATCTTCTGGGTAAGGATCCTCGAAGCCAAAGATAAGCGCGTCAGTTGTCATGGCGGGCAAGTAAAACTCATTCAGGCTATCCACGAAGCTTTGCATTTTAGGCTTAATAACTTCTTTCAGCCAGCCGTACAAAGAAGCTTCTGCGTTAGCGCGGTTTACATCTTCAGTAATCCCCAAGCTTACTTTAGTATTGCCGAAGATACTCATCATCTTGTCGCGTACCCATTTGCTCTGCTCAATGAACTCCATATCGCGCTGGGTAGTATTTAAGGGTTTAATATCTAAGCCGCCCTCAAGGATCATTGTTTTGTGTGCATTACGAGTGCCACCAAATCTACGCTTAAGGTCGGCTTCGAGCCTTCGCATATTATCTGCGTTAATTTTCTGGTCAGTGCGGAGAACGGTGTCTGGTGTAGCGTTATTCAAGAAGAAGCGCTTATTAAAATCTTCGGCATACATATCTGTGTCGATAGCTTCTAATGCCATTTGGATCAAGCCCATGCCGCGTACTGGGTTTAATGGGTTTGGGTTCTTGAAAGGCACGACTTGCTCGGGCGCATACGTTTCAACGCGCTCCTTGCCGTCTACGATTGTCGTGTAGCGATAGCCTGTTATCTTTACGCCACCGCCACCGATGTAATCGAATAATACTTTTACTTTGTTTGGCTCTAAGATATAGATATTCTGCTTCGCGTCATCTATATACCAGAAGCAGTCGCCCGCCATGTCCTTGAATGTTTGGGTGCTATATACAGCGTCAGTAAAGCTTGTGAATGCGTTTAGGCGGTCTAGGCGGTCAAGTGCCTCATGGCTTTCAATTTCAATATACTCTTGCTCGCCATTTATTATCCGTACTTTGTAAAGCTTGAGTTCTATTTTAGAAACAGAAGAAGCCAATGCGTTTAAGTTCGCATAGACCCAGCCTTTGTAGTATTTAGAGTAATCGGTAGGATCGCCAGTAATATTGTTGCTTGAGGTATATCCGCCAGCCGAGTAAACGGTCTTTTCTGCTACTGGCTGCAATAGCGGAGTATCACTACTCCCACTGTTCGTTGAAGAAATCAGATTTATGAGATTTTTCCACATGGCTTGTTTCGACAACTGTGAGGTTGGCTATACTCCGTTCTTGTTCTTTGGCATAAGCGTACTCAGCGAGCGCCCAACTGTCCGCATAATCATCGTGCGCGTTCGGGTCATCTGGGTGATGTACTGATAAGAGTTGTCCTCGATACTCTTGCTGGAGATCCAACATTTGTTGTCGAAACTTCTCTGACTCCTTTGTACTGTTCTTTGGCAGCGTAGTCAATAACTGCTGAATACTAACCTTCAGATTTTTATACATAATGTCCTTGCTCACCGCTGAAAACTTCATGCGATATAGGCCATTGTTCTCGTCCATAAAGTTTGTCTCACGCTCAAACATATCGGGCATGAAGTCGCCCTGTCCTGTTGAGTCTATCGCGAGCGCGCGAATGTTGTAGCGGCTTAAGAAGTCCGTAATAATATCGAATTGGTCTTTATAGTTCTCCCCGCGTAGCTCTAGCCAGTTAATAAGCTCTTTCTTTTCTAGCTCAGAGTTCCAACGAATAATAGTTACGATTGTGCTATCGGGGTGCTTGGCGGTATCTATGCCTGCATAGCATTCATGCTTCTTCTCGTGATGTGTGCGCCCGCGTTCAGTCATAAGAGCGTCTAATTCTTCTGCTGTTGTGAATTGCCCTGTACCGATAAGCCATTTGCCAAAATATGGTCTTTGGATCTCATCACTCTCTAAGCCATACTTCTCTATCTCACCCTTAATGGTTTGCTCATAGATCAAGTGCAGCGGATCCCCAGTAAGCTCAAATACTGTGCGGCGTTGTTCGGCTATCTTATCAAAGTAGAGCTTATTTGCTTCTGCGCCCTGTCCTAAGCGGTAGAAGTTGCAGATCCGAGTGCCAGCAGTACCGATCCACACAACAGGCGCGTTTGTACTTGCACGCATAGGGAGTATTTGCTCTTTTACAATCTGGTCAGGCAAGTCTTGGCTCTCCTCAAAGATAATAAGGTGTAGTGTTTTACTTTCAGGCTTGCTAGTTTTACTTACAGGGAATATATAGCAGCTTGTACCATTCGGCAGCACTAACGTCTTTGCATTGCTTTCTTCTTTTGCATAGCGTTCTGCTTCTGCGCCCTCATACGTTTGCAGATCCGCTTCAGTTTTACGCAAGGCAAGTTTCAGGCGGTCAAAGTCTGTCTTAGCTTGTTCTGCTTGTGGCGCAAAGATAGCTATGTTGATTGGGCGAGAGAATGCCTCTGTGAAAAAAAGCATAATAAACTCAATCGTATGCACGACTGCGGTTGTCTTGCCCGACTGACGAGAGAACTCTGCGTGTATCTCTATCGGCTTGAGCTTCTTAATATCTTCTTCTGTGGCATGGATCGTGAGCTGTAAGTTTGTAATGAGTGCGGCGAATATCTTACGCGCTAAGATAAGCTGGTAGGGGTAGAGTATGAGATTATGTTTCGCTAGTAGGTGCTTCTGGAATAGCACCAACATCTTGTCCGTCATCTATATTGCCCTCCCCAAGTTTGATAGGATCTATGCCATAGGCTTGCAGTAGCACCCTAATAGGGTTTTCACCGCCCTCTACTTCTACCTTTTGCTTGAAGTCTTTTGCTTTACGTTCCAAGTACCATTGAGCATTTTTTACATCTGTAAGGCTCGTTACAATAGTTTGCTTGGCTTTTAAGATAGGCTCTGATTTCCAGCCCTCTCTTTGCTGAGAAAACTCTGGGTTTTTCTCGATATGTTCATATATAGTTCTTGCAGATATGCCAGCGTAGTGCGCAGCTTCCTCATCAGTAGCTCCAATCAGGTAAGCTTGGCGTAGCTTGTCTATAGTTTCTGGCGTCATAACAGTTGGTCTAGGCATTATTATAATTCCGTATGGTGCGTGCCAGTCGGTATTGCACCGCTTTCTTCAGGCTGGAAGCCTAACGCTTTACTTTCAAGCTCGGCACGCTTACCCTTATACATTTTAGCACCAGCGTCAGCTATTGCCGAGAATGGCAATATAGGTACTGTTAAATCTTTTTGTTTTGTTTTATCTATGAATAGGATATACCTGAACTGATACCATTTGGCTAAAGTAGCGTTCATTTTATTCATCCAAATTGAACCAGAAGCTTTACCATTAGCCATAACCACATACTTAGATTTATCATAGGTAAATTTGTTTACAACCTCACCAGTAGGCAGATTGTATATTTTTGTATTTTTTCTTATGTCTGTAAGTTTAAATCCGCTAGCCCTGTAAATAGTACCGTCTCCGCATTGTGTTCCGTCAGCAAAGCTAACTACCCATTTTATATGAGGCGCGTGTTTTTTTATAAGCCTTAATGCTATAGCTATACACCTGCTCTCGCTATTCTTCGGCAAAGTATCATCAAATGCCATGCGGTTTAATTCAATAAATTCATTCCAGCCAGTACCTTTCACTAGACCCTGTATCTTGGATTTATCTAAGCTCGGGCCGAACTGCATAACGCCATGCAACTTATCATCTAGGTATGCGCCAAAATGCAACTGGCTATTCGGCACGACCTTGCCGCTATAATGGTGCTTTCTTACAAAAGCATTCGCCAGGCTGCTATGTATAGATTTAACCTGTATCTGCTTAACTACCGACATAAAAACTCGCTATGTAATATAGGGCGTTGCCATTGCTGTTTTCGTTTTCCTCGTCTGGTATAACATTTGGTTTGGCTTTTTTTATTGCTTGGTAAACTATGTCAACCTGGCTAGCTGATAGCGTGAAAGTTATTTGCTGCAATCCCCTTTCGCTATCGGGCAATGATATATCTTGCTCGCTTAAATCTAAAGGCATTAGCACATTTAGCCGTAATGCTTCATAGTCCTCATCTAGCTTCAATTCCTCTAGTATCTCAGCCAGTTTTAACTCATCAAACTTACCAGCGATTGCCTGGCTATTCATAATCACGTTGAGCTTCTTCTCTTGGTGCTTATCGAGGTCTACTACATTACAAACCGCTTCAGTCCAGCCAAGGGCGAGCATGGCGTTCATACGCTGGTGGCCAGAAATTAAAGTCATGTCTTTATTCACGATTAAGTTCTCTTGCTGCCCGAAAGTCTGCAAAGATTTCTTCAAGCCGTCAAACTCATCTTTCGTAATTGTTCTTGGATTATATTCGGCAGGATCTATGTTGCTGAGCGCTATAGTGGTTATATTCATATCTTGCCCTGCCAGTAATTGTTAATAACTTTATCTAACGCATAATGCCAATCTCTATGGCATTCGCCGCATAGCACCATTAAGTTTGACTGCGTATCTGCGCCATGTAATTGTCTTGGCTTTATATGGTGCATATATAAGTCCTCATTCTTGCCACAGCGGTTACAGGGTAAGCCAAGCATTCCAGTGGTTGCTTTCTTACGTTCAGCCTGGCGTTTACGTTGTGCTGCAATAATATCTGGGTGTTCTTTTCTATAGCGCGCATTGTAGGCATTAAGCTTGGCTCGGTTACGCTTTCGATACTCAGCTTTGAGATAAGATTTAGAACATTTTTCAGAGCAAAAAGAAGTCTGCTTACCAGTAAGCTTTCGGCTACATTTCTTACATGATGGGTGTTCGTACATTTGAGCTTATTGTACCACTCCCCCACTCCAGTGTATATACCACTTTTTTTATTTCTAACCTGTAGAGTGCGGTAGGGGAGTGCTATATGTTCGGTTTTACAGGTATAGCCATTTTCGGTATGGGGAAGGGGAACAAATAGCGAAAGTGTTCGGTTACTCATTGTTTTATAATATACTCCCAATTAAGTCCCTATATTCGTCTACGCTCTTTCGCACATCATACTCTTTACGGTACAACTGCCATAGCGGAAGCACACTTTTATTACGCTCCGAAGCGCTCTCATAGCGCTCAACTTCATCGGCAGTCGTTGCCACTGGCACGCCACAGAGAATACTTTGCACTGGTCGGTTGTTGCTCTTAAATCTGTCTTGCGGGCGAGTACCTTTTGGCAGAATTGCGATGTCGTGCTGCTGAATAATGTCATACGCATTCGCATTATTCCAAAGCTTGAAGTCATACTCGAACGGTAAGCGCGGATCGTCATTGCTTATAATCGTGAAGTCGAGCTTGTGCCTTTCGATTGCGGGGATCGCATAACGTAAGAGTTCAGCATTATGCGAATAGCCAAACCATACGGCTTTTTTGAGCGGGGTGGTGTGGTGTTTGATTGTTGGAAAGTCCTCAATTACGAAGCGGTCTGGAATACAAAGTACGGGCTTGTCAGTCAGTTGCCGAATAAACTCCGCGAGCGCTTCGGTGCTGGTTACAACTGCGTCCACCATGCGAGCTGTTTCGGTAATGAAGCACGCCTTTGTTATTGCGCCCTGGCCTAGCCAATCAGCATCGCAGATATCTAAGATACTTGGCACTCCCATTTCGCCAGGCAAGGTATAGGCAGCCGAACGGAATGTCTCGCCCGAGCGATATACTTTCTGGAATATCATTGCGTCAGGCTTCTCACCGTATTTATATAGGTGCATTTCAGGCCAGTACTTCATAAGGTTTTTAATGCGTATCTTTGTAGAGCCAATGTTCTTTTTATTGTGGAAACTGCTCGAAAGTGAATGCCGCTATCGACTTCATACTTTCACCCCCTTTCGCTTATTATCCATTCGCTTATGGCAGCTAACACATAGCCTGAGCCAATCTGAACGGTCAAGAGTATATTCACCACTCAGATTAGCCCAGTGAAAGCGTCTGGTATTATCGTGGGTAAACCCACATTTTTCACATATAGTTGGTTTCCCATACTTTTTTTGCATTTGCCAGTGTACCTGGCTATATTGTGGGATTGCCTTTCCATGAGCTATTTTTGGATTTCTTCTATTCTTCCACGTACAAGTATGGCATTTACCTGGTATATGAGATAATCTCCAAACTCCGCAATCTAAGCACTGGCTCTTGTGCCACTTGCCGTCTATCATTTTATACTTTGTAAACTCATTTTTTACAAAAGTCATGCCTGACTCCATATCTTATTACCATTCCACTCTGGGCGCTCTCCTGCCGCTACTTTGGTAAGGATCTCGTATAAGTCAGCTTGATAACGTTCTTCAGTAAAGTACTCTAGCGCTGTTTTCTTGCCTGCTTGTCCAATAAGTTCTGCTTCTCGGAAGTTATGATTTACGAGCTGGTCGATAGCTTCGATGTAGCTTAAGGGATTATCAGGCATAATAAAGCCATTCTTACCTGTCTGAATAAACTCGTCTGCATTATGATAACGGCTCGAGAGTACGCAAGATCCAGAAAGCATAGCTTCAGTACGGCTTCTCGGCATAGGCGAATCCTTAAAAGGGAAGATAGTTACGAGCGCCCGCCCGATTGTTTCCTTATAGTCCTGCCAATCCACTACGGCATAGTTTACGTTCGTGTGCAGCACTTCTAAGCCTACGCGGTCTGGCAGTCCTTCCTTAATGTGGGAGATAAGCTGCCGATTATAATACTTATCTAGCCCAGCAGGGGAGAGGGGAAGTACTACGAGAGGCTCTTTCGGCAAGTCCAGCCAATCATTTTGGGTCATGCCATGAATAAGCGGGTAACCCCAACCCCATCGGTTTACGCTCTCGTAACTATTCACAATCATAAAGTTATCGCCCACCAGCTGCTTCATGCCGTCTATGTGGCGTGGCTTTCCCTTGCTGTCGAGTATCTCCCCACCGTTGATCACAATATCTTCTGTGTAGCGCTCGTCCCACATAGGCGTTCCATGATTTATCACAACCTTCGGAATGTCCTGAATTACTTCGTTCAAATGCCGATAGAGATGCCCTTTGCCAATTTGCGGATCAACACATTGCTGGTCTACTGAAAGAATAGCCACATCGTATTTACCTGGCTCGTAATAGCTTGCCCAGTTTAAGTGATCTGGCTGCTGCCTATGCGAATTACGACCCCAGCGCCTTACATTGTTTTGCAGATAAGTAAACTCAACATCATAATTTTCAGCGAGCTTAAGCTGCTCGTAGTTATTGCCTAAGTGATTTAGTATGCCAAATACTCGTAGCTTGCTCATGTTATAACCCCATTTTATAAAGCATATCTTTGCTCTCAATAATCTCTTGGCGCTTGGTATATTTATTGCTGGACTTCTTAGCTGCGTCAGCCTTAGCTGTTTCAATATACGTATGCGTAAAGCCTTGCGCTCTGCTTCTTGCTCTCACCTCTTGCGATAAAGATCCGTAGAGTGTGCAGCGCTCCGAGAACATACCCATCTGAATAATCTCTGCGCGATAGATACAACTAAAGTTTTCCACGAAGTCTTTCTTGCCGCCCTTATTGCCATACAACCATTGCTTCGGTGCAGCGTGAGCGACAAACTCGGCTATTGCTTCAACGTGCATAACTTGGCGCTGGTCATCGAACACCAATATATCTCCAGTCGCTTCAATAATGCCCAGATTGCGGGCGCGGGCGAGTCCATAGTCATCTCCAAAGCTATTCAGGTATACGACAGGCTTCGCCGTCATTCCCCTGAATTCATCTACAAGCTTTTTAATATCTGGCTCATTGCCGTCATCAGCTACAATAATCTCTATATTCTTATACGTCTGGTTTTCTATTGCTACCAGGCAAGCGAGAAGCGTGCGCGGATCCGAAGCAGTAGGCACAATTACACTCACAGGAGTTTCTTCTGACTGCATTTGTCGATACAGTTTCTTGTAAAGCCAAGCCCTGCGCTGGTCAGTATAGCTCTTTACGGTTTGCCATGCCTTTTGAGCGATATCATGCAGGGCTTTCTTATCTGCAAGCGCCTTAAATATAAGCTTGGCGAGTGCGTCCACATCTTCTTTTTCATTCGGATTAAGAATAAGATTTTCGCCATTGTATAAATCTGGTACGTGTCCAACATTGCGCGAGAGAACAGGCACGCCCGAGAACATAGCTTCTAAGATTGGCATTGTGCCGCTCTCGAAGTTGTCCTGGCTATTGCATACGTGCAGCGTAGCTTCTGAATACGCCTTAGCAAGCGCCTCGTCAGATATATCTTGAGAGAAGGTAGTTGTGCGGCACGCTGCAACTTGAGCAAAGTAAGCTGGATCAGATATGTTTCCAACTAAGTGAAAGCTCACATTCAGTTCTTGGCACGCTTGCGCTACTTCGAGAATGCCCTTCTTGGCTTCTATGCGGTTTGCTACCATGAGAACAGTATCGTGGCTCGTAGCTTCTTCTCGGAATGTATAGTTTTTAGGATTGCGAGTGATTGGGTGAAACAAAACATTCTTATAGCCACGCTTCAAATCCGCTTCAATACTCTTATTGCACGCTACGATATAATCGTACCCACTCCAATCTCCTTCGATAGAATACGGATTGAAGTGCCGTAGAATGCTTGGCTTGTCCTTCAGCTCTGGCAAGTGAGTGCGTAACATCTCTGCAGTTCTAAAATAATGATAGTCAATAATATCTGCTTGCGAAGCTAATTGCACAAAGATTGCGATGTCCTCTTGGCTTGGGCGCTTCGGGTGAATAGCTATCACTTTGTAATCGTAACCATTCATGTATGGAGCTACGCCAGTAGCGAGCCGATCTATCGCGGTATTCTCTTTATCGGTTACAGCAAGTATTTTTATCATTAGTGCCACTCCACGAGTTTTACGCCTGCGCCACGTATGGCTGCCATAAGCTCATTTTTATCAGTCGTAGTATACTCGCGGACTTTATTCGGGTGAAATTCGCACCACAGCTCGTTGATTACGCCAATGGTTTTGTCATTTAGCATTTTATTAAAAATTGGAAACTCTGCGCCTTCAGTATCTGACTTCACAATCACATACTGCTTCTCGAATTGCTGCACCCATTCAGTAAAATCAAAAGTCTGCATGGTTTGTATTTTACTCTTACCCCAAATTTCTTGCTTCCCCTTCATAAGTGTAGACCCCATAGGATCAGCAGCCTGATCTACTGCAAACTCCATTTCACCGTCCTCAATCCATGCTGCCTGATTGCTTATCTGTTTTATCTGCGGTGTGGTGTCCATCAGCTCGTTGAGCTTCATAAAAAACTTCGGGTTTGGCTCGAAGGCGTATATAGCAAACTTGCTGGCGGGCGCTGGTAAGTCTTGAGCCTTAGTAAGAAAGTATTGAATTGAGTCGCCGTCATAAGCACCTAAGTCAATAAATATATATTTCACTTTGCGAACTCCACTATACACTTACGCGAGCAATACTTGCCATGCCCTGCGCGAAACTGAAAACCAGGCACTTCAAATATTTTTTTGCAGTTATTACATTCGACTATAAACCATGTACCGTTTTTTGCGGTTGTTTTTTGATTGACTGGTTTCTTATGGATAGCCATGTGCTGCTCTCTACTCACCACCATTAGATTATCAAGTTTGTTATTTTTCTTATCACCATCTATATGATGTATATGCTCTGAGCTACTTAACTTTCTGCCAAGTGCGCGCTCTACTATCACTCTATGCTCTCTAACATACTTTTTACTGTCTTGCTCTTTAACTAAAACATATCCCCGATCATTGACGGTTTTGCCACCTTTCCATGCGTGGTGCTTAGCGCCTCTTGGTAGAGCATTTTTAAGCTTTTCTAGTGTCTCTGGGGTTTTTTTAACGCCAGTAGAGTGCTTTCTCATAATCTCAGAGAAGCACTGACTCGAGCATGTCTTGCCAGTATATTTTAAGAACATGCTACCACAAACCTCGCATTTTCTTTCTTTCATAAATTAAGTATATATCCATCATAGTTACTTAGTAAAGGTGCAAATATATCCAAGTGTATTATGGTCATACTCTTTCGCGCCACGCAAGCGTTCCACGCTATTAAAATGTAAAAGCCCATAGCTATCAGGTTTGCGCTTCGTTACATTCATAACTTTTAAGTGTGCAAGCTCGGCATACTTCTTAATCCCAGCGAGCGTATAGCGCAGATAGTCCTGCTCAATAGGCTGATGGACTGGATAATAGAAGGGGAAGCTGGCATATATTCTGCCTGTTGGCTTTACAATACTTGCAAGGTTTTTCATTGCCCGCACAGGATCATATACATACTCAAATACTTCTAAGCAATACACCGCATCAGCCATGCCTTTATAGCCATCTAAGATTGGAGCGTGCAAGTTTATATCTACTGCCACATCAGGCTTCTTTCCCTTATGCGGACTAGGCAAGTCAAAGATTACATACTCGCTTACTTCCCAGCTCTTTACGCGGCGTTCTAATTGCTCTTGTGATCCGCCAACGTCATAGACTGTTCCAGCTTTTACTTCATGCTCTCTTAGCCAGGTATTTAAGCTCTCTCGGTACGAACTACTCATGCTAACATCTCCAGATATTCTTTTACCATTCTATTGCTATCAAAATACAAAGCGCCATGCTCATCAAACATCTGCATAATCTCATACGAGCCGCCAGTGTTCGCCATATTGTATGGATCGAGTATCTCGCAGCCTGAACAGAGAGCTTCTATAAGGGTATTCGAGCACGCATCATTGAAGTACGTATAGATAAGCTGGTCAGTGTTTTTATAGATATCTGCAAGCGCCCGCGGATCCTGCACCACGCCCAAGTATTGAAACTTCTCATTGCGATAGAAGTCAAAGTTATATTCCCGCAGCTCATTAGAAAACTGTCCGATAATAGTTAAGAGCGAGTCCTGCTCTAAGCGGTACTCACGCTCATAAATATAGCGAGCCATTTCCCAATTCTTTGTTTCATCGCGATTGAAACGCGAGTATAAAAATCTCTGGACTGGCGACTCATGCCGATTGCTGTCATTGAAGATAGAGAGGTCGCAGCCGTTATGTATCACCGCCCACTGCTTCGGCACAACCCAGCCCGCAAGTAAGTCGCGTGCGAACTCGCTTTGATACACCACCACGTCAGCCATCAGCGCAAAGTCCTGCATTCGGCTCATGCCAGTATTGCGGTTGCGTGAGTTACGAATAATATTATCAAGCCGCAGAATAATAAATTTACCATCTGCCTTCGCTCGATTTACTTCTTCGCGTTCTACCATGCTCGGGCTTGGTATCACATACACTTGGCTTTCTTCATAGCTGCCTAACCTGCCGCCTAAGCCCTTTGCGAACTCTCGCGCCCAAGTCCAACCCCCGCCCAAGCGATTAGGCTCATATTTAGCTATGTGTATTTTAGGCATGAGCATACGGTGCTACCAGTTTTATAAAGTGCAGCACGCGATCCCATTGGCCGTTGCGATGAATCTCTTCGCCATGCCCCCAAAAGTGCAAGCGTACGGTATTCGTATGCGCTTGATCTATGCCTCGCTTCAACTTAGCTTCAGCATACGTAAGCCAGTCCACACCATACTCAGCCCTATCAAAGCCAATATGCGCAGTTGTAACTTTTTCGTAAGGGTTTTCATCTTTGTAGATATTGCCAACTTTTACAGTTCGAGCAGATTTATAGCCTGCAGCTTTTACTTTCTCAACAATACTTTGATCGTAATAGCCTCTCGGGTAGCAGAAAGAGTTGATAGGCTGGTCGAACATATCTTGTAGTATTTTACGGCTATCAACTATCTCTTTGTCTTGCAAGGCAGGATCTATGCGAGTAAGCAATAAATGATCCACGCCATGCGCACCAATCACAAAGCGATCTGCGACTTCTTGCGCTTGGTCTGGTGTCATCGGTTCTATGCCCTTGCTTTCGAGATATGTAATCCAATGCGCGGGCAAGTACATTGTAGTTTCTATATCGTACTTCTCAAGTATTTTGCAAAGCTTATAATCGAATACTGATCCGTCATCAAGCGAGAATGATATACTAAGCTTCTTCATTTTGCTGTTTGTGATATTCGTTTAGATCTAGTATCGCATTTATCATAAACGCCATATCGCCCGCCTCTACGCTCTCCGCATAACTTGCGAGGGCTTGTACGTCTTTATCCCAACACTTGCTTGTCCAGCCACGCTCAAAGCCAATAGCTCTTGTGTGCATTCTATCTATGCGCTTATCTGAAGTCCAAGCTTGATGAATACGAATAGGGTTAGAGTTAGATTTCTCTGCTAACGAATAAAGCGCATTCACGAATGTAACCTTAAAAGCTCCCCAGCTATTCTCTACGAGCTTTGTTATCTCGGCTTCGCGGGCTGTGGTGATGTGGATCTTAATGTCTGGACTCATATAGCGCCACATAATCTCTGCGCAAGCGGTTGCGGTTTTTTCTTCTCCGCCCACAATAAGCATTTCATGCCTACGCGGATCCTTTTGGTCAGGGTATTTCCAGAAATGTACGGGGTAGTTTCCTTCGCCTATGAACTCAACTGATACGGCAATGCGCTTGCCTGTTTTCTCTACAAGCTTATCTACTGTGCCTGGCATAAGTGCGGACTTAATTAAAATAAGCGGCGTATCAAGCCACTCAATAACTTCCTCAACAATACTCATATCTAATTCGCCGTTAGCATTTAGATTTGTTGGTACGCACACCAGCGCTATGTCGCAGGCGTTAATCTCATCTTTTGATCCAACGCCCACGTCATAAATATACGCGTCAGGGAATACCAAGTTATAGCTGCTGCCTACTACGCCCTTGCCACCGACTATTCCAACCCTCATTCGCCATTCTCCTTTTTGCTTATAATATCATAATACTGCGCTATCTCTGCGATCATCTGCACAAGATCCTCTGCTGCCAGAAGCGCCATAGGCTGTGAGTAGTTTCGCTTAAATACTACGACAGGCTTTTCTAATGCGCCCGCGTCCTTCTTTGCTTGCTCATACCATTCCCATACTTTTGTGTTTTCTTGATTTTTACACTCGAACGAATAAGGCAGTTTAGTTCTAATATCGCTCTTAAAGAAAGTAAGTGCGCCCGAGAGCGGCATGGGTTGTGCGGTTGGATCCGCACCAGTCTTTCTGAGTTCTCCAGCAAGCCAAGCTTCAAGCGCTCTCCCTTTGGCTTTTTTAGACGAGTGTGTATTCGCTTTACGCATTTGCGAATACTATATCACACTAGCGTTTTCTACGAATAATGTAATAGATAACAGCCAAGATAATTCCAACAGCCACTACGTAAGGCAGTGAGCTGCCTGTCTGCGGTAAGGCTTTTGGGCATAGCTGCTCTTTCAATATCGGATCCTGTGTTGTTTGGCAGTTTCCATTCAGTACAAAATCTTCTGCCATTCCTGGTTTGTCATTCAT
>ERZ869907.339-NODE-339-length-15630-cov-10.891236_pt1 | contig 15630 bp, 19 predicted proteins | sample MGYA00579309_ERZ869907 | MGnify/ENA primary metagenome ERZ869907 (study PRJEB32216, sample SAMN09231814) | wastewater metagenome | place: USA: Maryland | collected 2016-07-30 | study: EMG produced TPA metagenomics assembly of the PRJNA472060 data set (Reclaimed... | reverse complement strand
CCGCGCTTTTCAGCCTGCTTGCGCGCCTCCGCACCGCTTACACGGTTCGCCGGATTGATCTCCGCTGCGACATCCAATCCGAACGGACGGCCAATGTTCTGCGCGCCTTCCGAGAAGTTGAACGTCGCCAACTGTGCGGCGCCGAGCGCTACATCACTGAGACCCGTATCAACCGCACGGCCAAACGCAGCGCCGGCAGTCTCACCAAGCGACGACTGATAATCCTCAATCGTCTTGCTGCGGTCCTTGTAGAGAGGGCCGCCAGACAGGATCGGCATTAGCGACCGGCCTCAAACATCAAGCCGTCCTGCGGTAGCGCAGCCGATTTAAGGTCATCCCACGAGTAGAACACAGGCTGGCCGCCAATCGTGACCGGCTCACCGATCACGCGGAGATACAGGCCCTTGCCCTTGCCGTCAGGCACCCATTCGGCATTGCGCTGAATGTTGCTTGCCAGCGCCGCGCGTGCGTCAGCGTCAGCCATGCCGGAGACGGACGGCGGCAAGTCGAGTTTCGCGACATCAAGACGACCAACGGCAGCCCGCATCCCGGCCTCAACCATGTCGGGGTTTGCGCTCGCGGGAATGCCGACCATCGAGTTATCGACTTCGCGAAAATCGGTGTCGGCGGTGATTTCCTGCGCAGCCTTCGCGGCGGCATCGTCCTTGTCCATGCCGTTGCCCATGTAGGTCAGCGTCAGGCGCAGCACCGAGTCCTGATATTGCGCAAAGGTCTCCCGGCCACCGACCTGAGAACCCAGCATCCGGTTGAGCGATTGCATCCGCTCATCGTCAAGGATCGCCTCTTCGGCATCACCCTTCGCGCCCTTTTCCAACCCGGTCGTCAGGTCATCAATCTTGAGGCTGGCGACCGAGGCGAGCGTCGTAGCAGCGCGGTTCGCCGTGCCATCAGGGTTGCGCGGCATCACAGACGCGACAGCAAGCCCGCCGGGGAGCTTTGTCCCCATCTGCTGCATCACGTCAGGCCATGCGGAGCCATAGGACGCCTGCAATTCCTGCATAGCCTTGCCCTGCTCCTCAGGCGGCAGTGCGCCGATCTGGTCCGCGAGCTGTGCTGCATAGGCATTTGACAGTGGCTTGCGGGCGTATTCCGGCACGTTTTGGCGCTCTTGCTCGGCATAGGAGGCGGCAACGATCTTCGCTCCGTCACCGCTCTTGATAGCCTCTTGCACGCGCATGGACATTTCGGCCACGCCGCCGGGGTCTTTCACCAGCTTGTCGTTCAGGTCCGCCGCGCCGCTTTCGAGAATACGGAGCGTGTCCTGATTAAACTGGAAATTCTCTGGATCGGCCGCTTTTTCGCGCCAGCCCTGAATAACCTTGGCGCGCTCAGCAGGAGTTCCAGCATTCAGCAGATCGCGAATTCCCTCACCGCGCGCGAACGCATCCGCCGTCTTCTTGGCGAGTTTGTCCGCCCCCTTGATCGGCAGGGCCGCAATCACAGCCGGGTCGTATTTCGTCAGCATCTCCGGCGTCGGCACATTGCCGGCAGCAACATAGGCGAGATCATCATCAATCTGCGCCAGATACTCGCCAGCAGCTTCCGCCGCCGCAGCACGGCCCTCAGCAGCGCGGGCGCGGGCCTCAGCCTCGAGGGATTTGATGCCAGCGACGGCGCGGTTGTAAAGCGACACGCGGTCGCCGGGGTCCAAGTATTTGTCCCACTGGCCGGACTTAAGCTGCGCTTCGGCAGCGTAGGGATTGCTGTCGATCATCCCCGCGACGGCCGACGAGGCGATGCTGCCTAGCTTGCTTTCAAGCTGCATCCGGGTTTCGAACGGAATACCGACCGTGTTCTTCAGAAGCGCCTGAGCCTCAGCATAAACGCGCGGGAACGAGCCCGGATCGGTCGCGGCCTCGTTGGCTTTCAGGTCGAATGCGCTGACAATCTCGTTCGAGCGCTTGATCGTGCGGAACTTGGTTTCAAGCTCTGTCGCGCTGTATCGAATGTCGCCAAGGGTTTCTTCCTTGGCCATGTCCATGAAACGGCGCGCATGACCGTTTGGGGCGGCATCATAAGCGGCCTTCCAGTCTTCTTCCGCCGACTTCGCGAGCTTCTCTGAAATGCCGGTCAGGTCTTCGCCGGATGTTTCGGCGGCCTGCATCGCCTCGCGGGCTTTTAGCCGAGCCTGGGCATTGGTCTTGTCGAAATAGATGCGACCGTCGTCTTCGGCCATAACGTCCAGCACATTAGCCGCACCTTTCAGTGCGCCGCCGATCTGCTGAAGGCCGTCACCAATGCTGGCCGTCGGCACGCGCGGCGTGTTCGGCTGCGAGAAGCCGACACCGCGAAACTGGACGCCTTCAAGAACGGGCATTTCAGCGGCTCTTCATCGACTTGAACACGTCCGCGCCGCCTGAGATCAGCGCTGCCGCGCCACCGAGATAGCCGTTCGTCTTGGCCGTCTTCGCGCTGTAGCGATCCATTCCCGCTTGCGTGCGGAAGTTCGCGGCCTGCGTTGTGCCTTGATAGCGCGCGGTCAGCGCCTCCATCTCGGCATCGACAAGGCTGTCCAGCGTGAAGTCCAGCGGCGAGCCGGATAGCGTCACGCCGTTTGCGCCGGTCGAGGCGATCTGCTTGCCGAGAAGGCGGCTATTCTGCGTGCGAACGGCGGCTTCGTTGACCGCAGCTTCAGCCTCAGCCGTCTTGGCGGCGTTGTCATTGGCCTGCGCCTGCGCATTCGCGGCGGCAGATGCCTGGTTGCCCTGAACGACAGAGCCGACAGCTGACACGGCAGCCGAGGCGGCAAGCGCAAGCGAGATCGGGTCTGCCCGCAGCCAGCCCCAGACTGACGGGTCAAACGCCGTGAGAACAGCTTCCATCATTTGCTTCTGATCCACACATCGTAAGAGCGACCGTCAGGCATGGTTTCGGCCTTCCCTGTCGTGGCAAAGCCGAGAATTTTCATCCATTTGGCATTCGCCGGCACATCACGGCGCACATGCGCGAGGACGTCGCCGCCGCGCTTGTCGAGAACCGCCATGCAGGCGCGTGTTGAGGCGAGCATCGCCGGACGCGAAGCCTTGCCCATGAACGCCCAGGCGTAGCTCTGCCCGCCGATCTCAGCGAGGCCCGCGATTGCGACAGGTTTCCCGTGAAACACTGCCGTCATGGCCGCGCCTGAGAACAGAATGGCGTCAGCCAATTCGGCCGAAAACCGTAACGACATGTCAGACTGACTGTCCTGCAGGTCGATCTGCCAGAGGTCCGCAGCCTCGAATGGGCGAATGTCGATCATTTCTCTTGCGTGTCGAGGATGGGCCACGCGCCGACAATCGTCAGCGGGATCGGCTGATCCTGTTCAAAGCAGACATAGCCGTCGGTCTCATATCCGCCCGGCCACGCCATACGGTGCGTGTCGCCGGTCAGCGGCGTTACCGGCCCGCTCATCGGCATCGACGGATCGCGGAGGATCGTGCGCTCCTGCTTCGTGTCCGTGCCGAAGAGGAAGGCGAGGCTGTTGAACACCCGGAAGGAAATCGAGCTGATGCGCTTCGTCTTGGCCTGCGCCGTGCCATCCGGTGATCCGGCCTCAATACGCACCGTGCGCGCCCGCTGGCGATACTTGAGACCTGCCGTCCGGGTCGTATAGCTGCCGTCCAGCGTGATCGAGCCGCCTGACACAACACGGTCGGGATGCACAGTGCCGTCAGCCAGAACGCCGACAGTCTCGCCTTCAAGGTGTGAAAGGCCGGTAATCGTGGTCGAAGCGCCCGTCTTGGTCACGCCCGCGTCAACGTAGAACGCATCCGCCATGTCGCCATCGAGGCGCCAGCTATGGTCCAAATATTCCAGATGCCGGACCGTCGCGCCGTTCACGGTTCGCGCCACGATGAGGAAGATGTCATCCAGCGCGCCATCGGGAGATGGGATCGTCTGGACGCATTCCACCATTGCATCCGTGCCTGCGATCGTGTGGCGCTGCCAGCCGGTCAGTTGCTCGTCCTGGTCGTAGGTGAGCGCCGCCATCGTTCCATCGCTCAGCGCCAGCCACATCACGCCGTAGGGCGCGCCTGAGTAGGCCAGAGCCACCGCGCCATCGCCCAGCACGTAGGGGTGGAGGATCGTCGTATCGCGGCCCTTGTAGCGGTCGTTGTCGTAAGCAAAGGCGATCTCGCGGAGGATCTGCGAGCCCTTCTGCAAGGACAGCGTGACCGGCCCGACCTTCGCCGGCCGCACGCGCGAGGAGCCGCTTGTGGTCTGCGGGATCGCCCGGACGTTCGACTGCGAGAACGGCTCGTTATTGGTGGACGGTGCAATCAGGTATTCGCCGCCGGTCGTCAGCGCGAGGATGCCTGTGCCGTCAGGAACGATGTGGCGGATTTCGTTGACCGACTGGCTCGCGACCGTCACCGTCACGGCATAGTCCGCCGTCACGAGGCCGCCGGAGTCACGCGGGGCGAAGTTTAGATAATCACCAACTACCGAGGCATAGATCGTGTCCGGCTGCTGCGTCGTCGCCGCAAACACGAGCCGGTCCTGATACAGCGTCACCGTCTGCGGATACCCGTTCAGGTCGTTCCATGCGCCCTCTGCCCAGCGGGTCGTCGTGACGCCGGTCAGGGGATATGGGATGGTCTTCAGGACGGTTGCGGAAACCTGCGTGGCGCTCGTGTAGGCCGTAACGCGCAGCACGCCGTAGAGCGAGCCCTCAAACAGCCACTGGACGTTCGTTCCCTGCTTGCCGTCGTAGCGGCTGCCCTCGTCATGGATCGGCGGGACGGTGCCGGTCTTACCACCCGTTCCGACAGCCGAGGCCGAATAGATGCGGCCATTGTAATAAACCCGGTCGCCTACCGTGGTCGTGACGCTCGGCTCCCACGGCGACAGGCCGGCCACCGCCAGCGACGTCGGCCAGACGAGGAACAGCGAGCCGACATGGCCGCTCTCAAAATACGGGTTTGACATCGTGACGGTGATCCCGCCCGTCCGCGCCGAGAACGACATCGCAAGCGTCGTGTCGGTATTGTCGTCCAGAAACGGGCCGTCATCGAACGATGGCGTTGTAAGCGCCCAGCTCGTCGTGCCGCTGCGCGCGATCTTGCGCTGCTTGTAGCCCCGGCAGGCGACGTAAAGCACGTCCGCCGACTGCACCCATTGCAGGTCCGGCAGATCGGCATCGGCCCACGGATGCGCGATTTCATACGCAACGCCCGGCGAGCTTTCGACCACGGCGTAGTTGACGATAAACCGGATATACCCGTCATTCAGGACGAGCATCGCCGCGTCATCGTCGGAGAAGACGAAGTTGATATACCAGGCTTCCCTGGCCGAATTGCGCACCGCCGCGATGTGGCGTGAGCCGGGGCGGCCGGTTGCCCCGCCCTGCGGCAGCGGGATCATGTTCTCCAGCCGCGACAGGCAGCGGGCATAGACGTCCAGATCGACGCGCGCCTGCGCAAGCTCGCTGATTTCGCCGCCGTTGAACGCAAGCAGGCCCACCGCCGCGCGTCCCATTACGCGGCCATCCGCTTGCAGAAATAGAAGACTGTCTCCGGGCGCACGGCATACGCGGCGCCAATCTTTGCAAAAGACAATCCATCTTCACGAAGCCGCTTGATCGTCGGCCACACGTCGGCGGAAAGTTTAACAATCGCCGGGTTGCGCTTCAGAAACAGTTCACGCTTCGCTTGACGAAACTCGTCAGTGTGGCGACGCCCGGACGCAAGCTGTGCCAGCTTGGCTTTGGCTTGTTCGGTCTGACGATAGCCAAGAGAGCCACGACCGCCGCGCGTCATGTTGTAGCCCTCCCCGTCAATCATCGAATTGTGGCGCGCGACTTCTTGCGCCTCTAAGCGCCAAGCCTCATCGGCGTCGCTCGTCTCGTTGAGGATTTCCCACGCGAACGCCGTAACGCCATGCTCGCGCAGCGCCACGTGAAACGCATAAAGCGAACCCATCGCAGCCTTGCTGGCATGCTTTGCCTTGCGCGCTTGCAGGGTCTGCTTAGTCGCGCCGACATACTTCTTGCCGTTCGCGGTGTTCGTGGCGACGTAAACAATCACGGCTTGCCCTGCGGCTGCTGCATCTGTGCGAGAGCCGCCCGCACCTCATCACGCAGCGCGATCATCTCGGCTTTCTCGTTCGCCGCGTCACGCTCCGCCGCCCACGCCAACTGATCACCCAGCGGCGGATGCGTTTTGGTCTTCGACGCGGGCATCAGTAGCGACCTAGAACCAGGTCGTCTTCGAGCCGATCAACGGGCGGAAGCTCAATCGCGTTGTTCCGACGCGCGGCCTTGATCGCCGCATCATAGCGCGCGGAGGCGATTTCCATCTTGGAATTGGACTGCGTGATGCTCTCGCAGATTTCCATCGCGAGATTGAAGGCAACCGCATCCGCGAAAAGCTGCGGCCAGCGGCTCACATCATCGACAACAGAGGTGTAGCGGACGTTGAGCGCCGCGCCCTGGTTCCATTTCGTCAGGATGGTTTTGACATCATCCGTGCTTTCGATGGTCCACTGGCGACGATCCAGTTCCGGGCAGTCGATGACGAAGGCGCAATCCGAGGGGAGCGGATAGGCGTATTCCCACTCAAACTCCGGCTCCGTGGCGCTCGCGGCCAGCGACGTGCGCTTGATCGAGAAAGACCACGGGTTCGCCTCAAACTCGGCCTTGTATGTTCCGGCCCATGCGTCACTGAGCAACGTGGCGGACTTCTGCACATCTGACGTGGAAGTCAGGCGGCTTTCGCCAATGCAGCGAAGCGCCTTGTTCCAGATGTCGATTTGGGAGGTCATCTTGGCTTAAGCGAAGGCGAAGTTGAGGCCGAGAACGTCACCCGCCGCAACAGCCGTTGTGTCGGCATCGGCCGGCAGAGCCGTGATCGCATAGGCAAGCCCGGCGCTGAAATAGTGCGGGCTATCGAACGAGAACGAGAACGGCGAGCTTGCCTGAAGCGGCAGCGTATAAACCGGGATGTCCGTGCCGACGGTCGGCGCTGACGCCTTGTTGTAAAGCTTGAGATAGGCGACTGCCGCCGTCGCCTTCAGCCCGAAAATCTTGAACAGGTCACAGGCCTGCCCACGTGCGCCCGTGGCGTTCGTGGTCGCAGCGCAGGAAACGAGGCGTGACGTCAGGTTTGGCTTTTTGACACGATCCCACGTCGCGCCGTTGAAGACCGAGGAGAAGGCGCTGACTTTCTGCGCCGTGAGCGTGTTGCTGTTGCCGTCAACACCCGTTGTATCGTAGCCGACCGGGTTATTGCCATCGGCCTGCATGAGCTGAACGCGAAGCGACCCGTAAAGCCCTGCCTGCAAGCGGCTCCGATTGCCCGTCGTGCGAACGGCGGGGGTAACGTCATAGGTCGCACCGACGAGAACCGGATTGCCCGACTCCGCTACGTTGTTCGCAATGTTGCCTTCGACCGGCTGGCCGACAGAGCTTTCGGCATAGACGCCGACGCTCGCGCCGCCCGCCTCCTGACGCAGCACCTGCACGGTGCATGGGCCGGGGACAACCATGTAAGGGTTCTGCTTGTTCAGCGACCCGATGTTGACGACTGCGCCCGGTGTCGTCACCTGCACGATCGCGCTGACGTTTGCGGGAATGTCGCCTGAGGCAACAAAGAGGCCAAGCCCGACGGACCCGCCTGGGCCTACAGCGACCGTGCTGGACGTTGCGACCGTCTGTGCGGCAGCCAGAATGGTGCTTTGCGCCATCTCATTTCACCAAAGAAAAAACCGCCCGAAGGCGGCTTGTTGTCGAAAAGAAAAGAGGCCCGGCGGGTTAGGCCGGGCCGTCTCGTTCAGGAAGCTTCAGAAGTGCGCGCACCGGCACGCGGACCAGCACCGGGCGGCCGCGCATTCGGGCCGGGGGCCTTCACACGCGGAGCCTTTGCCACACCGATGAACCACGTCGATCCGTCAGCGGGTTTGCCGTCCTTGTCCAGACGATCATCGTCCACGTCGAACTCCTCGCCCGCAGCGCGGACCTGGCTTCCGTCGTGGCCTGTTTCGATTGCGATAACACGCGCCATTTCAACTTCCCTTTACTGGACCGTGAAGGCCGACTTGTAGATGCGGTTGCTCTGCGGCGTGGTCGTTATGAACGCATCGATGGCGCCGGCCGTGAATGGGCCGGACGCAACCGTGTAGCGAACGCCGATGTAGCGCCGGAAGAGAGCCGACGGCAGTTTCGCAACAAGGATCTGCGAGCCAGCCGAGGCATACGTGGCGAACGCCAGCGTGCCAGAGGTGAGCAGGACCGTCGCATTGGTCGAAAGGCCAACATCGTCAGCCGTCTCAAACGTCACGATCAGCGTGGCGTCAGAGCTGGTGTCGGTGATGGCAACCGCCGTCTGCACGACAAGGTAGATGTCCTGAAACATCCCACCAAGGTCGATACGGGCATTGCCCGCCGTGACCGCCGAGATGGTCGCAGCGCCCGTGGTCTTCGTCAGAATGTCATAGACATTCGACGAAATGGCGGTGGAGGTGACCGCCTGGGCGTCGGAGAACTCCAACTGCTTATCAACATACATAGTGGTGAGCCTCCTACGCTTAAGTGAGCGCGGTTTCGGTTTCGAGGATACGATCCACGGTGCGAACCGGAACGCCCTGGAAGGCCAGACCGCCGGGGCGAACCACGGCGCCCGGACCCATCTGGCCGAACTGGTTGAACGCATCCTGGACCGAGAGAACGGCGTTCGACTTGTCGAGCGCGTTGACGGCCAGCATTTCCTTGACCGTGCGCGAGGCGTAGAACGCCGCGTTGCCCTTGCCCTGCATCGGAATGCGCTGGAGCGCCTTCACCATGAGTTTGGGCAGGTAGGTCGAGGCCGTGTTCGCCTGCGTTCCGGTGCCGGCCAGAAGGTCGGAAACCGAGATGTTCGCAATGCGGACAACGTAGCGCCAATCCTTGATGTGGATGCCGCCGACCTGTTCCCAGCGATCCGCATAGGCGCGGAAGCGGGCGTTGGAGGCGTCAAACGCATCGATCACGCCGAGGTCTTCATGCTGGAGACCAGCCTTCGACCCCTTGGGGAAGATGCCCGTGATCGTTTCGGGCGACCACACGCACAGCCACACCGAGGTGCAGTTGCCCGAGCCGCCGGCCGAAACCACGTTCTTGGCGACTTCCGACGTGCCGGTCGAGATCGTGTTGTAACGAACAGCGAGGCCGTTGAAGCGTTCGGGGTTGAGGGACGAGTCGCCATAGATCAGCGTCTCGGCGAAGTTCTGGCCCATCGACTCGATGAACGCTTTGCCTTCGGAAAGGCGGAAGGCGTTCACGTTGCCGTTCAGGGTTGCGACCTTCACGTCGATTTCGTTGCGCGACTCAAGGATGCCGACGCTGTCGGTCACCGTTGCACGCAGCGATTTCGAGGGCGGGACGCCCTGGTAGAGTTTGCGCCAGATCGGCTCGGGCAGGCCAGTGCGGATCGACGCCTGATGACCCGTCGGCAGGTTGCCTTCGATGTAGGTCATGTCGGAGTAGATTTCGTTGGACTGCGAAAGCAGTTCCGCCACGTCGGCGGTCTTGCCGTCAGGGTCGGTGGACTTCGCCCAGTCGAGCAAAGTCACCGCGCCCGACGGAGTCGGGAACGTTGCCATGTTTGGAAATCCTTAAAGGGGAGGGGTCAGGTCTTGTCGTAAAGACGATCGGCCAGCGATTTCGCGGATGCGGGGGGCTGGCCGCCCGTGCCCTGTCCGAACTGGTCTTCAGTGCCGAGTGCGCCAACTCGCGCCATGCACTCGATGAAGCTCTTGGTGCCGCCCGGCAGCGTGTCTTCCAGCGCCGTAAGCAGCTCATCGGGGAAGTCGCCCAATGCCGCCGCTTTCGTCGCGAGCGTCATCTGGGCTTCAAACTGTTCCGGCCCCCATTCCTTGCGGAGACCTTCAAGCGCCGCGTCTTTCGCTGCGACCTTGGTTTCTTCTGATTTGACCGCCTGTTCATGCGCGGCCTTCGCGGCGCCGTTCCACATGTCCAGCAGCTTCTGTGCCTGGTGCGGCAACAGGCCGATCTCGGCGGCGGTTTGTTCGAACGTGGACTTCAGGCCCTCATCGACCGGAATGCCCTCTTCGACCTTCAGATCGTATTTGCCGTCTTCCGGCGCACCGAGCTTGTGGAGATGCGCTTTGACGGCATCGGCATCGTCCAGCTTAGGAAGCGGCACGCGCTCGCCAACGAAGCGCTCGGCGTGGTCGTGCGCCTTGATCGGGTCAGACCAATCCTTCCAGCCCTTCTTCAGCGCGTGCGCCTTATTCGGGTCGCCGTCAGGCAGGCTGTTGACGTAGTCCACAAACGACAAAGGCCCCGGTGAGGGGGCCTTCTGGTCGATCGGAATGTTGGTCGCGGCATCCGTCGGGGGTGTCGCTTGCGCGGCCCCGTTCTCAGCTTCTGTCACCGATGTCCTCTTTCGCTTGCGCCTCAACTGCGGCGTAGATTTCCTCGTCCGTCATCCGGGCTTTCTTGATGATGCGAAGCACCACGTTGCGCGCACCGAGACGGCTCATCGTCAGGTTCACATCGCCCGTATCGATGATCGGATGCGCCATGCCGCCGAACGTGTAGAGGTCGGCAAACACCGCCTTGCCTTCGTCCGTGCGCCAAAACGTCTTGTAGGCATCGCGGAGCTTCAGACGCTTGCGGAACACCGCCAAGGCCCACTCCGGCAGGCGTGCCATCAGGCGTTACCCATGACGCCCGATTGCGCGAGGTCTTTCACTGCGCCGGCAACAGGCTGGGCGGCTGCTGTCATGGCAGCCAGCGCTTTCTGCTGCGCCGCCTGATCACGCTTGGCCTGCACCTCGTCCGGTGTGGCGAAGTTATCGACCGGAATGCGGAAGCCCTTGGCGACCGTGCGGACCATGTTGTCCAGACGGAAGTTGTCGAGAATATCCGGCTCAAACTGCACAATCGGCGCAACGGCGTTGATGGTCTGCAACACAGCCGTCGCCTGATCAGCCTCCGCTGCGCTTGCGTAGGGCGACTGGTATTCGATCTCGTATTGCCCGCCGAGCGCCAGCATCTCTTCCGGCAGCGGGGCAAAGCGGCCCGCGTTGAACAGCAGGTCCATCTCGCGCTCAAGCATCGGGCCGAGGCATTCGCTCTGCATCCGCGTTGTCGGCGGGGCCATGAGCGCCGCCTTCTCACGAGCGCGGATCAGCGCCTCCGTCGCCGTCATGTTCGGCGTATCGACGAGGATCTGGAACAGGTTGATGTAGAAGAAATCATTGACCGCGCGGCGCGTCTCGTCGGTGATCGCAGCATCGATCTCGAACCGCTGGCCCGTCGGCAGCATCGGGCGAACACGCGGGCTGCCGTCATCGTTCAGCATCCCGCCATTGATCGCGCCCGGGCGGGTGCGGAGCGGGGTCATGATGGCGTCGTCTGTGGTCAGCCAGATCGGGTCCAGCTCACGCTGCGCCGCACGGAAGCGGAACGCCGCCATGTGGTTCAGCATCTTCTGGTCGCCAAGCGCATACATCGCTGGGCTGCGGCCGTAATCCTCGCCCACGCCGATGAAGAAGCGCGGGATGATGTAGGGCATCGTCCGATAGCCGGAGCGGCGCACCATCGACTGGTCGTATTCGCAGATATGACGCGAGGCGAATTTCATGCCCGACGGGCCGATCTTGCCGAACGTCACGTCAGGGTTGGGATAGACGCAGTGCAAGAACCAGTAGGTCTGTGACGGGCTGTTCTTCGCCGCGTCCTGAATGGCCTTGGGCAGCAGGTCGCCGCGCTTGGAGAACTCCTGCACAGCCTGACGGGCATTCAGTGAATAGCGGTAGAGAACCCGGTCAACGCGGCCAAAGGCGTCGATGCCGATGCACACGCCCGCCATGTGGATCGCGCGATAGCGAAGGAAAATGCCCTTCTCCGGCGCACTGTCCACAAACATGCAAGACGTTCCGAGAACGCCAAGCCCGCGATAGATCAAGCTCTGCTGGCCTGCAAAGTTGGACTTGGGGCTGTTGCGCGTCTGGTAAAGCGTGCGATTGGCCTGATCGAGCCACACCGCAACGGGGTCCGTCGGATCGATCTCCTGATCCAGACCGGGCGGGCGCAGCGTGTGCCAAGCCTCTTTGCCGCCGGGCGTCAGCACGCTTTCAAGGATCGCGGAGAACTTCTCAGACGCGGCCTGTCCGGTGCTGTCGTAATTCTGCGGTGTGGTTTTCTCGCCTTCCTGCTTCTGCTGTTCGAAGAAGCGCGCCTGGATCGGGTCGAAGCGTTCGCTCACCTCCTGCCAGTGCCGCTCAAGCGTCGAGCGCGATGCTTTCAGCCTTCCCCATTCATCAAGGAAGGAAACGGGCGTGTCGTCCATTTAGAGGCTGGGGCTCTGCGGACGGCCGCCGCCGCTATCGCCGCCACCACCACTGCCGCCGCCCGAACCAGAGTTGCCGCCGCCGCCACCGGACGACGTGCCGCCGCCCGTGGATGAACCGCCGCCAACAGTGGAAGCGCCGCCAAGCGCGCGGCGACGGCGCGTCAGGATGTTGTCAGCACGGCCACGGCGCAGAAGCAGCCGGCGGCGCTCGTCGAGGCCGAACTGTGCTTCGTCGCGCGTCACCGGTTTCACCGGATCGGGGACGCTGATCTTGGGTTTGCTGAATAAGCCTGCCATCTTTGCCTCAATTCAAAACATGTTCAGGCGTCATCTCACCCACCCGGATCGCTCCGGTTTCGGCCTGCCATGCTGCTATGCTCCGACGGATCGACAGGACTTCGTGGACGCGTTCGATGATCGCCACGCGGACCGCGACGAACTGGCGCATCTTCTCTTCGCCCATCGTCAGGTCCGCAGGTTCGTTCAGTTCAGCGAAGGCGATCTCCGAGAAGCCGAGCAGCACGTCGCTTGGGTATTCCGCAGCCTCGCGGCCCGTGACCCGCTTAAGGATGTCGGACATCAAAACCCCGAAACCTCTCCGGCGCCGTCGGCAATCGCGTCAGGGCCATTGCCCAGCGAATGCACCAAGGCGCGTGTTCCCTCGTTCGCGAAGAGCGAGGCCATAACCACGGCATCGGCCCGGTCCGTTGACCGCCCGATCCGCTCACGAATTTCGTCTTTGCTTTCGACCAAAATCTTGTCGAGCTTCAGCCGCCATGTCGGGGCCGTAAGCTCAACCTTCAGCGCCGGATCAGGCGGCAAGGCCATCTCCGACAGATTGGCGGGATCGAGAGCTTCCCGCATCCGCCACCAGCTTTCGGCGCGCTTGTTGACAAAGCCGAGTTCGCCCTTGGGCTTCGTCCGCGCCTCAGACTTGGCCGATGCGACGAACGGCACAACCTTTATGTCCTGCTGCGCCAGATGCTCGCGAGCCGCCCCGCCCCAGCCACCTGTGCAGTCCATCGCGATCAGCGCCCTGCCCCGGCGATACTGCGTCACGAGTCCAGCGACGGCACGCCCGTCCGGCGTTTCCTTGCCAGGCGCGCTCACCAGATTGTCGAACCAATGCCCGAACAGTGGGGCCAGAACGGTGCTATCCGCCCCGCCCTGCGCCACGTCCACGCCGATCACAGTCTGCGGCGCACCCTTGCGGCCCTCAGTCCAGCGAGCCATCGCCGCATCGACCCACGCCGACGGGATGATCTGATACGGATCGTCCTCACGCCCGGCGAGGAAGTCGCCTTTGAGCAACTGGCTACGCAGGGGCTCCGGCATCGACTGAAGCCGCTCGCGATAGCCGGTATCGCGCAGGTAAGGGTTGTCGCCCAAACGGGACGGAATGAACGTATGCGAGCGCGGCGTGTAGGTTTCCCCGTCCACCACGATAGCGGCCGGCCCGTCGCACCAGTGCAACTTGTCCCCGATGAACACGCACCAGCGAAGCTCACCGGCCTTGGCCGGGTTGTCGAACCCAGGATCGAGCCAAGGCGCGAACCATTTCAGCAGCCATTGCCCTTCAGCACCCGTCGGCGGGTTGGTCGCGATAATCACGCGGCACCGCTGCTTGGGGTCCACAGAGCGCAGCCAGCCCATAACAAACCGGACTTTGGCCTCCGAAAGCTGCGCGCCCTCGTCGAACCCGATCAGATCCTTCGCGCGTCCCTGCGCCGACATTTCAGCGCCGGGCTTTTCCAAAGCGCCGAACTCGATAGACCGTTTGGCGTCAGACCATGCCGGCGCCGGGCTTTCGCGGTAGCCGTCGCGGCTTCCCAGCAGCGATACCAGACGCGGGCCAAGCCCACCTTCCGACACGATGTCCACATACGACCGGCGGTAGATCACCGAACGCTGGTGCTTCGTCAGCGCTGTGCCGATCAGCAAATCGCTTTTACCGCCGCCGGCCGAGCCGCCATACAGCAGCACATCGGCTTCGGACGTGTAGGCATCCGTCTGCGGCCCTGGTATCGGCAGCCAGACCGCTTTCAACTCAGGCTGGATCAGCTTGTCGATCTCGGCCAACTGCTCCGGCGACGCCTTGTCCAAGGCCGCCGTGAGCTGCGCCATCAGGTCCATTTAGGACTTCGCAGCCGCCAGCATGGGGAGGAGCAGATTGGCGAGAGCCTTCGCCCGGTCGGTGGTCTCAATCGGGCTATCGATCGACAGCGGGTTCTCCGGGTCGCCCTTCACCGTCATGCTCGCAAGCCTCGCATTGAAGTAGGGCGCGGCCTTGTCGGCCACAGCGACAGCAGACATCGCCATCTCGGTGTCGGTAATCTCTCCATCGGCGTCAGTCGCCTGTGCGTAGAGATGCCGCGCCGTGCGCAACATGATCTCCGCAGGCAGAAGACCTTCCTTCGCCGCTTCAGCCGCAAACTTGCGCGCAGCCGTCTCGCGAGGCTTGGTTTCCTTCACGCCCTTGGGACGGCCCGCGCCCTTTCGAGCGCCGCCCATGTGATTTTCCTTGCTTCTGTTTGAAACTAGAGAATTTGCCGCCAAGCCATTTCGGGCAGTGCGGTTTGCAACAGTGTCACCGGCCCGACGGGGGCTTCAACCCACTGCAAATCGGCAAGGATCGGGTCAACTTGGAGCGCGTAAGTGCGGCCCTCGGTTGTCTTGAGATAGGCTACCAGCGGATGGTCGTCAGACGCTTCGATGGTCATGTTGCCTCTTGTAGTTTTCCGGCGTTCGCGGCGTTTGCGATACGGGGAGCGCGGTGTGTGTGCTGCGTGCCGGAAAATGGAAGACCCGCCGCGATTTCTCGGGCGGGCCAAATCAGTCGCAACTCGTGCGGTGAACTTCCTTGGCATTATCCGGCCCCACTGTCAAGCCGTCGCCCGCGCGATTTGTTCAAGCCCGATGCAGAGCATGTTGCTGGCTGCTTGGCGCGCTCGGCTTCCGATCTCAATTTCGCGGATGGACTTCCGCTCTCCGCAAACAGCCAGGATCACCCGCTGCCGGTTTTGGCGATCGTGCTCAGTCGCTCCACAGTGGCGCAGCAATGCGTGAAGTTCGCCCATGGCGTGAGTTATGGCGAATGACAGCCCGTCGCTTGTGCCGCCGCCTGTGGCGTTCAGATCCACGACTCCGCCCGCGCGGTGAATGCGCTCATGGTGACGCCCGATGGTCTGGCCTGCGGTGTAGGCTTCCGGGGATATGAGCCTGCGCTGGAGGAACGCCAACAGCGGCGTTTCGGATGTGCGACGCACTCGTGCGACCGTAGGCCTGTTGGGGTCCGCGTCCCTCTGGTCGCCGTAGCGGATCGGGGTTTGCTCCA
>ERZ869907.336-NODE-336-length-15729-cov-6.106610_pt1 | contig 15729 bp, 25 predicted proteins | sample MGYA00579309_ERZ869907 | MGnify/ENA primary metagenome ERZ869907 (study PRJEB32216, sample SAMN09231814) | wastewater metagenome | place: USA: Maryland | collected 2016-07-30 | study: EMG produced TPA metagenomics assembly of the PRJNA472060 data set (Reclaimed... | reverse complement strand
CGGCTGCTCCCGCTGCTCCGACTGCTCCGACTGCTCCCGCTGCTCCGACTGCTCCCGCTGCTCCGGCTGCTACGAATTGTCGCCGCAGAAAACCGAGCCGATGCAAATCCCGGTTATCGAAAACATCCACAAGCGAATCTACGAAGCCGTGTCGCAGCCCGACGCGCTAAACATGGGCGATTGGCACACCTGCGAAACGACGCATTGCCGCGCCGGATGGGCCGTGCATTTAGCCGGGCCTGCTGGTTACGAACTTGAAAAGAAAACGTCAACCGTTTTCGCCGCCATGCAAATCTACAAGGCGAGCGGTTATCTAATTTCGCCGGTTCGGTTCTACGAATCGAACGAAGTCGCCTTGGCCGATATGAAAAAACTAGCCGGCGTCGAATAACCCTCTTTTCCTCCCGTCCGAAAACCCAACTATCGGAGTTCCTAAAGTGAGCAGCGCAGAAACCGAGCAAGAAGCAATCGAAGTAACGGCGACGGCCGTCGACCGTCCGAAGTTCCCGGCGGTTGTGTTCAATATCGCCTTGGCCGAGGTCGCCAAACTCGGCGAACAATTCCGCGGCCTCACGGCGACGGATAACAAATCTTACGAGATCGTAAAACGGGCGCGGGCGACGATGCGCTCGGGTCGAACCGAACTCGACCGGCGTCGCAAGGCGCTTAAGGCCGACGCCGTCGCATACGGAAAACTCGTCGACTCGAACGCGAAGCAAATCGAGGAGGCAATCCTCGAAGTCGAGAACCCGCTCGCGAACGAAATCGAACGATACGAAACCGAACGCGACGCGGCTCGGCTCGCGGCCGAGGAGGCGGAACGTCAAAAGATCGAGGCCGAGATCCGAGCCAAACAAGAGGCCGAAGAGGCGGAACGTCAACGGATCATCAAAGAGCAGGAGGCCCAACTCGAAGCGCAACGGGCCGAACTCGCCGCGGCTCGGAAACAAATCGACGAGGCCCGCAACGCCGATGCCGAACGTCAACGCCTCGCGCGGGAGGCCGAAGAGGCGAAGCAACGCGCCGAACGCGAACAACTCGAAAAGGAGCGGGCCGAGTTGCAGGCCGTGCGCGACAAACTCGACGCCGACCGTAAGGCCGCGGAGGAGGCTGAGGCCCGACGCCAAGAGGCGGCCCGACTCGAACAAGAGGCGAAGGATCGCGCGGCCCGCGAAGAGGTCGAGGCGGCCCGACGCAAACTCGAAGAGGAGCGAAAGCGCCTCGAACAAGAGGAGGCCGACCGTCAACGCAAGGTCCAAGAGGAGGCCGAAGCAAAGCAACGGGCCGAACGTGAGGCGGCCGAGGCCGAGCAGCGCCGCAAAGACGAGGAGGCCCGCGCGGAGGCCGAGCGCCTCGAAGCGGCGAAACGAAAATCCGACGCCGAAAAGGTCGTCGAGTTCGGCGTCGCGTTGTCCCTCCTCGTCGAGAATCTCCCCAAGGTAAAGAGCAAGGCCGCGAACAATTTCGTCGCCGAGATCGGAACCGAGATCGGAGCGCTCGCGTTGCGTTGCTCGTCGTTCGGTTCGAAGTAAAACCCGAGCCACGGAGGGGCGACGCATGACGCCGAAACGAGTTCTATTCGTTCGGACGACGAACGAAGTTCACCGAGCCGCGGACGAGACGGCGACGCGGCTCGGTTTATCCCTTAACGCATTTTGCGTCGAGGCAATTCTAAAGGCCGTCGAACATCATTCCCCAACCCCGTAAGGAATCGAAACGAATGTCGAAACGCAAACCACAACCCAAGAAACCGGCCAAGGCGAAAGCGCCGGCCAAACCCAAGGCGGCGAAGAAACCGCCGAGCAAACGGCCTCCGATGATTAAGGTCGACCGTCTCGAATGGGAACATCATTTAGAGTGCCAGCAATTGGCGGCCGAGATCGACGCCGATCAAGCGACGTTCGCCGAAATGAAAAAGGCGGCAATGGATGTTAAGTCGTCGATTTCCGGCAAGGCCGTCAAGTTGCGCCGGATGTTGCAGAACGGCCCGGAGCGCCTCCCGTTGTTCGACGGCCCGAAAGCGGCCCCTCCGCAACCCGTAAAGGGCCGGGCGGGAAAGACGGCCAAGGGGCCGAAATCAAAGGCCGGCAGCGCCACGGGGCCAACGGCGGCCACTCCGACGGCCTCGAAACCGGCCGACGCCGACGCATGGCGAGCGGCTCCGATTCAAGAGTCGCTCCATAAGGCCGGCAACCGGGCGCTTACTATGGGAATCAACGCCTTGCTAAAGGCCGGCGTTGTGACCATCGGGCAACTCGTCGACCGGCAGTCGAAGGGGTTCGGATGGACGGATTCGATCCCCGGATTCGGCGAGGCGGCCGTAACGGCGCTCGAAGATGCGTTGACGGATTTCTTGACGCTAACCCGCGACAAAGGAGTTTTTGCCGAGGCCGCGGCGCAGGCGTTGAAACGGGCCGACGATAAGGCGAAGGAGTCGCCGAAGTTCCCGGACGACGGCAACGGGAAATCGATTGCGGAAACGCAAGCCGAGAACAAGAAATCGGAACCGGCCTCGAAGCCGAAACGATCGCGCAAGAAATCGAAGTAAACAAAGTCCGATCTCCTAGGCGTTCGACGCCTAGGAGGTTTTATTCTGCAAAGGTTCGAACGATGAGCGGCACGGCATACGATGCAAAACTAAACGCCTACGCGGAGTTTCGCGCCGCGTTCCAACCGTATAACCTCGCGCTATTGAACCGCCGAGAACTCGTCGAAAAGATTCGAGCGGCTACGGAGCGCCTCGACGCCGCGCTAGTCTCAATAAGTGTCGACGCCGGAGAACGCTCGGCCGTTCCGCCGTGTCGATTCAAGGTCGGCGACGTCGTCAAATTGCGCAACGGTCACAATTGCCGAGGCTACGTCGATAGCGTTTTCTATGATCGACTAGCGAATAAACCGCGATGGCGGCTCCGGGTCGAGAAGTCGCAATTATCGAACCCGGTTGCGACTTGGGACGCCGATCAATGCGACCTCGTTACCTGTCCCGATGAAGTTTGAACTATCAACCCAACCGAAGGAACCCAACAAATGAGCATCAAACAAAAAATCATAGTCACGACGTCGGACACGAAAGAACGGATAGAGTTCCCCGGCGACAAAAAATGGGGCGACGTTTGGCAATTGGAGATCTGCGTTCGTTCTATCGATGCAAACGGTTGCGTCAATTCTACGCGGCCGAGTCCTCATATTATTCACGTTACCCGGCAAACGATTGTCGACGCCGGTTTGATTCCGCCAGTGAAAGGCGACGACGCTCCTCCCGTTGCTCGAACCGAGGAGAACGCCGAGGAGTTGCTCCTTAAATTGTTGGCGCTCGTCGGCATCGAACCGCAAGAATAACGACGTCGAACAAACCCGATAGAAAAGGAACTCCCAACCGTGGCCGATCTCCCTCTCAATCAAATCATTCTCGGCGATAACGTCGAGACGCCTGTAAAGTAACGCACAAAAACACACCGTTCCTAACCGCGTTCTATGTTATGGCGCGGGACCGAACGGCCAGACGCCTCGCCGGGCGGCGTGTGGAAGCCCGGCAAATTCAACCCCAACGAAGGAGCGCAACCGATGGGCCGCGCCAAGAAAAACCAAGCGACGCACGATTGCAAAACGTGCGGCGAGAACGACCCGGCGAGATTCTACGACGGCAAGTTTTCGCGTTGTCGGAAGTGCCATAACGATTACGTCCTCGCCCGCTACCGCGAGCAGCAAAGAGCGCTCGGCAAAACTCCGAAGCTACGGCCGAGGCGGAAACGCGATTACACTCCGGCCGAGGTTCGTCTCGCGGCTCGGTTCGGTTTGACGGTCGAACAATATCGCCAGGTAAAATCGGAGGCGCAGTCGTGACGTCTAACGAAATCCTCAAACGGATCAAAGCCAAGTTTGCGGCCCCGGCGTACGCGACGTTTGCGAACGTGGCCGATAGCACCGGCATTGCCAACGGACGCGCCGATGCCATATCAATGGCCGCTTGGAAGAGTCGCGGCTACTTGCTTCACGGTTTTGAAATCAAGGTTAGCCGCAGCGATTGGCTCCGCGAATTAAGGCAACCGGCGAAAACCGAAAGACTCCAAAAATACTGCGATCATTGGTGGATCGTTGTTTCAGATGAGTCGATTGTTCGGGACGACTTACCATCAACTTGGGGCCTTATGGTCGCTAAGGGGAGCGGGCTCGCGACGGTAGTTAAGGCTCCGAAGATTGCGCCCGTGCCGACCGACCGAGAATTCCTTGCGTCGCTTCTACGCACCGCGATCTACTCCGCACCGGCCGAACCGTCTGCGATCTGCGAGGCAAGAGCGGAGGCTGGAGCAGCCGCGCAAAAAAAATGGTCCGAAGCGTTCGCCAAGCAAATCAAAGTCATCGACGACCTAAATAAGAAGATCAACGATTTCGAGCAGGCAAGCGGCGTGAACATTCGCGGCTGGCGCGGCTCAAGGGAAATCGGCGAGGCCGTCAAGTTTGTCTTGGATCAACACGGCCGCGCAAACCTTTGCGGACAAATGAAGCGACTGCGCATCGAACACGTTCGTGCGTCTCAGGCGTTACGCAAGGCGACGAAGGCGCTAGAGGCGATCCGATGAAAGAATTGCTTCCCGGTGTCGAACTGATCGAGATCCCGGATTCCGAATACGACTGGACTCCGTGTAGTGGCTGTGGGCGCTGCCGCTGGTGGTGGACGGCGAAAACCAAACGGCGACCGGAGCAACGGCGTTGCTTTCAATGCCAACCGCCTCCGGGCGTCGCGTTTCGGTTGCTCGAACTTATGCACCAAAGCAAGGGGCGACGATGAGCGCAACCGATAGGCTATGGCCGAGGCCGACGGTCGACGAGATCTCGGCCGAACTCCGGGCGAGAATCAAAATCAACCGGAAGGAATCGGATAAGGCCGACGACGGCCGGGCCGTATTTGCCAAGGTTTGCGAACGAACGGCCGAGGAGTTGGCTCGGCTACTTTATTGGATCGAGGGCAGGGACGATTGACGTGGCGCGGTTTCGGTACTAATATCTCTTTTCGTTCCGTGGCAGGAACAACGTACAAACATTCCCGGCGGCGCGACGTTCTGCACTCTCTGTGCTTCCCTGCCACGGAGTCGCGTCGTCGGGGATTCTTTCGAGAGACGTTGAAAATGAAACCCGACCGCTCCGAGCAATACGCCGGCTTCGTCCGCAAGAAAAGCCAATACATCAACGACAAGGGATTCGAGCCGACTTGGATTCCCGAGTGGCTACACGACTTCCAAAAGTTCCTCGTTGATTGGTCGATTCGCAAAGGACGCTCGGCAATCTTCGCCGATTGCGGGATGGGCAAAACGCCGATGCAGTTGGTTTGGGCTCAGAACGTCGTTGAAAAGACCGGTAAGAACGTCATGATCGCGACGCCGATTGCGGTCGGGGCTCAAACGGTCGCCGAGGCCGCCAAGTTCGGCATTGAAGCGATGCGAAGTCGCGACGGCAAAATGCCAGCAACGACCGGCATCGTCGTCACGAACTATGAGCAGCTTCATAAGTACGACCCGTCGCGGTTCGGCGGCGTCGTATGCGATGAGTCGTCGTCGATCAAAGACGCCAAGAGCGCCCGCAAGGCAACCGTCGTCGAGTTCCTGCGAACCGTGCCCTATCGGTTTCTCTGCACGGCCACGGCGGCACCGAACGACTATTGGGAACTCGGTACGTCGTCCGAGGCGTTGGGCTTGCTCGGATTCCGCGACATGATTACCACGTTTTTCAAACAAGAAACGCAAAAGGACGGGCTCGGTTGGGGCCGCACAAAGTATCGCTTTCGCGGCCACGCCGAGGATCCGTTTTGGGCGTGGGTTTGCTCATGGGCTCGGTCGCTGCGAATGCCGTCCGACCTTGGGTTCGATGATACAAACTTTGTCCTGCCGGAATTGATCGAACGCGAGATTGTCGTGCAATCGTCCATGCTTCGCTCCGGGATGTTGCTGGCGATTCCCGCCAACGGGATGAGGGAAGAACGCGAGGAACGCCGCAACAGTCTCCGTGAACGCTGCGAAAAGGCTGCGGAGATTTCTATGGCGTGCGAGGGGCCGTGCGTCTCGTGGTGCGAACTTAACCCGGAGGCCGACCTCATGGAGCAATTGCTTACCGACGTCGTGCAAGTTTCCGGCTCGATGAGCGACGACGCGAAGGAGGAAGCGTTGATCGCGTTCTCACGCGGCCAGATTAAGCGACTCGTCACGAAGCCGAAGATCGGAGCGTGGGGGCTCAATTGGCAGCATTGCCACGATACCACCGTTTTCCCGTCGCACTCGTTTGAGCAGTATTATCAACTCGTTCGCCGGTTCTATCGCTTCGGGCAAAAGAGTTCCGTTACGGCGTCGATCATCGTATCCGAAGGCGAGCAGGGGATTACCGATAGTTTGAAACGCAAGAAGTACCAATTGAATCGGATGTTTGAGGGCATCGTGCGTCACATGAAAGATTGTATGAGTTTGTCGTCGACCGATTTTTTCCCAACGAAAGAGGAGCTTCCGAAATGGCTGTCATCGAGCAAGTAGTGAACGACAAGTACGCGATTTACAACGGCGACTCCGCCGAGTGGATTCGCTCGATTCCCGATCAGAGCGTCGGGCTCACGGTTTACTCGCCGCCGTTCGCGAGCGAGAAGGGCGGTTGCCTTTACAACTATTCGTCCAGCGTTCGCGACCTCTCGAACGCTCGCACCTACGACGAGTTTTTCGAGCATTACGAATACATCGTCGAGAACATTGCACGGATCACCATGCCTGGCCGCATATCGGCGGTTCACTGCATGGACGTTCCTATTGAAGGAGCGAACATCGGCGGGTACTCCGACTTTCCCGGCGACATTATCAAACTGCACCGCAAGCACGGCTTCGAATATCTGCCGCGTATTTGCATCTGGAAAGAACCGCTCGAAGTTCGCAACCGTACCATGATGAAGTCGCTCACGCATCGCCAAGTCTGCACCGACTCGTGTGCCGTGAACGTGGCCGCGGCCGACTACTTGCTTCAATTCCGTCGCCAAGGAACGAACCCGTCGCCCGTCACGCACGAAAACGGATTCATCGTGTACCACGGCGAGCGGGAAATGCCGCAAGACCTTTTCAAGTATCGCGGTTGGAAAGGCAACCAGATCGAGAACCGTTGGTCGCATCAAATTTGGCGGCGGTATGCGTCCTGCTTCTGGGACGATATTCGGATGGATAACGTGCTGCCCTACGAAGAGAGCAAAGACGAGGGCGACGAACGGCATCAACATCCGTTGCAGCTTGACGTGATTCATCGTTGCGTCGAGTTGTGGAGCAATCCCGGCGACGTCGTTCTTACGCCGTTCATGGGCGTCGGCAGCGAGGTTTACGGGGCCGTGATGAACGGTCGCAAGGGCGTCGGCTGCGAACTCAAACCGAGCTATTTTGTGCAGGCCGTGAAGAATCTCAAGGCCGCGGAGGAAACGCTCGCCAACGGCAAGGAAACGACGCGGAATATGTTCGACGGCCTAGTGGACGACGAACCGACGGCGGCGGATTCCGACTAGCCGGCCACGACCGGCGTGGTATGATGCCGGGGCATAACTTGACCGATCACCCCGCCCGCGCACGAATTCTACGGCCTCTCGCCGTTCGAGTTATGCACCGTGCGCGGGCGGGCTTTTGAGTCGCGAAATGGCGAAAGAATCACGATTACCGTACATGCAATGGTACGTCGACGACTGGCTTAACGACGGCCAGCTTTCGCGATGCTCGCCGGCGACCCGTGCAATATGGGCCGACGCTCTTTGCCACATGCACCGCGACGGTAGGACCGGGATTCTTAAGGGAACGCCGGAGGAGTTGGCTCGCATCTGCCGCTGCACTCCGCAAGAAATGGTCGAATCCGTGAAAGAATTGGAGGCTAAGGGAGCCGCTAATTCGAAGTTTTGTCACGGCGTTGTCACGCTCGTTAATCGGCGTATGCAGCGAGAGCATCGAGAACGCGAAAACGCCCTAAAAAGGCAGAGAAATCATCGCGGCACGGCGTCGCAAGGCGAGGCGTGTCACGGCTCTGTCACGCCCGTTGTCACGCCCTCTGTCACGCCTTTGTCACGCCCCGTGTCACGGGCTCCCTCTGATAATCAGAGTCAGAGAATCAGATCTGATATAGCAAAACCTTTACGAAACTCAGTCAGTCAGGCTGATGTTTTTCAAACTTTGAAGAAACCGGACCTTTCGGACACTCGAAAGTTGCTCGATTGGATGCCGTCGGCCGTTGCTGCCGGCATCGTCGGCGATTCCGAAAACGACGAGATCAACCTCGTCGCGGCCGGTCGCAGGTCCGCACGACTCGGCAAGCGGAGCCCTATCGGATTGTTCCGAACCATCGTCGTCGGTGCGAAGTGGACGGACCTCTCAGAAGGCGACTTGCTCCAGGCCGCGGCGGCGATCAAGGAACTTCGCAAGTACGCTCCGTTGCCGTCGGTTCCCGTTCTCAAATCACCGCCGAACGATATTCCAAAAACTGCCGATCAAATTCGAGAAGAGTTCCGTAAGGCCGCGGCCGGCAAGCGTTAGAAGTTCAACCCCAACCGAAGGAGATCGAGACAATGACGACCGAAACGAATCAAGACGAATCATCACAACCTCCGTTCCAATTCGGCGACGTCGTGCGTCACCAATCCGGCGACGTGATTAAGGTCGAGGCGTGCAAACGAGTCGTGGCACATAGTCATTTGCGTTGGGCCGTGTACGATGCGAACGGCAATCGGTTCTGGGCGCGGAATTGCGGGCTCGTCGAACGACCGAAAGCGGAGTCGGATAATTTCGTCGGCGTCTCGGCACTCACGGGCGCGGCCGTACACTCGACGCAACTTAAAACCGACGTCGAAAAATTGCTCGTTGCAAGTATTGCCGCGACGCTTGCTCGCGTCGTGAAGTTTTACAACGGCGACAACGTCGGACTTCGCGACGAGTTCCGATCCGTCCTCCTCAAAGAGTTGGCCGAGCATCGTTCGCCCGAAGTCGCCGAACTTAAAACCGAACTCGAAACGCTCGCCAAGCAACGCGACGAGGCCCGCGAGGAGTTGAAAGAGGCGACGGCCGAGTTCGTGCGGGCGTTGTCGGCGGCTCACCGTGAACGCGACGAGGCTATCGCGTCGGCGAATAAGTTCGGCAACGATGCTATCGGTTGGCGCGAGGTCGTCGCCAAGTGCGAGCGACTTTTGAAAATGAACGGCCCGACGCCGAACGATCCGGCGACGAGCGCCGTTCCGTTGCAACTCGAACATCGGTTAAGGTCGCTTGCGTTGGCCGAAAAGCGGATCGACGACGCGGCTCGGATTCTCGACGGCGGAAAAATTAGCGTCTCGGTGAACCAATGAACGAACCGCTCGCCGGGCGTCGCCTCGTCTCGTTCACAATGTCGCCGAACCGTTTAGCCGAGTTGCGGAAACATTGCACGGAAACGACCGGCGCTCCGGCGTGGTTCGACGGCGTCGCCGTGTACGTTTCGGCGTTTATGCCCGATGATCGTTACCTCGAAACGTATCACGACGGATCGATTCGAATGGTTATCGAGGAGGGGCCGACGATCAATCTCGACGAGCCGCAAACCGTGTCGCATTATTTCGGGATCTTAAAGCCGAGGCCGCGGCATCAGCGGCCGTTGCGAAACCTTAGAAACCGGAGCGTATGAAATGGACGAGAAAACAATTCTCGAAAACAAACGAGGCCGCGAGGCGGCTCACACGGTCGCGGAGTTCGCGCGGCTCGATTCCATCGGCATGAGCGACGGTTGTCGGTTGCGTTTTTGGGAGTGCCTCCGGGACGAGATCGCGAAGGAGTTGCCGACGCCGGTCGTCTCGACTCCTCGGCAAATGTCGGAGGACGAGATTCGAGAGTTCGGCCGTTCGGCTATGCCGTTCGGAGTGCATTGCGGAAAGCGTATCGATAACGTGCCGATTGAATATCTCGACTGGTTGCTCGGCGACGCGGCCGAGTTCATTCGGAAGGTTCGGCAGTATTTGAACTCGCCGCGGATTCAATCGGAGCGTGAAGAATGAACGAACCAATCGTTTTCGTCGTCTACGGCAAGCAAGAACCGGCCGGCTCGAAGTCGTCCTTCGTGCCGACGAACCGCAAGACGGGCCAACCGTTTCGCGGCGCATCCGGACGCATCATCGTGAACACGGTCGACGCCAACCCGAAAGCTAAGGACTGGAAAAAACTCGTCGCCGCGACCGCGATGAACCATAGGCCGCGCGAACTACTCGACGGCCCTATTAAGTTTTCGTTGTGCTTCTATCGCACGCGGCCGAAAGGTCACTTCAACTCGAAAGGCGAACTCAACAAGAAAGGCCGCGAGAGTTTCTACCCGACGACGAAGCCGGATGTTTTGAAATTGGCGCGGGCCGTAGAGGATGCGCTCACCGGCGTCATGTGGGTCGACGATGCGCAAATCGTGCGCGAGGTTCTATCGAAAGATTGGGGCGAGCGAGAATGCGTCGTGATTGAAATTGAAAGCATGAAACAGGAGTTGCAACAATGAACGCTTGGACGTGGTTCGTTCTCTATCTCAAGGCGCTCCGACCGCCGGAAGTGCCGCAATGGTCAGAGCCAATGCGGTATGACGTTCCTCAGTCGAATGGCTGTGCTGGTTGCCCAAGGTTGTTCGTTGGAACTAAATGGGTCGGCGAAATTTGTGGTGCCGTCTATCTCGGGCACAACAGCGTGAAGTATGCCGAGCGTATCGTGGCGCTTTGGAATGACGACATCGCCCGCCACGCACCGCAACCGGAGGCGCAGCCCGCCACGGAAACCGCAGACGAGCGTGAAGCGAATCTAAGCACCGAGCAAGTAGAGCAGATGCTGGCGGAGTCTTGGAAGATCATTAAGAACGCCGAAGGCAACGCCCTCCCTGCCTTACCTGCGACTGGCGCGGCGATCGGCGTGGAGCGGTTTATAGTCAACAACAACAGCGTTAGTACGCCAGGAAACGGAAGCTACGGAAGCAAGAAGTATCTCGGAGCTGGCACGACGCTTGTGCTTGCCGCCGATCACGACCGCCTCCTAGCCGAACGCGACGGGGAGATTGTGGAGTTGAAACAGAAACTAGCCGACGAAGAACGTCGCGGCGACTTACACGCAGACCTCAACAAGCGAGTGGCCGAGGCTGTCGGTAATCCGTTCAGCGGGCCGGGCTCAAGTTGGCACGATCTTCCTGAAAAGGTTGCCGCCCTTCGCACCCGCGCCGAAGCCGCCGAGGCGAAGTGTGCGGAGTATCGCGATACGTTCACGGCCGCAAACGAAATGCGGCTGAGCGGGGTCCGCCTGCGTCAGGCGGTACAGCAACGGGCGGAACTTGCGGAGATGCGTTGCACCGAGGCATTGGACCGATTGGAAGTCGCCAACCAGCAACTCGCCGAACTCCTCGCGGCGAATGAGAGGATGCGGGCTGCGATGAATGACATCGACGCTTACGTGCGAGACATTCGGCACGGCGCTACGTTTGCGGACAGTATGCGAGACACGATCATAATTACGATTCGACAAGCCCTCGCCGCTGCCGAAACGGGGGTGGCGAAGTGAGTTACGACCGTTGCAGTATCGGCGAATGTACGGGGGTCGGCGTTTACAAAACATGGCAAGGAAATTGGCTGTGCCACGAACACGCGCCGCCGCGTGAACCCGTTCGCGGCGAGAAGATCGGCAACAATGATCTTTGTCCGTGCGGCAGCGGAAAGAAGTTCAAGAAGTGTTGCCGTCAAAAACTTAAAGCGATTGGATTCTATACATGAGCATCAAGCCAACCGAGCAAGAGTCCATAGCATTGCATCAGCTATTCTACGCTTATCTGAAACTGCAAGAATTAGGCTGGCACGTTGCGACGTTCGCACCAACAGGAAAGCAACTTCATTTGATCGAAACAGGAAGCACCGGGATTCACCCAGGCCAACGCGATGAACATGGCTTTTGGGTTTATGACGGCGAGACGTATCCAGCTAATCCGTGCCTTTATCGAGAAGCAACGAAACCACAGCCCAAGGCCCAACCATGAGCGCGAACAACAAGCCAGACGAACGATTTACCGATTTTTCTTTCGCCGATCTGATCGCATTTCGACAAGAGACGATTCGCAGCAATCGCGAGATACCGGACAGGACGAACATGGAGTTCGTGAAAGACATCGACGCCGAATTAAAAAGACGTAACGACGGTCCGAGCATTCCGCACAACAGAATTTTGAACAAACCCCAACAAGAAAAGAAACCAAATGGCAGCGAATACTAAAATACAATGGGCAACGCATACGATGAACCCTTGGCGCGGTTGCTCAAAGGTTCACACCGGATGCGCCAATTGCTACGCCGAGGCGACGAGCAAACGTAACGAGACGATCCTCGGAACGTGGGGGCCGAACGGAACCCGAGTCGTCGCGGCCGAGCGCGCATGGCAAGAGGTTCTCAAATGGAATAAGGCCGCGGCGAAACTCTCCGAACGGCCGCGCGTTTTCTGCGCGTCGCTCGCCGACGTTTTCGAGGATTGGGCCGAGCCGATGGTCGACCACCTCGACGGGGATCATTACACGAGCGACGTCGATCCGTCGAAAATGGTCAACCATGAAGAAATGCACGGCCTCGACTCGGTCGGCTACCATTACACGACCATCGACGACGTTCGCCGACGGTTGTTCGCCTTGATCGACTCGACGCCGGCGCTCGATTGGTTGCTACTTACGAAGCGCCCGGAGAACGTTCGGAAGTTTTGGCCGGCCGTCAACGTTCAATCCCAAGAGCAGGCCGACGACCGGAACGAACGCGGCGAACTCTACCGTCGGAACGTTTGGATCGGAACCTCGATCTCGGATCAAGAGACGGCCGACAAGGCGACGCCGGAACTATTGGAACTCCGCGACCTCGCGCCGGTTTTATTTTTAAGCGCGGAGCCGCTCGTCGGGCCGGTCGACCTTTGCGAGATACGGGACGCGAAACGGCACCCCGGTTGCGCGTGCTTTGATGTTCTTCGCGGTCAAATGATTCACGAGGACGACGACTATCAATGGACGCCCGCGCCGAGCGTCAACCTCGTTATAGTCGGCGGCGAGTCCGGGCCGGGCGCTCGGCATTGTTCGGTCGAGTGGGTTCGCGCGATCGTTCGACAATGCGCCGAGGCGAACGTCGCTTGTTTCGTAAAGCAACTCGGCGCGAACGTCGAGATCGACCACGCGGAAAACGCGAGCGACTACGGCGACGGCGTTTCGATTGTGGGCAACGAGGGAGATTCATTCGGGCCGACTCGATTGAAGTTCACCGACCCGAAAGGCGGCAACCCGGACGAGTGGCCGGAGGATCTCCGCGTTCGGCAAATGCCGGAGATTGTTCGATGAAAACGCAAACCGCTTGCTTGCGGGCGATCCTCGACGTCTTTGGAACGAGGATCGGCGGCCGTGCGTTCACGATGAACGAGGTCGCCGAATGGGCCGAACGTGAGGGACTTTATCCGACGCCGAAACGAGGAGATCCTCCGGCCGCGTTCGATGATTTCTTAAAACGACTCGACGCCGTTCGAAAGAGGATCTCGGCCGGGCAATAGTTGCAACGCCTCCGGGCCTCGGTACAATCGGCGACCGTTGGAACAACTCGGCCGAAAGGCCCAACGGTCAAAGAGAGCGACGTACCGAGCGCCCCGAGGGGCCGAACCGTCGAGAGTTGCCGGATTTCCGGCAAGCGGAAAGGGGCCGGGAATCCGGTCGGGCGCTTCGGCGCGGTTGTTCGCCGCTCAAAAAAAATGGAACGGGCAAAGGGAAAGCTGCGCGCCTTTCGAGGTTCGATCTCCCTCGACTCTCCTCCCCCTCGGAACTACGGAAAAACGGCCGCGCCGCGTCTCTCCCGCCTCTTGGCGCTCGCGCGAAAAACCTCTCTCCCGGTTCGTTGATAGCACGGCCGGGCCGTTCGGTTTGCTTGCCGAGGTCGGCGGTTTCTTGCTATGCTCCGACCTCTGCCGACGAGCTCCCCAACCGTTGCGAGGTTCCCCGATGCAAATTCTCCGGCGTCAAAACTCCCCGTCGTTCAAGTTGTTCGTTTCGGATCTCAAGCCGATAGCTAAGCGCGTCGCAATCGACGTTTGGAAAGCCGGCCTCGCGCTCGTCCTTACGGCCTTGGCGTCGGAGGAGGTTCGGGCCGTCGTCGTGGCTCACTTCGGCATAGTCGCGGGCGTTGGGCTCGGCACGTTCCTTACGGCGGTCGGCGTCGGCCGTTGGCTCCGGGATAACACGGCCTCGGGGTAGCCTATGCCGCTCCTCGAAAAACTCGCCGGGCCTCTCATGGCCGTGGTAACGCATCGACTTCAACTCGGTGCCGATCATCACCTACGGCGGTTTCTATTCGACGAGCGATTGCGGGGCCGACTTTGCGCACAACTCGAAACGCTCGCCGCGGCCCGCGGAGTCGCGGCAGCGCTCGATCTCGAACCCGATAACGACGACCGAACCTCGGGCGCGTTTGTCGAACGGTTCGATTGGATCTCGAAACAATGGGCCGAGGCCGAGCGCCTCGCCTTTATCATTCTCGAAGGGAACGGCGCACGATGAAACGCACGGTAGACGCAACCTACTGGATCGGCGACGTCGTTTTCCTCCGCGTGAACGAGGAGCGTAAGCCCGGCATGGTAACGAAGGTTAGCATTTGCGGAGGCGGAGGCGTACTGTACGCGGTCACATGGCGAGGCGGCGCTGAAACGTACCACTACGAATGCGAGTTGAGCAGCGAATACGTTCCCGATTACGGAGTTGCGGAACTTCAACAAATACCGGCGGATGAAAACCTATGAAACGGAACGGCGGCCTCGCATTTTTACTCGTCCTCGCGTTCGTGTTCGTTTGGACGTTTCACGATTGTCACGCGACGACCCGCGGCGACGAGATAAAACCGCAACCCGTCGTCGACAATCAATCCGAGATCCCGCCTGGAACGCAACCGGGGCCGCTCGTCGCTCCCTCGACGCCGTCGATCCCGACGCCGGCCGATAAGGACGCCGAGCCGAAACCGGACGACCTCACGACGAAACCCGCGATCATCGCAACCATTGCAGGCGAGGTCGAACGCCTCGCGACAATCATTCTCGAAGGGAACGGCGCACGATGAGCGGAAACGATTTCGAAGGGACGATCATTTGCGGGGTTCCCGATAACGTCGGCTCGGTCGATTGCCTTTGGCCGTTTCGAGACGTCGAGGTTTACGCCGAGGGCGCGATCGGCTCGTTGTTCCTTGCCGACGCCGTCGAATGGGCGCTCGCGCAATGGAACGCCGTTTGTGGAATTCGCCTCCGAATGTCGGCCAACCGAAAGACGGCGCACATCCTTTGCAAACCGGGACACCTCGACGGCCCCTCGAACGTCCTCGCGCAATGCGAGTTGCCTTGCGGGTTCTCGCCGCATAGTTGGCGGCAACTTAACATGACGTGCGACCTCTCCGAAGCGCTCGTTCTCGCCGAGAATCCTCCGGCCGGGAAGATCGACGCGGGCCGCATGGTATGCCACGAACTCGGCCACGGCCTCGGCGTCGGTCATATCGCGAGCGGAAACCTTATGGCTCCGACTTACTCGAACTCGATCCGCGCGCCTCGTAACGGCGACGTCGTCGAGGTTCGCGCCCGCTACGGTTTGCCGGCAGCGCCGACGCCGGTTCCCGTTCCGGGGCCGTCGGCTCCGAGCAACCCGTCGCCGACCTCGCCGTTCAACGTGCCGACCGAGATCTCGTTTACCCTTGGCGGCGTA
>ERZ869907.333-NODE-333-length-15839-cov-35.100862_pt1 | contig 15839 bp, 19 predicted proteins | sample MGYA00579309_ERZ869907 | MGnify/ENA primary metagenome ERZ869907 (study PRJEB32216, sample SAMN09231814) | wastewater metagenome | place: USA: Maryland | collected 2016-07-30 | study: EMG produced TPA metagenomics assembly of the PRJNA472060 data set (Reclaimed... | reverse complement strand
CCACGCGCGAAGCCGCCGACCGCCAGATGCTGCAGACCGAAGGGCAGCACACGCGCCCCAGTCGAGGCGCCCGGCACAGGCTCAGGCTGTTCCATCGGGAAGCCCGGCACGCGCGGGATGTCGAAGATCACCGGAACGTGGATCTCAAAGCCCGAAAACTCATCTTCGATAGCCACGACTGCCGCGCTTGCGCCTTCTTCGGCGCTGGCCTTCATCGCGGCCCGCTGCGCTTCCATCTCCGCATCCAGCGCCGCAATCTGGCCGCGCGTCTGGGCTTCGATCACGCCCATCACTTCTTCGGGCGCTTCGTTGGCGATGGACTGCGCGAGGCCGTCGCGCTTCGCCTGCAACGCATCCAGCGCCGCGTTGACACTGTTCGCGCCACTCATGGCCGCGTCGTGTGTCTTGAGCCACGCCTGCGCCGCAAGGTCACCAGCTGCAGCCATCGCCCGCTGCCATGCCAAATAGGCCGCGTTGACCTGGTCCTCGCTGAACTCTGGCACCGCTGAGCGGCCATCCTTGTACCGCTGCTGCGCGGCGTTCACATAGTCGAGGATCTCCTTGGCGCGTTTCACGTCCGCATTGCGCTGGGTCTGACTCAATCCGACCGTGTTCTGCACGTCGTTCAAGAAGTTCTGACCAGTGTTCAGCGCCGACATCAGGTCATTGACACGCGCCTGCGCATCGGCCAGCGTATGCGCGTTACGGATGGCATCCTGATACGCCTGAATGACATCTCGGCCGATGTACTTCTGCACATCGTTGGAGTACTGGCCAAGCACGCGACTTGAGTCCATCCACATCTGGACGATTGCGGTGTGGATGTTTTCCTGTCGCTGCGCGTTCTCGCCGAGCATCGCAATGATATTGAAGCCCACCGTGGCCATTGCGGCCGCGCCTTGCTGTCCGGCCGTCATAGCGACTCCGGTGAAGTTCCGGAAAGCCTGTGACGCGAGGTTCATCTGGGCGATCACACTGCCGATGGCTCGCTCCACCTTGCCGAACGCTTCGCCGCCGATCTGCGAGATAAGCGCCAACGCTTCGGACACGCCTTTCAGGCCGCGCTCAAAGTCCAGCGTATGACCGACCAACTGCGGATTCGGACCGGCCTGCAGCGTGGGGATCTTTGTCAGCTGTCGCCCCTGCAACGCGCCGAAGGCTTTGTCGAGGTTCCACACTTCAGTGGCGAGGTTTGCGTGGATACCAGCAGACGCCTGCGCCATCTTGGCTTCCAGCGTGAGCGACTGCTCCACCGCTTTGGCCTGCACCGCCGTCAGCCCGTAGACCGTGGCCAACTTGTCGAGCGCGACACCCTGCTGCCGGTAGTAGCGGATGGCATCGACGACAGAACCATCAATCTCGTCGAGCACGTCGCGCCAGTTTCTCGCCGACTGGATGACTTCCTCCACTACGTCGGCGAATTTGGCGTATTCATCGGCCACGCGCTTGGCCGCTGCGGCGTCTTTGTCCTTGAGCGCCTGCGACTCGGCCATCTCGCGGTCGAACGACTTCAGCGCCGACTCGCTGGCCTTGAACTCCGTCTGAATCTGAGCGCCAAAGGCTTCCCGCAGGTTGGGTGCCGCCTTGCTGGCCGCCTCGCTCGCACCAGCCATCGCCCGATCCCATGACTCCACCTCGCGCTTGGCGCTGTTGAAGCCGTAGGTCAGCGGGTTCAATCCGTCCTGCACGACGCGATACAGTTCGACCGCCACGCCCGCCGCCACGTTCTTCGAGGTGCGGTAGAAGGCTTGGAAGTCGTCGCCCATCTTGTCGAGCGCCTGCGCGGTGTCCTCTGACATCCCGACCGCGGCATCGCGCACGTCGTCGAACCCGCGTTTCAGCGTGGGCAGGACAGACGCGCCAGACTTGCCGAACAGGTCCATCGCGATGGCGACCTGCTGCGCCGGGTCTTCGACGCCGCGCAAGGCGTCCGAGATGGCCATGAACTGCTTGTCGGGCGACAGGTTCTTGATGTCCGCGAAGGACATCCCGAGTTTCTGCAGAGCACCCGTAGCCGACGCATCGCCACCGGCCAGACGGTTCTGCATCTGGTTGATGGCCGACGACATCTCCTCGATGCTGTTCCCAGCGTCGTCGCCTGCGACCTGCAGCCGCTGCAGACCCTGAATGGAAATGCCCGTCTTGTCGGACATCTTCACCAGCGCGTCCGCATCGTCCAGCAGCGCCTTGCCGAAGCCGACGACCGCCGAGACGCTCAGGCCGACACCGAACGCGCCGAGCAGGCCGTTGACTGACCCGAGCGCCCCCTTGAGGCCGCCGAACGCGCCGTCGACGTTCTTTGTCGCGTCGGCGATCTTCTGGATGCCTGGAGGGACATCCATGCCCATAGCCTTGAGCTTCGCAGCCGCCTCCTGCGCCTGCGATGACACCCGCTTCAGTTCGTTCTCGGTCAGCCGCGACACGCCGCCGATCTCGTCTATGGCCTTCGCGGTGAGCGTAGCCTCCTGAATGACCCGCCGCCCGCTGAAGCTATCGGTCATCCGCGAAAGCGACTTCTCGACCTTGCTCGCGCCCGTCTCAAATGACCGCAGCTGCGCCTGCGCCTTGTCCACTGCCGTGGCAAAGGAGGAGAAGTCAGCTTTGAAGGTCGCGGTGATGGCCATAGGTCAGTCAGGTTTCGGCGTCGATGCGGCGCGCACTTGGTCCAGAATCAGCGCGTATTCGTCACGCGGGAGGTTCCGCACATCCTCCAGCGTCCACCCCGTTACGAAGCGACAGATGGCGAGGTCGGAGAGGATGCCTTCTCGCCACCCGTATCGTTTTTTCGTGCTTCGATCTCGGCGTCGACACGCGTCTCGTGCTCGTCGATGGCCTTCACGATCTCGCCGAAGGTCTGTGCGTCGAGGCTGTTGATCGCGTCTTCGGTGATCTCCACTGGCTTGCCGTTGTTCTCCAGCGACCACGCGACGAGGTATTCCACGACCTTCGTGAGTCCGACCTGCTCAGGGTCCAGCTGCGCCCGTTCACCGGCTCGCATGTCCTTGACTAGTCGCCCGAACACGCGGCGATGCTCACCCGCGTTCAGTTCCTTCTTCACTTCGATCCAGTCGCCGTCCGAGATGTCGAGCCGCACCGTCTGCGGCTTCACGAATCGATTGCGTGCCATGCCTTACTCCTGCAAACGCACGGTTGCGGTCACCGTGCCGTCTGCGACGTGCAGCGAGTCAATCGGCCACTCCAACGAGGTGCCGGCCTGGCGTCTGACACGAAACTTCAAGTCCTGCTGCGTGAGCTTGAAGGTGTCGGCCTTGCTGACCTTCGCAGTCAGCGTGCCGGTCGTGCCAGTTGCCGAGAGGGACCAGGACACGACAGACGCCGCGGTGTGGTAGCCCCACACAATCGCGCCGTCGTGTCCGGTCAACGTCAACGCCATGTGCTTACAGCGTGTTGGCCCACGAGCCGTTGGCCGCGAAGCTGCCGCTCAGCGTGACCGCCGCCGACACACCCACGTCCATCGACAGGTCGAGCCACGCCGGGCCATACCAATACTTCGTCGGCGCATCGCTCGACGGGTAGAGATAGAGCTTGATACCGTCCGTGGACGACGCCGCGGTGAACGGCTTCGACTCGCTGTCGTTCCAGAACCCGCCGAACGTGCCCTGAATGTCGGGCAAGCCCTGCACGTAGGTCTTGTTCGCCGACCCGAACGGGGTCACTTCGATCTTGTCGGTCGTCGCGTTGATGCTCCACGCGTTCAACTGGAGGACGCTCGTCGCGGCTCCGGTGCCGGTCGTGGACATGTAGACCAGTCCCTTTTTGCCTGCATATGCGGCCATCGGTTCAATCCTTTCGCGCCGCTACGCTGCGGCTCGCTGCTGGAGAAGTTGCTGAAGGTCACTCGCCACGGTCTTCGCGCGGGTCACCCATGACGCCTCGGCCACTCGGGCCGGTAACGACGCAGCCACCGCCGCCCGCCTCGGCTCATCCGCAAGCCACAGACGAATCAACGCCGCTGCCTCCTGCGGACTGTTGAAGGTCGGCACATCCGCGCCGAACACTTCAGCCACTTCCGCACGGGGTTCTGACAAATGAAACGAGCCACACGCCGCGAGCTCGTAGGCGCGAGGACTCAAGGATTCGGGCACCAGTCGCCGCCCGTCCGCGTGCGTCAACGGCAACCGCCGACTACCACGGGTCCGATAGAGGTTTAGGCCGATCTTCGCCTTGCGATAGAGCGCCGACGCGAACACGTTGTCCACCTGACCAGCCCGGCACAGATCGCGGACCTGCTTCTTCAAGCCCAGCCCCTTCCACGTCCCGTAGATGCCGAGGTCGATCCCGGTCCAGTCGATGGCGTTGAACCAGGCCACGCGCTCGGGGAAGAACGAGCCGACGAACACGACGTCATGCGCCGGCACTTCCTCAGGGTCGACCGTGTCGGCCGCGTGCTTCAGCGGGTGCCAGGCGTGCGGCAGGTAGCCACTGTGCCGGTTGACCGCGCGGAAGTCCGACAGGCACGCGCGTTCGTTTGTCCAGCAGCCGTCAACCATCGCGGCGATCTTCAGTTCCTCCGCGTGGTCGTAGGGCGACTCGGTAAACAGCACGGTTGTCTTCAGTCCGGCCCGCTTCATCATCACGAGGATGTCCGGGTGCAGGAACATGGCCGACACGATGAGCACCACGTCGACCTGAAGCCTGAGCGCCATCTCGAGCGCGCCGACACCCGCGTGATACTGGATGTCAGCGATGTTCGGCTTGGGCAGGTCAGGCACGTCCTTCCGCTTCTTCCGCCAGAGGGCGTGCAGCGCGTTGGCCGACGCTTCGATCCTCGTGTCCAGTCGATAGGTCTCGACCTGCACGCCGATCTGCCGCAGGCCGTAGGTCAGCCCGTCGAACACGTCCGCTGTGCTCCACGACGCGCCAGGATGCACCGCTAGCACCTTCATACGAACGCCTCATGCGCCCGAGGCGTCCGCAGCGCCGCCAGCGTCTCGTTGACCGGATGCAGACGGCACATCGCCCGGCAGCCAGCGTCCACCGTGAACGTGCGAGGGTGCCGCGCCCAGATGTCTGTGAAGGACTCCCGCCGCAGGTCACCAAGCGCCGAGACGCCGCGCCGCTGCGGGCAGAGCCACACGCGCCCATCCGGAGTGATCGTCGTGTTCAACTGCACCCCGTGGCACTGGCTGTAGCCGTGGTCCGTCCATGCCGCGTAGGCAAGGAACCGATCCACGTCAAGTTCCACATCGGCCGCGTTCGACAGGGCCACCAGTGACGGCATCGCCTGCAGCACCCACGACCGATCGCCAGTGGGCACTCCGGGCCGGTCCTGCGCCGTCTGGATGGCGGGCCGGAAGGTGACGTAGTGCGCGCCCAGATGGCGGCCCAGCGTCAGCATCTCATCGGCCCGCTGCCAGTTGTCGGCGTGCAGCAGAAACGACGCGCCCACTGTGGCCTTGGAGCCGATCAGGGCCGTGAGTCCGCTGCACGCAGAATCGAACCGCGCCGCTGGCACGCCCTTCTCGGCCGCATACGTCTCAGCGTCGGCCGCATCGAGCGAAACCACCACCCACGAGGCCATCGACGCCAGCGCACTGGCCGAGGCCGCCGTCAGCAGACCGCCACAGGTATACATCCCCTGCTCGAAGCCACGCATGGCCGCGTATTTGACGATGTCCAACCAGTCTGGATGGGTCGTCGGCTCCCCGCCGCCGCTCCACACGATCGACTTGACGCCCGCGCTGTGCAGGTCGTCCAGCGTCCGCATGACGAGGCCGGTATCAGCCAGATCCCCGGTGCCCTCGAAGGCCATAGGCAGCGTGCGCGGCTTCATCGCCCACGGTCCCCGCACATGCGTGTGCGCGAAGTGGCAATCCTGACAGCCAAGGACGCACCGATTCGACAGATCCCACTCCACGGTGACAGGGGCAGGTGTCTCGCCACGGTCCCACGCCGCGATCCGGTCGATGTGCCTGAGCACCTTGGCGCGAGGGTTGATGAAGCTCACGCCGCGGCCTCCTCAGCGCCACGGCTCACACCACCGCGCGAGAACAGCAGATCCAGCGGCACCGCATAGATCCCGCTGGCGTACAGCGCCGCCATAAAGTCGTAGTCACCTTCGTAGCGCGCCCCGTAACAGTGCGCGTGCGCCCGCCAGACGTCAGCCCTGACGATCGTGCAGTTCAGATCGATCAACCCCATGCGCGGCGGCCACGCGGCCCCGGACGGCCACACGGACCCGTTCTTCTCGGTCTGCACGACGATCAGCGCCGGGAAGCCTTCCGCCTCCGCGTGCGCCTGCACCTGGGCGACCACATCAGGACCGGCCAGCACATCGTCATCGCAGAGGAAGGCCACGTAGCGCCCGTGAACCGCCCCGGTGTAGTGCTGCACCAGGGAGAACATGCCGCCGATCCCGATCCCGACGTGGTCAGGAATGACGATCTGCTCGATGTCGCCGACCACCGTCTGCCCGGCCACGCTGGCAAAGTTCCGGGCTAGTCCACGAGGACGGCGGAACGTCGGCGTGTAGAGCGTCAGGAACGGCGTCACGCTGACACCTCGAAGCCCGCACGGCGCACGATGTCAATAAGCTCCGACTGCAGCCGACGACGAGCCCTGATAGCTTTCGGGATGAAGCGCTCGGCTTCGTCAGGCTGCGGCATCGCACCACGGTTGTAGCCCTTGTCAGTGCGTCTGACCTTGGTGCCACGCTCGAAGATGGACGCGTGCGGCGCACGACTGCGAACCTGCGCCACGACGCTATATGCGCTGCCTTCCGTCCGCACTGTAACGCCCCGCCGAAGGTTGCCTGTTGGTCCCTCTGGATACGCTTGCGCCGCCTCACGCGCCATCGCATCGGCCTGTGCGCGGACAACCGTATCGGCTTCCTGACGCAAGTCCTCCGGCAGGTTTCGTAACGCGGCGCGGAACGCCTCGATGCCGATCAAGTCCACGCGGGCACTCACGCGATCACCTCTTCGCAGACACACCGCAGTTCTCGGTTGCGCTCACCAACGTTCTGCACGCCCTTGACAAACAGTTGGCGCGCCCCGAAGAGGATGCGCGTGTCGATCGTCACCTGGGGGTGATAGCGCATGGTCACGAAGTGGGTTTGCGTGCGGGTGCTATCGGACGTGCCTGGCGCTGCTGGCTCAATGGAGCACCACACAGCAGCTGGTGTCAGGGCTGAGTAGAATCCGTCACTGTCATCTGAGGTCGTCGGCGCCTGAGACAACGTGACTCGATGTCGCAACACTGCGGCCTGCATGCTTCACCACACTTTGAACGGCCACAACAGCGCGTCCACGCCGATCGGGATAGGCATGCCGACATCTCGCGAGACAGCCTCTCGAGATTCAAACCAGTGCCCGATCAGGATCTTCATCGCCGCCCGAATCGCCGCTGGCACCGTGCTCGCCGTCGACCCGTAGCCAGTGACACACCGCACCGTCACTGCGTTCAGCACGCCGTAGGTCGTCGGATACGACAGGCCGTAGCCCGGCTCGATGCGCGGGCGCTGAGCCCACGGCCCGGCCGGGAGGTCCGTCCGGTAGTTGCTGGACGACCAGGTCTGCGTGGACCCTGTCGAGTCGAGATAGCTGATGCTGCTCACCGCCGACACCGGCGCCAGCGGCACCACAATCGCCTCGGCCGGGAACGCATCGAGCTGGTAGTCCCACGTCTGGGTGATCAGCTGCCGTCGCGTGAACGATTCGACATGCTGCCGGGCCGCCGCGATCAGCGCGACGATCAGCTCGTTGCTGTCGTCGTCGTCCACGCGCAGATGGACCTTGGCCTCCGCGAGGGAGACCGGCTCCACTGCCGGGCCGGTAACCAGAGTGAGTCCCATAGCGGTACGGCTCGCGCGACCGGATGACCGCGCGAGCCTGCCCCGTTGACTAGTCGGCGATCACGCTGACGGCGTTGGCCGGCGCGCGCTGTTCCTTGAGTTCCACCAGGTAGAACAGGTAGCCGGTCTGCGCGCTGGCGCCGACATCCGCCACCGTCGCGCGGATGCAGTCGAAGCCGTTGTCGGCGTCGAGCTCGTCCGGCGTGAACTCCACGACCCAGAGCGCCGACTCTTCCGCCGACGTGGCGTTGGTGAGCGTGTTGGTGCTGACGTCGCCCGAGGCGCTCGACCAGGCCGCCACCGCGGCGAGCGACGTGGCCGCCTGCTTCTTGAAGGCCGACGCGGTCGGGATGTTGAGCGCCTTGACGCTCGTGCCGCTGACGTCAGTCGCCTGCTGAATCGTCAGGGTCGGGTCTTCACCCGCCGTGCCGACGCCGCTGGTAAAGACGACCGCCACGCGCTTGGCGTGCTTCAGCGAGATGTAGTCGCCGTTGTTGGCCGCCGTGGCGAGGTTCACCGCCGGGAAGCCCTCGATGATCTGGAAGCGTTCGAGAATCAAGCTGCTCATATGTCCCTCTGTTCACACAAGGAGAAGGCCACCCGGAGAGCCGAGGGGCTCACCGGATGGCTGGACCTTCAGGCCTCCGCCTACGTCGCGATGGCGACGAACGGCGACTGCGTGGCCGAACCCTTGAAGGGCGTGAGCGCGCTGACCCAGGCGGGCTTGCCGTCCACGCGCCAGGTCACGCGGAACGCCATCTCGTCGGTGGCGAACGCAACGTGCATGGACGCGGCGGTCTGGAGCAGCTTCTGGATGAACAGGTACTGCGTCAGGTCGGCCAGCACCAGGTCGCCGACCGTGCCGAGGGTGGCGTTGTACTCGGTCTCGATGACCGGCTTGCCCTTGATCCGCATCACGCCGTCCTCGCCGTAAGTCACGAAGCGGACCGGCACATCGTTGGTCGCGCCCGTGAAGAACAGCTGGTCGAGGTCCGGGTTCACGTCGGTGTTGCAGAGCCACACGGCGTTGGCCTTGGCCCGCGCGTGCTGACGCGCCCACATGTTGATGACGTCGGCGTGCTTGACGCGGCTCGAGGTCGTGCGCGTGGTCGAGACCAGCGCCGGGCTGCGGAGGATGCCGAGCGGCATGCCCGCGCCGGTGCCGTTGAGGATCGAGTCCTCGACCAGGAACCGCACTTCCTCGGTGAACGCCTGGAACATCACGTCGCCCATCGCGACGAAGTCCGCGAGGAGTTCGTCGGTGGCGTAGCCGAGTGCCGCCAGCTTGTTGAGCTTCATCTCGAGCTTGCGGAACGTCGGCTTGCTGGCGGTCGGACCGGTGCCCTCGTCGACCCAGTACGCCCGGACGCCGCCCCAGCGCGAACCCGTCGCGCGGCTGGTCTCATCGACCGCCCGCATCGAGATGCCGTTGGAGTTCTCGCCGAGGTTGATCTGGCGCACCGCGTTCAGCAGCGCACCGCCGGAGAACACGTTCTGGATGATGCCGGCCGCCAGGTCCGTCTGGACCATGAAGCCGCCATCCGAGCCGATCTTCTCGCCTGCGCCCTGCGCCGCCGCCTGCAGCTGCGCCAGCGGCTCGCTGAGGGTGTGCCGCGTGGTGGCGCTGTAGACGTCCTGCAGCTGACGCCCGAAGGCGTAGCGCATCGCCGTGGCCGCGTCCATGCGGGGCAGGCCGTGGTAGACGATGGGCGCGCCGTTGGGCGCGAACTTCGCCAGCTTCTCCTCGTCGCCAGACTCCCAGCGACCAGTGGTCTTGATGCCGCCGGCGCTGACGCGCTCCTGGTGGAAGTCGGAGGTCGCCTGCGCGCGCTCCTCGTCACCCATGCGGCGCAGCCGGTCGATGTCGCCATCGAGCGCCTGGATGTCCTTGTCGATCGCGTCAAGGCGAGCACTCTGCTCGTCCGTGCGGTTGCTCGCCGCGATGTCCAGCAGCTTGAGCCCTTCGGCCTTCAGCTCGGCCCGCCGGTCGAGTGCAGTGTTCAGTCTCGTGGCCATCTCGCCTCCATGCGTGGTCCGTTGAACGAAAAAAGGGCGCGTATGTGAGCGCACCGAACGCACGGACAGAAGCCCGGCGGGGTGGACTCACACACGCGCCCTTCAACGGAAGTCCGCGGTGTGTGGAATCAGCCTACGACGACTGCAGCCGATCCGGAGTTTTGCAATTGAGAAACGCCGTCACAGCCTGGCGAATCACAACGGCAACCGCGACGCGCTGCTCTCGCGCGAGCGAAAACAGCCGGTCGTAGTCCGACGCCGGCAGGTTCGTGCTGGCTGGCACGAGTCGCGCTTCGATGGGTCCGCGGGGCCGAGGCATCAGGCCAGCCGCATCCGGCGCGCGCGATCCGCCTCGCTCGCCACCTTCTGTGCAACCGGTTCGGCCACAGCCTCGATGGCGACCGGATCCGCATCCGCCCTCGGTCCGACACTCGGCCCACGGCCGTTGATCAGCCGCTGCAGCGTGTCATCCATCGTCGCGATCCGGTCGGCCATCTTCAGCCGCACGGCCTCCTTGGCGCCGACCAGCCGTCCCTCGCCGAACCCGCCGCGCACTTCGGACAACGGCACGCCGCGGCCCTTGGCGATGTCCGCCGTCATCAGCGCGTAGAAGTCGTCGACGCGCGCCTGGATGGCCGCATGCGCTTCCTCAGTCAAGGGTCCGGCCCCTTCGGCCTTGTACTTGCCCGCCGAGATGACCGTCCGCTTCAGGCCTTCCTTGGCTTCTGCCTCAGACGCGTCGACGTGCGCGGTGATGACCCCGATGGACCCGACGTCCCCGCTCGGCGTCACCACGATCTCCGATGCACCGGAAATGGCCCAGTACGCCGCCGATGCCGCCATGGCGTTGACGTGCGCCGTGATCGGCTTGCGGGCGGCACCAGCGCGAATCTCCGCGGCGAGCTCGGTCACACCGGCCACGGTGCCACCAGGGGAGTTGACGTCCAGCAGGATGGACCCCACGTTCGGGTCCGCCAGGGCCTGCTTCAGCATCGCCGTCAGGCGCTCGGTGGAAACGCCGCCGGACATCTCCGACATGCCACCCATCCGGTGCGCGATGACCCCCTGCACGGGAATCACGGCCACGGCCCCAGAGCGCGAGACATCCGCTCGCGATCCGCCGTCACCGATTCGCGCCTGCAGCTCCTCCGCGGTGAACTTCCCGCCGCCCATGTGGAACTCGAGGATGGCTTCGATTTCGTCCAGCTTCGTCGGCAGAATCGCCCACGGGGTCTCTGCGACGTACTTGGCGATGTGCTGATACTTCACGCGGCCACTCCTTCTCCCAGCGCCCACTCGGCCAACCAGGTCGCATAGGCGGGCTGCACCCATGCGTCCAGCGCGGCGAGGCCGCCTGTCTCGACCAGCAGTTGCCCGGCCTGCTGTGCGCAATACACCGCGGCCGTCTCGGTCGGCATCAGCAGCGTCTGCGCCACCAGTGCCGCGTGGCCTGCGTAGAACTCCGTGACGGCCGCCGCGTACGCGTCCGCATCCGCCGCGTGCCGCTTCGCGAGCTGCTGCACCGCGGCCACTTCCTTCCGAAGCACCCGCCCGGCTGCGGCCACCGCGATGGCATGCGCCTGTGGCGACACGGGCTCTGGTTCCGGCAGGACCACGGCCGCCGGCGGCGCCGGTGCGGGCGCCTTCGGTGCCGCACTGCGCGCCGCAGGCTGCTTGCCGGTCAGGTGCGCCGGCGTCAAGGGTTCGTCCAGTCCCGGCAGGGACGGCCGATTCTCCATCCGCCGCACTTCGTTCCGGGTGTAGGTGCCGGTCGTGATGGCGTCGACGTAGGCGGCCCAGCGAGTCGACAGGTCCCCACGCGCGATCGCGTTGCGGTTGAACTCCGCGTAGTACTTCTGCGGCGCCGACACCAGCTGTGTATTGATCGACATCTCGATCAGGACCAGCCACCACCCCATCGTGAAGTCGATGAAGTTCCGGTTGAACTGCTCGGCGTTGCCGAAGCTTGGGTCGCTGTTCTCCAGCATGTGCCGCGGCACGCCCAGGAACCGCGCGACCTCGTCGATCCCGAACTTGCGCGAGAGCAGCATCTGGGCGTTCTCGGGCGTGAGCCCTTCGGACTGGACCCACTTGGCGCCCTGCTCCAGCACCTTCGGCAGATGCCAGTCACCGTGCGAGGTACTGAAGGACTGCGCCATCCGCCTGGACGCGTCGTCGGTCAGCACCCCTGGCACCTCCAGCGCGCCGGCGCTCAGCGTGCCGCGCGAGAAGATGCGGCTGGCGAACTGTTCGAGCACCGAGGTCAGCCCGAGACAGTCCCGCGCGTACGACAGCACGCCGCGCCCCTGCACGCCGTCCGTCGACAGGATGTGCAGGTGGAAGATTTCGTCCTGCAGCGCCGTCGTGCTGCCGCCCGTCTTCGGGTCTCGGATTTCGTAGACCTTCCGGCGACGGTTGACCAGCTTCGGCGTCACGGTCGTCGGGTCCTGAATCGGCTGCAACTGGCTCACGAAGCCCCGATCGCCCGCTTCGATGAACGCGTAGTGGTTGCCGTGGTCGATCAGGTGGTAGCCCAGCATCCGTCGCCAGTCGAAGGCGTTGAGCCAGTCGTTCGGCTGGTGGTGGATCAGGTCGTGGAGCGGATGCCCGCTCGCCTTCTGCGGCCCTTGATCGTTCGGCAGGTTCTCGAACATGTCGAGCGGCAGCATGGCGATGCCGGTGGCGATGATCTCGCGGCCGCGGAACCACGCGGACACCTTGTTCGCGATCTCCGGCGAGACCCGCACGCCCGCCGGCGTCGACGTCCCAACCGGACCGAACCAGAAGTCGTCCGTGGGGCCAGGCGTGGCGGCTCGCAGGGAACCGGTGAGCAGTCGTCCGAGCACGTCCATCAGGGCATCCTCTGGCGCAGGAACGGCCACGCGCCGATCACCATCAACACCACCCCCGCCGCGACATTGGCCGCGGACGAGGACCACTGCGACAGCCCTACGTACGCCGTCGCAAAGCCGAGCGCGAACACGATCGCGTTCACGTTCTCCAACACCACCGCGCCGATCTGCTGCCACCTATTCGCCAAGGGTCCGCACTCCACGCGTCAGGTAGACGCTCTGCACCGGGGCCGGTTCACGAATCCACAGCGCCACGCCGATGGTCGGCGCGATGATCGGGTCGATGCGCCCGCGGCTGCGGCCCTTCGCGAACATCAGGTTGTCCTTGCCGTCGCGCTGGCCGACCGTGTTCGACATAGACCACGCTGTAACTGGACAGCCGCACGCGTCGATGTTGCCGTCCAGAATCTCGGCCTGCATCCGTAGGCACGCGCTTGACATGCCCTGGTAGGTCTGCGGAACGCCAATCACGGACTCAGCCGCAAAGCCGTCTTCGCTCACCAGCTCGTCGACCAGATGGTCCGCATGCCAGGGATCGAACCCGATGCGCTCAATGTCGTACTTCGTGCGCAGGAGCGCCAGCTCTTCGCGCACGACTCGATGATCGATGCGCGCGCTATCTGTGGCTGTGCCAGCTGACGCGATGAGCCAGCCCTGATCGCGCCACACATCGTAGGGAGCCCGGTCTCTGTGCGCACGTTCAACAAGCGTCTTCGCCGGGGTCCAGATGCGCTGAATCACGCACAGCTTCGGGCGACCGGGTGTCGGCGGGAACACCAGCGACAGGACGCACAGGTCGATCTTGCTGGCGAGGTCGACGCCCACGAAGCACGACTCGTGCTCGAGCATCGCCTCGAAGGCGGCCCGGTCCATCCGGCTCTGCCCCTTGCGCCAGCCGTCGACGGAGAGGCAGGGCGCCGTGGCGTTGACCCACATGTTCAGCCGCTTCTGCTTGAACTCGGCCGCCGCGGACGGCATCTTCTGCGCCTTGGCGGCCAGCTTGCGCATGTCCTCGGGGTTGACCGAGATGCCCCAGTGCGGGTTAGCCTTCTGCCAGGTCGACTCCGCCCAAGGGTCGTCCTCTGGGTCCGCGTGCGCGATGAACGCGAAGAAGGACAGCGTCGAGGCGTCGTCCTCGAGGACCCCATCGAGAATCTTGCAGGCGTAGTCGTGCTGGTCGCCGCAGACCGAGACCGGGTCATCGCCGGCCGTCGTGATCTGGAAGATCAGCGGATTCAGGCGCGCGCCGGTCGCGCTCTCCATGACGTCCAGGAGCCCACGGTTCTTGAACGCGTGCAGCTCGTCGACACCGACGAAGTGCGGGTTGAGACCGTCCGTCGTGTCGGAGTCAGACCCGAGCGGCTCGAGCTTCGACTCAGACTTCAACTGGTGCAGGTTGGCGGCGTTGATCTTGATGCGCCCGCCGAGCCCGCTGGACTTCACGAGCTTCTTCGCGGCGTCGAACGCGATCTTGGCCTGCTTCTCCTTGGTGGCGATGCAGTAGCCCTCCGCGCCCGCCTCCCCCTCGAAGAACGTGCAGTAGACCGAGACTACGGCTTCCTCGAACGACTTCCCCTGCTTGCGCGGCACCTCGTTGTAGGCCGTCGTGAACCGCCGGAGACCGGTGGCGACCTGGCACCAGCCGAAGATCGAACCGAGGCGGAACACCTGGCACGGCGTCGGCGAGAAGCTGGTGCCCGCGAACTGCCGCCCCTTGTAGTGCTTCATCAGACCGGCAAACTTCAGGAACCGCTCCGCCTGGGCCCAGTCGAACCGGTACGGGAACCCGGGCGTGTTCTCCCGCGCGCGATCGGCCATGTGCCGCGTGCACGCCAGGCGGTGGTACTTGCCAGCCGGCACACGACCCGCGATCACGTCCAGAGCGTAGGCGTCGACAGGGTTGGTCGTCAGGCCCACGTCAGTTCGGGACTATGTAGCTGTTGAAACATGTCAGTCAATCCGTTAATCCGGATACACTGATGATACGCCAATGGGCACAAAAAAAGGCCGTCCGAGGACGGCCAGAGAGACGGCGGGTCTACTTGCCCTTGGGCTTCAGGAGCCGGTCCAGGGCGGCTTTCGGGTCTTCCGTGATCCGCAGGACTTCTTCCTTCGGCCCGCGTTTCTGCGGCTTCTTTGCCTTCTTCGCCATCAGGATCTCCGTGGTGGTACTATAAATGGTGCCCGCGCCGGGGATCGGACCCGGAAGACCGTAAGGTCACTCGCGTGCAAGGCGAGTGCGTTTGCCAGTTTCGCCACGCGGGCACGCCGTCTAACGCGGCTGGATGTAGGAGCGGGGGGCCGTCCAAACTACTCGCCCGCTCCTACTGCTCTTGGGCCGTCCAGCGCGGCCCCTGATCCCTCCTCGGCATAGTCCTCCCTTCTCGCGTCACCAGAGCTATTCGTCGCGTCCGGGTTTTTCGGAATCCAGTTGCGCACGGCGCTTCAGCTTGCGCACAACCAAATTCAGCCATTCCTCAAGCTCTGCGACGCTCGTCATGCTGATTGCGGCGGGCCACTGAAGCACGGCCTCGCCTTCATCCAACACGGACACTTCGCGAACGCTACCAGCCGGGGGAGGCGGTGGCGCTTTGATTGGCAGCGGGGTGAGTGACGTGTAGTCCTGCATCTTCGGCTCAACGAGCGGCGGAGGTGGATCGTCCTGGCCGCTCTCCTCCTTATTGGCCTCGATTGTATCAGCGTCGCCAAGCTTTGAAGGCACTCATCTCGTGATGGGGCTGGTGCCCCTTCTTGGCGCTCAAGGGAAGAGAATCTGGGAGAAAGCGCGCAGGCTGACGCCAACGGTGCCGCTTGTCTGCGCGGCGACGGTCAGGACGACAAATATTGCAGCGAGTTCCCAGCGCAGAGCGCGGGGTTCAATCAGGAACGCAAACTTGGAGTCATCTCGCGTGAGCATGATGACCTCCTTCTTGTCCTTCCGCACGGCGACTGCGGGTTCGACTCGACGGCGCTCTACGCCCTCGTAGTCGGCCATAGCCGCGCGTGACGCCCTAGCGGCGCGTGCTCCCATGCGCTCCCAACTCCTTGTAAATATCCAGAATTGGGTGACTCTACTACACACTTGGTATCAGCTCAACCGGAGTTGTCCTACAGCACCGGGTGACCAGCGCAGGAACTACCTACTCTGTATGACGAGT
>ERZ869907.332-NODE-332-length-15887-cov-7.043456_pt1 | contig 15887 bp, 27 predicted proteins | sample MGYA00579309_ERZ869907 | MGnify/ENA primary metagenome ERZ869907 (study PRJEB32216, sample SAMN09231814) | wastewater metagenome | place: USA: Maryland | collected 2016-07-30 | study: EMG produced TPA metagenomics assembly of the PRJNA472060 data set (Reclaimed... | reverse complement strand
ATGCGACTGGACGCTTGCAAAAGCTCGCGCGCGTGGGACATGACCTCAAACTTCACATTGTCGGGGAGTCTGGTAAATTCATCCAAACCCATAGCCTGATACTTTTCATACTCTGCCTGTTTCATGATACTATTCTCCATTTCATAAGACATTTTTAGGAAAAATGAATAAACCACTAGTGACACGGGGATAATTTATATCCATAATGCCATGTAAATAAATTACATGGCACAAGCATACAAATTACAGGGGGATTTTGGTCACGACAAGAGCGGACACATAAATACAGACAAACACAGGACAATTGTCCATAGTTTTATGAATATGCTTAGCCTGCTCATACATTTCAGACAGTGTATCCCCCTCAAACTGTGGCGATTGATGCCAACGATTATCATAAAAATACTCAACGTAGAATCTCATGCTATCATCCTTTCATTTATCACAATTTACGGATTTTCAGCATACAATTAGTACAATTCTGTCCACATTTTGCACAGGTATTGCACAGGTTTTGTATAATCTGTCCATGCCTGTACTGGTACTGCTAATTCCAGTACAGATTCGATAGATTATCACACGATATAGGCGAGAACTGCCAAAATTCCGCCAATTGCCATAAATCCACTAATGACAAATAGTGCACATCCATCACCCTGCTTGCCATTGCTTGTACTTTTGGCAGGAACGAAGCCGGACGCGGTATATTTACCACTACCGCCATTATAGGACTGTGAACGCATTTGATTATTGCTTGCCATGATATTATCTCATAGCCTTTGCTACAACTTTGGATAATTCCATTTGACAGATAAACGCGTCAATCGCCTCAGGCATAGCCTTTACCTGATTGACTGTGACCGGCTTGCATTCCTGATTCTTGTTCATTTCATCTGCCATAGCCCGACAAAATTCCGTGAATTCCTTAGTATAGTCCATGATAATCCATCCTTTCAAGATGATTAGATTGAAAATTGACACGCGTATCAAACGATCTCATCACTTCACTTGCAAGAAAACGTAGTAAATTATAGTCGTCGTCAGCAGTTCGTCATAATTAGATCGTTTGATACGTGTGTCAATTCGCTATATGAGAGTAGACATACAATCACACAGATTGCACATTATAGCCGTGTATGTAACCCTTAGGATAATCACGGGATATAAATAAAATGGTGGACGATTCTACTCTCATATAGGGAATTGACCTTACATAATCCCTAAACTTACCGTACTCTATTCTCGCATGTTTGCGCTAACCCGTCTGATTACAATCCCCATAATCACCATGCCCGTAGACTCTCCGAAATATTGAACTGGTGTAATCGTTTGGTATCCTAAGCGGATGTTATCCCGCTTGCGTGACTAGTGCGTGAATAGTCGTTCTCTTAGTGGCTACTCGCGTTCGTCCTTGCTACTGGTAGCACCCCGACCAGTTCCGAACTCCATGTATATATTACCACTGTGTCAAAACTATACATTAGAATCAGATAAGACTATATGTACAATACCTGTACAATAACATGCGTATAGGCTGTATGCCTGGTGTGGAATATCCCATGGTGGAATATATCTACATAGGAATATGGAACGCTTCGCATAGGTATAAACCATAGCACCTGTGGAAATCAAAATTGTCCCGAATTTTTGACCAAATGACTTACTTTACATGACTTTACACCGTCCGTACTCATACTGTAAACGATATGAGTATAAAAGAAAAACTCCCCCATTATTCGGGGGAGCCCATTGAGTAATATATTGGCTTTACCTGATGCTGGTCGTGGTATGCCCTCTTTATCTTCCATACGGCTATCCATGCTGTATCTCCAGCGTATCCCCCCTCGGCTGATGCCGCCACCATTGCCAGGCATTCTATCTCTTTCTCTGATAACTCCACCAATATTTTCATTCTTCTCCTCCAATAATCTCAAGAGCCTCACTTATCAGAATATTATCTTCCACCATACCACAATCGCATATGCCAGAATCATCATTACCAAAATAACCTGGATGGGCTGGGCATGAATAAAATCCATCCTCACATTCATAATGAGACTCCCTACGGAGGGATTTGAGGATTTTAATTAGCCGCAGTCGGTCTGTGGCATCCATCAATCCCCCCACCATGAATCATTGTCCAAGAGTAAAAGAACCACCAATACCACGGCAAATAGTAAAACAATAATACTCATTCTTCCTCCAGCCACCTCAGAAAATTATTTGCCAAATCCCATAAATTTTTTATGGGGCTGGACTTAGTGATGTATATTACTACAATTGACAATATCAGGGCTACTTGTCTGTTAGTCATTCTTCATCTCTTACTGAGGCATCTGCAACCCTCAATAAATAAATTGCCTGGTTCAACCCAGCAATAAACCACTCCTGGCAGGGCAGTGGCACTATACGTCTATCAGACTCACACCACTCTATTTCCTTCTCCAGAATTTGAATCTCTTCTTCCAGTGTCAATCTACTAGGTTTCTTCATCTTCTCACCTTTCTCCACATAATATTCCAAATCCACCGTAGATGGTATAGAATGCCCTCTTTGCTATAGGAGTGATACCTTCCATCGGCATAGGTTAGGGTTACATACCTATGTTGAACTGGCATCACTTCCACCTGCATCTCCAGAACATCGTGAAATGTTGGATAGTCAGGTATTTCCGAAGCAGAAATGATTTCCTCTTTTATGTCCACAACCGCTGGCAACGGATGGTTCATGAGGATTTCATACAGTTGATTGCTCACTTGTCTTTGGGCAGACGCATAGGCAAATCTCTTCTGGTCATCACTCGCCCCGTATGCAAGCTGGTAAGTCCTGAATCTGTAGACGGTCACAGCAATTCCTCCAGACTCTCCTCAGTCACTTCCGGCTCCGGGTCATCGGGAATTTCAATGACCCAAAATTTCGTTACCTCTAAGACAACTCTCGTCCCACTATTTCCATACTCCATATCTTCTTTAGCCGCGTCAATTGCCTCTTGGGAAGTTTTATACGCTACAATATCGTCTCTTGGAACTTCCACGTACAATTTCTCAATTACTTTCTTTTTAGTAGCCATTTTCATCCTCCAACGGATTTTACAAGTAAAAGACCAAAATACACGACAAGCGGAAGGTCTATAAGCAACATTTCCAAATATGTGAACTTCACAGTCAGTCGCCCATCCCATTTCCAATCAGGATACATCAAAAATAGCATAAAAATTATCATTGGTCTCTCTTCATCGTTTCACTGATATATTGCTCTGCCAGCTTTCTTCCAGTCCACTGCTCGTCCCAAATCTTCAAAGTATCTGCCAAATCGTCAGGCAGTTGAGACCATACGGACAGCCGAGTCCCACCAGTCTCCCTGTTGAACCAGGTACTGGACTGGAGCCCAAAATCATTGAGACATACAAACTGAATTACTTCCAACATCCTGCCAGAAAGCGGAACAGCCTCGAAATTAATCCAGATGCTCAAAATCGGGCTTTCACCGTTTAAATCAATCTCCACAGAATCAATCCATGGATTTCTTCCAGAAATGATTCTCATTTGGTCTAAAAGTTCAGTAACTATTCCCCCATCATAGTTTTCCCAGTCCACCACAAATCTTCCCCAAATATGCTCATGGTGCTGTATGATAGGTTTTAACTCTTCGGCAATCGAATTAGCCATAGTTATTCCCATTTCTCTTTTGAATAAAGGCGGGAAGGTCTTGCTCACTGGGGGGAGTTACTCTCTTCACAGATTCCATGGAAACAGGGCGATAAGTCGGCTCGTTACCATATTGTGCCTGTGCTGGTTGCGGGCGGGGTTGAGGTCTCTGCCCTTGGGATTGCTGGATTCTCTGAACCGCTGGAGAAATCTCTTGGGAGGGAGTCTGTCTAGTTTGACCATTCCTTGATTCTTTTTGTGGAATAGTCTCGTCCCCAAGTGCCTCACGCAGAATAGTCTTGAGTACTGGCATACCAACAATCATTGCAATCGCCAGCCCATCCCCCACAGTAGAAATTCCACCAATAATCCCACGGAATGCCCACTGGAGCCAATCCACCCCCTCTGTGATAACCCCATACCTGAGAATATCTGCCAACAGACTGTCAAACACAATGTCAGTGACATATAAGACGGCAGAAATTGCCATCACTCCCCGCCCAATGGAATTAATCATTCTATTCCGCGTTTTGGTAATGAGCATATACCCGATAAACATGAGGGCGAAGAGGAGACCAGTGGTGGCCAAGGAGATGACTACACTTTGCCATTCCTTGTTTCCGGTCAGGAAAAGCATTGTCCCAGTTCCGGCAAGCACATCGAAAGTCAGTAATACCCCGATACACACGGTAATGAGGGCAATTACGAACCACACCAGTCCAGACTGAATAGAATCAATTGTATTGCTTACTTTTTCAATATTCATACTTTCCTACCTTATCCCATGCCCCAACCACTTTCCATTCTGAAATTTCCAGCATTAGTTTCATTTCTAAGGTCGCGTAATACATTCTAGGATAGTACCCATAATTCCATTCAGAATCCCAGGCTACACAATACTTCTCTGGCATACTCTCCAAAACTGACACAGAGTCATCCACAACAATCGAGACTGGCGGCTTTTTACAATCCCAAATTTCTATTTCTTCCCAATCGTAAATCGCCTCTCGCTTATCCTTGGCAAACATCAATTCGTGATAGACTGCCCCATACTTGGCCAGCCATTGCCGAGTAACGTCTGCCAAACTGGGATTACGGGAGGTCACAAGCAAGATGTACCACCCGCGCTGGTGAGCCTGACGGCAAAAGAGAAGTCCACCGAAAATGGGCTCAAGGTCAACATAATTATCGGGATTATTGACATACTCTTTTATCAGGGCTGGGTCTAGCTCTGGGTAGCGGGCTTCCAAGCTGTACAAATCTCTGTTTTCGTACCCAAAATCTTCACAGAACTTCTTCTCGAAGTTTGCCAAAACTCCATCAATGTCTACAGCAATTGTGCCTCTATATTGCATTTTTCCAAGTTTCATCTTGTATCCTCGTCTTAGAGTCCAACTTTCTATGATTTCTCTAACTTACCTCTACAAAATTCCAAAGTATTCCAACTGCCCCAAGATAGAATCCCAACTTCCTAACATAGAGCCAAAAACTCTACTATTTCCTCTAAGTTAGAAAGTTAGAGTTTCTTAGATTTCCATAAATAGGCGGTAGACTCTGCTTTGCCATACTTTTCCATAATCTGTGGGATGGACAAAACATGGACAACTTCCATCTTTTGTTCATATGTCAAAGTTCTCCAGTCTACGTCCCGCCGTCTTGAAGTTTCAGGAGTGGAAACTGACACTGTGTCAACTGCATAGGTCTGGAGAGGGTTCATGCCATTCTTGACCATTTTCCCACGGAGACGATATTCCTCTTTTTCTGTACGCTGTTGGGCCTGACGTTGGTAATCTCGTTCATCATCTTCCAATTTCAGTCTCCTACTTCGTTCTTCATCCTCCCTAATCCCAATCTCAACTAAATGATTTGCCGCAATTAAGGAAGTTGGTACGGTGATAAAGGATAGAACGGCGATTACCCCGGTAACTACCCCCTCTTCCCCAAGATATTTTCCTAAAAATACATTAATAGTCAACATTGCAACTAAGTAAAATAGATAAGCAAGTCCGTTTAGCACCATTGGAACAAGATGACCACTTGTTTGGGAATTTACCCATACAAACAGGCTTTTGATTGCCGTGATTGCTCCAACATAGCCTAAAAGTTCAAGAACAATGGATGGAATGGCTGAAAGCACAAATGCTACCAAATTTGTGGTTTCTGGAGTTCCAAATTTGAATATTTGCACAAATAGCTGAAAAAGATGCACTCCTGTCATAAGTGCCGGAACCATTGGAGAGAGAATTGGAAGAATAAATACAGTCAATTTGGCAAAGGGGGTCTCTGCCGCCTCTATTAATTCTCTCTGTTTGGTAAAAAATGTTGCTAGCCAACTGGTCTTATTTTCCACTATTTTCTCCAGTCAATCTGAAAAAATTTTCACCAACTTTTGCAATCATCCATACTCCAGTACCATCTGACTGAAAAGCGACTATCTCGGAATCTTCGTGGGCAAACTTCCCAAATTGGAGTTTGTGATTAATGTTGTAATGGTACTTGTTCAACAAATCCAAGAATTCTTGCAAAAACAATTCAAAATCTTCATCACTTGATTGCATGTTTTCACTCCATCTGGCAGGAATCTGCCCCACCTGCTACTGCCTGAAAAGTGCAATTTGCTTTAGTGCAGGAGGAGAGGATAAACGTGAGGAGTACAATTACTAAAATTTTCATTTTTATATTCATGGTTAGATGCTTTCAGTGAATTGGGCTTTTAGTCCAGTCTTTGGATGCCACACAAACAACTCACCGGCCTTCAATGAACCAACCAGCCCCTTATCGTATTCCCAGACGGATGGCATTGCTAACGACCTGAGAATTCTTACCACCACGCCATTTTCCAGTTCCTTGGTCTTGAGAATCATGTCTACTTTGTGATGCTTGTCTCCCAAATGCCATTCTCTGTGGGTAGATTGTGCCCATAACTGAGGAACTTCATATGCCATGAGACTACCAAGTTCCTGAATTTTCTCGTAATAGCCGTGGGTAAGTCCCAAAAGAACATTACCAAACTGATAGTACTTTCTCTTTTGTGGACGATTATCCACCGTCACATTGGGGCTCTTGCTGTACCAGGCATCCAAGTACTCCCCAAGATACCAAATTCTCTCCTCATCATGATTTCCTGCAATGACCATAATGTCCACTGGAGCAATTTTGGACATCAAATCTACAATCTTTACAAGCAATTCTGCTCCAAGTTTGAAAGTCAAATGCCATCGTGCATCGTCTGTCTGTGGGGTTCCATGGGCAGTCGTCATTGCCGAGTTATTGGAGTTGAAAAAGTCGTTGCCGATGGGGAAGAGAATTCTTGAAACTTTGAACATGGACGAATAAGAAATCAGCCGCTGTGCCACTTCCCAAGCAATCTCTGTTTGCATCTTGGGATTTAGCTCATGACCAGTCTCGTACTGGGCAACTAAACGACCCAACTGCATATCTGGTAATGCCAATTCGAGTAAACAACCATCTGGAGACTTCTTATACTGAATTTTTGGATACTTGGGAGCAAACTTCTTTGCCTCCTCAACAAATGTCTCTACAATTGAGCGATTTCTGATTTCAGCGGTTTTGCGAGATACCCAGACTCTACATGAGAAGAGTGGAACCACGAGCAATTTTCCGCTGTCATCCACCTTTCCAGATACTACTTTTCCGTCACTTACCTCCCACTGCACTTTTCTGTCTTTGCGGTATCCAGAGGATGTTCCGAATTCTGCCTTATCAATATTCCAAATAGTTTCATCAATTTTCTTGCTTGCTCTGAGCTCTTCCATGTTCGTAACTGGATTGTCAAAGCCAATTACAAACTCCGCGCTATATCCGTTATCTTTATAAGTTACTTTTTCCTCATTGGAAGGGAACTTGCTCTTGGATGTGTATTTCTTACACACACCACATTGGAATTCTTCTCCACGGGATTGTCCATCTGTCCAGCCCTTACAATCTTTATCACAGTATCCTTGAGCCATCTATTCTCCTAAAACTGACACAGTATCAAATTTTCATTATTATAAACGATAATCAACTACTTGAATAGGTATTACATGGAACTCTTATATGTTTCTAATCCAAGTTCAAATATCTCTCTTGAGGTTTTACCAGTTTCGCCAAATTCCTGCAATTGTGAATCATTCAGGCGAAGAGTGACCACAGTACTTCCGCCCTTATATTTTGAGGTTGAGAATTCATGAACAGTCCCATCGAGATTATACACCCCCTGGACTTTACAGCCACAGTTGGTACATAGAAAAAACTTCCGTGGTGGAAGCCCGTGGACTATTTTTGATTCTGTGTAAGTTGACTTGGTTTTACATTTCAAGCACATTTTTATCTATCTCGTCAGGTGGACGCTTTGTTAGGTGTGCTATAGTGGGAGGAAGTGAAATATCCACCAACCAAGACGCAACCCTTTACGATAACCATTGCGCTCCGAAAACATAAGCGAGTGTAAACGGATGTCTTTCCACGAAAGACCAATTCCGAACACACGAAACCACCAAATACCTTTTTGACGCATTCCACAAATTATTTTCACGGAGCACCTAACGGTTTGCGTTAGCGGCGGGGCGATTTGCAGAAACTACAAACGCCATCAATTACCTTAGCACGCGAGAAAGGCTCGATGCACTCACAGTAAGCCTCGTCCGCTGCACGCGATGTTAGACCCCGCCAAGTTATCAAGAAGTTTGCCGCCGCCATTTCGTTACATCTGCATGGCTCGTCTGGATGCTCTTGACTGTGAAACTTACCGTCTCGGATACCTCGCACAAATTCAAGAATCTGTTCTGTTGCATCACCCTCAATCTCACACACACACTGGTCAATGATGTATACGATTTCGTCTTTTCCATATTTGACCAACAAATCATGTATAACGGATTTAACTGTGCGGTTACTGTAGTTTACTATAGCACTGGCTGCATTCAAAGATAATGGCATTTTATCCTCTCCGTTTCTTTATGTCGGATTTTACAAACTCAATGATACTTTCGATATGATCCAGGATGATTGATTTATCATTCTCGAAAGTATCCCAATAATGATTTTTGCAAAAATCTAAAATTGTTGAAAGTATATCGTTTTGTAAATCTTCTTCTTCACGCATAAGCACGGCGGTTTTTGCAAATGCTTCTGTGGTGGTATAAACGCCAAGAAGTTTTTGGAATTGCTCAATAATCATTTTTGATTCAAATGCAATTCTTGTGATTTCAGCAAGTTGATTTTCTGTGTCTGGCTGATGTTCAATATATTCTGTCATGGCGTCAAGCATTTCGACAATTTCATCAGCGCGAAAAATATCAATGCTGTCTGCTGAGTTCCATTTTTCCAATACTTTTTCTATTTTGCTCATAACCTTTCCTTTCACGAAGGGGTCTAACTATGTTTTATACTGCAAGTATAATACACATTTCACACCAATACAAGCCCAATTCACTCATTCTAATGTAATTCTAATACTCACACAACTCATATAGACATACCCATCTTCTCCTGAGGCATGGTGAACTCTAATGTTTCTCTAACATTAATTACCCTTGATATTTCAAAAAAAGGCGGTATAATATATTATATATTAATTTATTTCTGTTTTCACTTCGTTTGGTTTTCTTCTCTTTTGAATTTTTTAAATATATTAATTAATAAGGATGAGGCATTCAAAAAATCATGAGCATGAGATTGCGTCCCAATGTATTGCTTGACCCCAAAGTTTGTTATGAATTGTGGGTGGGAAAGAATGGCACGAGAGAATCCATTTATACCATTCCACACATTTTAGCCCAACGGGGAATTGTAAATAAAACCACTGGAAAACCAGTTACTCCCCAGGGAGTTTGGAGAGCCGCAAGTTTATATATTCTCGAACATCCCAATGAGGCAAAATCTGACACTGTGTCAATTTTATCACAGCATGGGGAAGTACTGGATGAAATGGTGTGGGGGGTGGAAATGATTGCCAAAGCCCGCCAACTTTTATCCCGTGGAAAGTATCGTATCTTTTTAGCCAAGTACCCAGAGTATAAACAGTATGAATAGCCCTTTGATTACTCTTACAAATATTGAAACCTTTCTAAAGAATTACCCGTCCGTGTTTTTACTATACAGGCAAAATCGAGATGAACTTCTCAGTATACGAGATACGGGTTCAAATGAATTTCAAATACATGCAGAATTGAATTTCGTTTTTTGGAGAATGGCAGAATACTACATAAAACTTGAAGCAAATGACGAGTAATGCCCGTGAGTATCTTGAGAAAAGCCGGGAAATGATTCTCAAGATATTTGACTATAAGTGTGTCATGTGTGGCAGACCTACACGGGTACTCCACGAAATCATTCCCATCTCACATGGGAAAATTGCTTTAGCGGGGAAGAATAGAGTGCCTTTATGCCAGAGCGACCATGAATGGGCACACCAAAAGGGTACACGAACTTCAATCCCTATTTTGCAAGAAAAGCGTGAAGAATTTTTGAAAATGAAATGGACAATGAGAAAATGCCACAAATCTACGGAGTAAGGAAGCTAGAGTATCAGACAGCATATGGCGAAGTTCCAACAGTCACGATGGAACTTGCCGTAGGTGAGGGGTTCAATCCAAATGATTTATATTACTTCAAAGGCTGGGATGACTATTTTCCGGGGGATGTAGTGGTGAAATGCCAATTTTGTGGACAGTGGGGAGCACGAAAAACTGCTTGTGGGCATTGCGGTGGAGCGATAGAATGAGCAAATTGATTTCCAAACGGGAATTATTGGAAAACCTAAGACTAGGACGTACCCCGTCAGCGTTTGAGAAAGAATTTTTAGGTGAGTGGAAGGTCAATCCCGAAGATAAGATGCCAGTGTATATTTTGGCATCTAACTATCAAATTGCCAAAAGCATTTTTGAGCATTACTTTATGGGCACACATCGTAGAATTGATTTTAGATATATAGGTGATACTTACAAACTTTATGGGATACGAAATGTACAAATATTCATCTCCTCAGAGCGGTATCCTTCAATGAGTTTTTATGAAAAATTGCATTGGATTAAACAGCAAGCAGAATATAGAGGGTTTGAGCTAATCTATGAGTCGGACTTGGAGAAAGAACAGAAAGAAAGGTATAATATATCTGGACAAGGATAGAAAGAATCAAAAAGCGTCCAGAGGTTGTTTACATCACGGGGGTTGTCCATATTGCGAGGGGAATAGACTATATAAATATAAAAAATCCAAAGTATTCTCAATCCTAGACATTCAGGAAATTCATGACCGAGAATTATAACGACCAGTACATTGAACTTATTTTTCACAAATGGTATAACGGGGGAAGGAAAATCAGTCAGAGATTTGCAAACTCTCTCCCACAGGACGACAGAGGAAATTCACCATCATTCAAAACCATAGAGAAGTGGCGGGACGGTTTCGGCTGGATTGAGCGGGCAGATAGCCTAGACGCTGACTTGTCTCGTAGATTTGAGGATGAGGCAGTTGAAAAGCGCATTGAGATGTATCGTGAGCATGTGGAAGTCTCGAATGCTCTCATCCAAAAGGGGAAACAGTTCCTGGAGACCCACCCAATCGAGGAAATGTCCGATGCCCTGAAAGCAATCTCCCTTGGGGTGGAAATCCAAAAAGCCTCCATTGGTCAAATCGAGATGGGGCAGAAAATTCTCAAGATGTCTGACGAACAACTCACGAAAGAGCTAAATAAATTACTTGGTAAACCTGACACAGAGTCAGAATTCATTGATGTAGCCGCAGAGGATATTGAATGACAATTTTCGTCACTCCAGACCTAGCAATGCCATTAATCGTAGATACCAGTCGCTGGCAAAATGACCCCGATAGCCCACAAGACATTGATTACGTGAAGATGAAAGCCATGGGGGTGGTGGGAGTAATCATGAAAGCAGGGCAGGGGGATTGGATAGATAGGGACTTTCTTGTAAATTGGAAGAATGCTGGAGAGGCTGGACTTGCGAGAGGGGCTTATTGGTTCTACGACAATTCCTATAATCCAAAAACTCAAGCAGAGAAGTTTCTATCCCTGAGACTTGAAGAAGCCGAACTTGGGGTATGGCTGGACTTGGAAAGTCGAATTAGTGGTCAATACATGGGCTGGAAGAATTGGTATAACTTCCTTGTCCGTCTCCAGCAATCCCTCCCCAGAGAACTCATTGGAATTTATACTGGATATTATTATTGGACTGAGTACACCACAGGCTCTGGAATTCCAAAGGCATCCCTTGATTGGTTCAAACAGTTCCCACTGTGGATTGCCGCGTATGGGAGTGAGCCCCTTATCCCTAAGCCGTGGGGCGATTATACGATTTGGCAATTTACTGACTTGCTGGATGGAAAGTCTTATGGGGTCGAAAGTGATGAACTAGACGGAAATTATTTCAACGGAACTTACGAACAATATTATGAATATTTTGGAATTTCGGGGGAAGTTCCACCAACTCAACCAGAAGAGGAAAATCCAAACATGCCCGCTACCTATAATTGTGTTACCAGATACGATGTGAAAGTGCGTCCCACTCCCGATACCGCGAATGAGACAAATTTGAAAATGCTCAAAGGAACCAGTTTCCAGATTTCAGAAATTGTTGCTGACCGACTTGAGCCCGCTAATCCAAATAAAAAGTGGGGACATATTTTCGGTGGGCAGTATGATGGAATGTACACCGCCCTAGAGTACCCGAATAATCAAAATCCAATTTCAACTTACACACCCATTGTTGTTATTCCTCCCAGCGATGAGATTGTTCTTACCCACACGATTGAAGTGTATTCTGACGGGAGCATCAAAGTAGATGGCAACCCTATCTAAGACCCTAAGTATAAAATCAGATGGAAGTATCTCTACACAAGTGACCCAGCCCTCTGGGGAGTATATTCGTTTGGACGATAATTTGAAAGTTCCAATGGAGGGAAAATTCGTTCAACTAAAACACTGGGACGAGTTGGATAAGGGGGATAATGATGACCCATATCCAGAGATGTTCAATCCAGGATGTGGGCTCATTACTAAAGACCCGAATGGAGATGTGTACGATTACGTTGCCCTCCCAGACGAGTGGCAGTGGTTTCTTTGGAACTTCTGGAAATGGGCATCACAGAATAGACTTCCAGAGGGAAAGATTGAATCTTTCTACAAGCGAGAGGATAATTTCCGTACATTTGCTCGTGCAACTCCTGGTTCTTTAACTTATGTGTATGTTGACATGGTAGAGGCACATCGCGCCTTTACCGAAGCTGGAAGTCCAGAAGCAGGAAACCGGGACGTCGTTACAAAGAGAAATTTGACAGCCAAGAAGAATTATGAGTGGCTGTATAATCCAACTGGGGGAGCAATGGTAAAAGTTCTTCGCACGATTGGCTCTGAATATGAAATTGAGGCATTGGATACTCTGCTCCCTCCTCCCACAGTTGAGGAAGTTATTGCGAAACCTTGGCTGTATTTCTGGTGTACCCAGTGGGACAAGTTCAAGGGGGCTACTAGATTCCCACAGATAAAGAATGCCAATGAGGTTCATGGACTACCCCCTGCGGGTATCCCCTCTCCGTTACTTTCTTTAGGTGGAAAGATTAGAGTGAAGAAATCATCGTGTATTCCAATGGTCAATGGGCAGGCATGGTCTCCCTATCGGGGAATATAGATGTCATTTACCCAGACATTTGCAAAGAAGTCACTAAGCCCAGAGGATAAGAAGCGGGCAATTTTACTATTAGCTGAGTTGAAGTCCAGAGGAATTCGTATTCCTGCCGGACTTGAAGTTCCAGACTTTCGTGGTAACTTGACTTGGAACTTGGATGAAAATGGATACTTTATAAAAGTAGATGGTTCTAAGTTTAGTCCGAGACAGGTGCTTACAGACTTTATCAATGACGAGAGTCGTTTTATCCTATTGAAGTCTGGCCGTGGTGGGGGTAAGGCACTTGCATTAGATACCCCCATCCTGACCTACAATCGCAGGTGGGTAACAATGGGGGAGGTCAAGATTGGTGACTATGTATTTGACCCCACGGGATTTCCAGTAGAGGTCATATTCACCAGCGATGTTATGTACAATCATAAGTGCTATGATGTTGAGTTTTCTGACGGCACAATAATTACCGCAGATGCAGAGCATTTATGGTCACTAGATTTTAGAGGTAAGTCAGCAGTCTTGCCCACTGAGAAGGTTTCCCCAATTAAATATGGCGGAGCCTACAAGTGGAAAATAAAAAACGCAATGCCTCTTGTTTATTCTAATGCAGAATTACCACTCCATCCATATGTGTTTGGGGCGTGGCTTGGGGATGGAAGTAGCAGAGATTCCCATATTACTATAAGCCCAAATGACTTGGAGATGGTGAGTATAATTGAATCATTCGGTTGGGGCTTGCATAATGTAACTGATGAGTTTACTTGGAGTTTTTCATACAAAGGCAACTCTAATTCAGGGTTTAGGGAGGCGGTTGTTGGGTTGGGGGTTTGGAAAAATAAACACATCCCAAGAGCGTATTTAGAAGCATCTGGTGAGCAAAGACTTTTGCTATTGCAGGGGCTAATGGATACTGATGGGACAATAAGCAAGTCTGGACATTGTTCCTTTGATAACAAGAGTTATACCCTTATAAAAGATGTCTATGAACTGGTCACTGGGCTTGGAATTAAGGCTACAATTAAGCGTTATGAGATTTTAGATTTTTCTAAGCCTACATGGAATTATAAAATTGCCTTTACTCCAACTATCCCAGTATTCAGACTTTCTAGGAAACATAATAGGCAGAAATCACAAATAAGGAATGATGTTTACAGTAGAGCGATAGTTCGAGTAGCCGAGATTGACTCAGTTCCTGTCCGGTGCATAGAAGTAAATTCTGCGTCTCATCTATTTTTGGTATCTAGGGCACTTATAGCCACACATAACACTACGGCAGGTGCTCAAAAAGCCCTATTTCGTGTGATGGCCGGAAAATCGGGGGCTGTCATGTCGCCTGACTTTGAAAATTTCAGAACCAGTACATGGCCTGAATTACAACAATGGATACCATGGAGTATGGTGGTTCCAAAGCATAGGTATCGTGCCTCCACCTCTTGGGAAGCAATCCGACCATTTACCATTGTGTTTATGAATGGGGCAAGGATTTATTGTAAGGGCTTGAAAGACCCAGAGTCTGCCCGTGGTGCTAACCTGAACTGGTTTTGGTACGATGAGGGACGTAGAGACCCAACTGGGCTGGGCTGGAAGAATGCCATCGCCTTCCTGCGTGTGGGGGAGAAGCCACAAGCCTGGTGTACGACCACCATGGCATCACTTGACCATTGGACGAATACATTCTTCCTCGGAAAAGAAACAAATACTGAAATTCAGAAAATCATTGACGACCTGAAAAAGACGGGTATCGAGCAAAATCTTTTCTCAACATACAAAACTTCCCCAAGAGAGAATGATGCAATTGACCCAATGTTCCTAGCCTCCCTTCTCTCGGCATATCCTACTGGATATTTGAGACAGCGTGAGATTGATGGAGAGCCCGCTGATGAGGGTGGCTCACTCGGTACGCGAGAGTGGTTTGAGAAAAAAGACTTGGCAGAGATTCCAGACTGGGCAGTCAAGTTTACTCGCTTCTGGGACTTGGCGGCTTCTGAGAAGAAAATTCTCAAGGGCAAAAAGATGAATGACCCAGATGAGACTATTGGGACTCTTCTTGGAACTGACAAGGAAAAAGACCTTGTAAAGAAGAGATTCGCCATTTCAGACCAGGCTGGCGGTTTTCTAGCGTGGAAGCAACTCAAGGAATTCATTCTGGATGTTACCCATAGGGACGTTGAACGTCTTGGAATGGTCACTGTTTGTTTCGAGCAGGAGCCAGCATCGGGCGGCAAAAATCAAGTAGCTGAATTGAAAGAATTCCTTGAGACGGAATTGAAGAAGCGTTGGCAGATTGGAACAAATCAAGTAAAGATTGAAGCCCTCGAAGCCAAGAAACTTGGGGACAGGGTTCTGGCGGCGAATACTTGGTTCTCAGAAGCCAATAATGGACAGTTCTATTACGTGAAGGGGCTTTGGAATGAGAAATTCTTTTCTCAGTTGGACACATTTGACGGCTTGAAGCACGATGACAGGATAACATCTGTGACTGGAGCCCGCCACCACATTGCCCCAATTCAGAAGAAGTTTGGCAAGGTGGACTTCCTTGCTCTGTAATTGGGTGTAGACTTTTATAAAGCAGATGGGATACAATTAGTACAATATGGCA
>ERZ869907.331-NODE-331-length-15910-cov-15.469631_pt1 | contig 15910 bp, 25 predicted proteins | sample MGYA00579309_ERZ869907 | MGnify/ENA primary metagenome ERZ869907 (study PRJEB32216, sample SAMN09231814) | wastewater metagenome | place: USA: Maryland | collected 2016-07-30 | study: EMG produced TPA metagenomics assembly of the PRJNA472060 data set (Reclaimed... | reverse complement strand
AAGGAAAAAAAGCGATTGAAGATAAAATTGCTGAACTTGAAGAAACTTATAGAGAGTATGCTTCATGGGAGGAAAAATATGGTGAATTACAAACATTAAAAGAAATTCTAGAATCAGCAATAATTCTACCTGTTGAGGAAAGTTGGGAAAATGTAATTGATATACATGACCCTGAAGGAATTTGTAAAAAATATTATCCAAACGGAGTAATTATTAAAAAAGAGGAATAATAATTTCCTCTTTTTTTGTATATTATATTCATATCTTAATTTATGGAATAGAAGCGTTCTCTTAAACGTTTGTTAATAAATGATAATACATATCTAAATAATGTTAAAAATTGATTTAACAGCATTTAACAACGTTCTATTCGCATTTATTCTTATATTTGTATCATGAAAACACTAACAAAACTATTTGCATTTTTAATGCTTGCAACATTTGTTTTTTCAAGTTGCTCTCAACAAGTTTATGTTGAAAAAAGAAATAATCCATATAAATTTACTGGAATTGTTAATGTAAATAATAATGTATCAAAAGATATTTTATATTACAATGCAAGACTTTGGTTTATGAACACTTTTAAAGATAGTAAAGCAGTTTTAGAAATTGACGATAAAGTTAATTATGTTATTGCCGGTAAAGGTGTTTTAAGATATGAACCAAGAGTTTTTTCTGGTAGCGATGGAATACGTGGATTTATAAATTTTAGTGTTTTTATATATATTAAAGATGGTAAATATAAATATGAAATTACTAATTTTTATCACGAACCTATTGGTAGATATGGAACAGTATATTCTTTACATTTAATTACTGATGATCAAGAATATACAGGTCCAAAAAATACTTTCTTTGGTCTTGGTCATGATTGGTATAATAGAGTTTTTCAAGACATTAAAGAACAAATAAATTTAAAAATTGAACCTTCTTTGATTGATTTGAAAAATACAATGGAAAAAAATAATAATGATTGGTAATTATGAAAAAATACACTCTTTTCTTTTTCACAATTATTTTTTTAAAATTCGGTTGTTTATTTGTTGAAAATAAATTCAACGAAGATTATATAATAAAAGAGGAATAATAATTTCCTCTTTTTTAATTTATGTTATATTCATATCTTAATTTTTGAATTAGATCTTTCTCCTAAAATAATATAAAATTTTGTTAAATTAAATATAATAATTGTTAATAATCATTTAACATATATTAACATACAGATACAAATAATCTTTATATCTTTGTTATATGAAAACACTAACAAAACTATTTGCATTTTTAATGCTTGCAACATTTGTTTTTTCAAGTTGTCAGAAAAAACGTTGTTGGACTTTTGAAACAACAATTGAAACTTCTTATTCAGGTACTTGTATTATTAATCCAGTAACAAGTAATTTAGTTTCAACTGAATATTGCGATTTAACGGAAAATGATGCTGAAGATTTAAGAATTGAACTTGAAAAAAGTTTAACAGGTACAAGAAGTTCAGGTGGTTGTATTGTTAAACAAAAAGCATACACAATTAAACGATAAAAAATGAGTGCAGTAATATTAATCGTATCTTTATTATTTATTGGTTTTATTTTTAACTCTATTTTTAATTTCATTTTTGGTGGAAGTAAAAATGAGGTTCTTCAAAGTAGAATCCAATTAACAGAAAAAGGTGAAATATTTTTTAACGAACTTGTTGAAAGATATAATAATGGTGAAACATTGACAAGTTTTGATGGTGTTGATTTATTTAAGGAACTTTTTCCTGAATATGATAAATTAACACTTGATCCAACAATTTTAGGTTTTAGTGAAAATATTATAGAAAAACATTCTGATGTAACAATGGTTGAAAAAGTTAATCTTTCTGATTTAACTCCTGAAATTTTGCATTATGATTATATGCAAAGTTTAATTTATGATATGGGCGTTAGAGAACGGTTATCTAAAAAAGAGTTTAAAAACCAAGAAGAAGCGAGAAAACGTTTTAATATCATTATTGATACAAATGAAAAATTGTTTAATATCAACAAATTAATTGTTGATTTATATCAAGAAAAAACAACAGTAGTTGGTAGAAATTATTCCGGTTATAAATGGTCAAGCGGAGGAAATTCAAGATTTGTGATGGGAAGTTTAAGGTCTTCACCAATAACAACCACCGATTTTAAATTAATTTTACAAGGTTTTTTATATGTAACTGACAAAAAATTATATTTTATTGGTGTTGATAAAAATTTCAACAAAACAATAAATATAAATAAAATTGTTAGTTATGAACTTTTTAATGATGGTGTTTTAATTAAAATGGAAAATGGAGGAAGTTTTTTAATTAAAATTAACGCAACTTTTGATCCAACTGGTATGCCAAATCATACTCCAAAAGACCATTTAAGACGTTTAATGTTAATGTTAGATAATAATGTTTAGTTTAATGGGGAAAAATTCCCCATTTTTTTGTATATACATTATTCATATCTTAATTTTCAGATAAGATCCTTCTCCCAAAATAATATAAAAATTTGTTAATTCATTGTTAATATATGTTAAATTTTATTATTAACATTCTTTAACACTTATAATCAAAAATTCTTTTTATATTTGTGTTATTAAACAACCAAAAAAATGAATGAGGTTTTAAACAAACAATTAAAAACTTTATCAGAAATTTTTTCTGTTGAAAGTTTTCAAGATTTGGAAAATTTGGGAAAAGTAATGTCCCACCCACTAACAATTAAAATTTTGAATTTTATTAAAAATTCAGAAGAAATTCCAAATGTAAAAACAATTTACACAAATTTGGAAATTCCACAAAGCACTTGTTCAGGTCAATTAAAGAAAATGCGTGAAATAAACATTGTTAATTTTGTTAAAAACTCAAATAATAATGTTTTTTATTCAATTCATTTTGAAAATCTTGAGAAACTTGTTAAAATTCTTTCAACCTTAAAATCTTTTGAAGATGTTAATTCTTAGTGATACACAAGCAATAATATTATTTTTAATAATTTGGTTATTACCATTTATTATTTTTATTCGCTTGGTTAGAAAAGCAAATAAAATTCTTAAAGAAAATAATGGAAATTTAAATTCGTATATGTTTAATAGGGATGTTGAAATCTTTATCCTTTTATTTTTATTACCAATGGCAAATTATATAGTTTTAATGTTTTTTTATTTTGATGAAATAAAACCAATTTTTGAAAAAAATAACAACCATAATTCTTTTTTTGGAATAAAATTTTTCGGAATAAAATCCGTTAATGGGAAAAAAATTGGTTTTGGACAATTATTCAAAAAACTTTTTAATCAATAAAACAATGAGTACTTTAATTTCTCTGCTAATTTGGCTATTGCCATTTATTATTTTTATTTGCTTGGTTAGAAAAGCAAATAAAATTCTTAAAGAAAATAATGAAAATTTAAATGCGTATTTGTTTAATAGCGATAAATTATTATTTTTTATTGTAATGTTAATACCTTTTTTTAACATAGCAGTAGTAATTACGGCTTTTATTCTTGAACTTTATAATATTTTTAAACTTAACAGAAAAACATTGTTTTTTACTGTTAATGGGAGAAAATTAAGTTTGGGAAAAATGTTGGATAAACTTTTTAATTCGTAAAACCATGAACATTTTAATAATTTTGCTAATTTGGCTATTGCCATTAATTTTGTTGATTTTTCTTTTAAGGTATCATAATTTTTTGGTTAAAAAATATGATAATGAAAAAGAATTTGAAATCGTTGATTCAAGCGAAATTAAAACATTATTTTTTGTTTGGCTTGTACCAATAGCAAATTATGTTTTATTTATTTATTTACTTGTACAATTTTTCTCTTATAATGGAAGTTTTATACTAATTAAACCTAAATTGGTTAAATTCTTTAGTTTTTCCATTAATGGGAGAAAAATTAGTTTGAAAAGATTTTTAGATAAAATTTTAAACGCTTAAATAATTTAATGGGAAGGAATAAAATCTTTCCCATTTTTTATTAACCATATATTCATATCTTAATTTTTGAATAAAGATCTTTCTCCCAAACTAAATTAAAATTTTGTTAAATGGTTGTTAATATATGTTAAATAATCTTTTAACAACTCTTAACATTCATATTCAAATAATTTTTTTATCTTTGTATTATGAAACAACTCAAAGGAATTGCAGAAACAAAAAATTCAGTAATCGTTGATAAAAACGATTTTTCTGAAAAAATTATGTTGGACATTTCCAATAAAGATGCCTACGATAACTTTAATAAAAATATTCCAAGAAAAAGCGGTTTATATTTCTTTTATAATAAAGAAGATAAATGTGTTTATGTTGGAATTTCCACAAAAGATATTAAAGAAAGAATTTACAGGCATATGTTTGCAAAAATTGGTTCTCCCTCAAATAAATTTGGGAAAAAAGATTCTGTTTATAAAGAAACAGGCGTATCAAAACATAGGAAAGAAATTTCTCATGTTAGATATATGCTAACAGATAATGGGGCACAAGCAAAAATGCTTGAAACTTATTTTATTAATGTTTTAACTCCGGCATATAATACACAAGAAAATTGGGGTTTGTTAAAAGATGAATTAGCAGATTTTAATTTTGATGAAGATTAATTATGAAACCAAAAAAAGTAATGCTCGCAGTAATTCCATATAAAGGAAAAATTCTTGCAGTTTCTCGCAAAACAAATAAAACAAGATTTGGTCTTGTTGGCGGAAAATTGGAGAAAGGAACTTATTTGGATAATCTTTATAGAGAAATTTATGAAGAAACAGGTTTAATTCGTGAAGATTTTTCTCAGGAATTTAAAATAATGAAATCCATTGATGATAATGGATATGAATGTCATACATTTCTTGTTTTGCCGAATAATTCTGAATTGGTTAGAAATAAATTGGAGAAATTCCAACAATTAACACCAAAAGAAAATGAAGGTGATATAATTTTATTAAGCCCTGAAGAACTTTCACATGATGCAAAAAGCATTTGCGCAAATTTTAACAAAGAACTTTTTAAACATTTGGGATATTTATGATTGGACAAATAATTTTGGAAAACGAAATTGGTGAATTTGAAACAAAAGAATTTTTTGATAATTTAAAATCACCAAAAAAACAATTTCTTGCAACATTGGGAAAAGCCATTGAAAATGAAAATATGGCACAAGTTCTTTCACAATTTTTAAGTTATCTTAAAGATGATAGAAAATTTGAAATTTGGGAAATGAATGATGAAACTTTTCTTAATGAATTTAAATTGTTTTCGGGAATCTTTTTGGAATAAAGAAATTTTAAGGATTTAACATAAACAATCCTTTTGCAACTTTCCGCGATGTATTTTATTAACGCGTTAATAATAATATGTTCCGATAAATTGGTTTAAGAGAAAGTTTCACCAAGAAAGTAATTGCAATAAAAAAACTTTATCAGTAAGAAATTTTTTTTCTTATGATAAAAATGATCATATGAAACATTTTTTTGGGAAGGAATAAAATCTTTCCCATTTTTGTTTTATATTATATTCATATCTTAATTTTTGGATAAGAATAATTAACATTTATTAACAATAATATATTAAAAATTATTTTTATATTTGTATTATGGAACAAAATAAAACTCTTGCAAAACAATTAAAAATAAATAATTTTTCATTTGAAATAAATGATATTAATGGAAATGAAATTTATTTTGAAAATTCTCGTGGTTTTTGGCATAAAAAAGAATTTAATCAAAATAATGAAAGAATTTATTATGAAAATTCTAATGGTATTATTAATGATAAAAAACCAAAAACTCTTGCAACACAATTAAAAATAAATAATTTTCCATTTATGATAAAAGATAATAATGAAAATACTATTTATTATGAAGATTTTAAAGGTTATTGGTATAGAGTAGAATTTGATGAAAATCAACCAATTTATCTTGAAAATTCTTATGGTATTAGTAAATTTCCACAAAATAGAAGTTGTACAAAAACTTATCAATATACAAAGCCTTCTTTTTTAAGAAGATTGTTTAACGGAATAAAAAACTTTTTAGAGATATGAAAATAATTACAAAAAATAAAGATTACTATGATTTCCTACAAGGAATTTATGGTGTTGATGAAAAAATAATTTTGGATAGAACAAAATATCCAACAATTCATTTTAAGGATTTAATTTTTTTCAACTATCTTTATATCACCTTATTTGTTGGTGATTATATGGTATGTTTTGCAATAAATAAAGAAGGGAAAATTTTCCATAAAAAAGAAGATTTTTTAAATTCTAAAGATTTTGTTGAAAAAACATATTTTGTTTATGACAAACAAACCATTTTTCAAGTTGGTGAAAAAAGAGATACTTGCATTCATTTTGAAGAAGGAATAAAATTTATTGGAGAAAAATCACCTTGTTATAATTTCAATTTTCCAATTGTTTTTCAAAAATCACAATTACGTTTTAATGAAGATAGAGAATATTCATTAAATCTTTGTTTAAGTGATTTTAATTTGGCAAAAATAATTCCACCACATGATATATATCTAATGATTCAAGAATTTCTTTCAAAACAAATAACATTAAAAGAAAATTCTAAAGACACATTAACCAATGATGAAAAAATACTTTCACATGGTTTTGATTTAAAAGAAAGTTTTAGGAATATAAAAAAGAAATAAGGAATTTTTTCCTTATTAACCATATATTCATATCTTAATTTTTGGATAAGAATAATTCTCCCAATTTAAATTAAATTTTTGTTAAATCAAACATAAAATATGTTAAAATATATTTAACAACTCTTAACATACACATTCAACTATTCTTTTTATATTTGTATATCGTTTAACACTTAACACAAACAAACAAAAAACAAACAAAAAAATGGCTAAATTAAAAAAATCTGCCGTAGTTGACCCAACAGCAAAATTAAATGCTCAGGCGAAACAATTCATTAACCAAATTTCGGTTTATGAGAAAAAAATTAAAGACCTTGAAGTTCAGTTAAGTTATCACATTCAAGAACAACTTAACACAAGAGAATTTGAGGTTGCAAAAAGAAAAAGAATTGAGGTTGAAAAAGTTTTACCAATAAAAGGCGAAATTGCCAAACTTAATTTCAAAAAAGATGAATTGATTAAAAAGGCCCAACAATAAAAAATGCCAAGGTCATGGACATTAAAGCAATTGCAAACAAAGCAAAGAAAATGCAAAATCCTGAAAAGTTTTTAACCGAAACTTGTGAGGAACTTATTCAGGATTGTGTTGAAAACATTAAAAGCGGAAGAGAAAATTATTCCAATCCAAAAACAAAAAATCTTTTTAACGAATTAAAAGAAACTTGTTCGGGGATGGGGGTTAATTTTCCAAAATTTGATTTCGATAGAAATTTGGAGTTGGAATTGTTTTCATAAAAATTGGGGAGGAGAAAATTCCTCCCCCTTTTTTTATTTATTATATTTTCATATCTTAATTTTCAGATAAGAATTATTTTTATGTATATACGTTTTCTTAACATTTATTAACAATAAAATTAAACATATTTTTGTATCTTTGTATTATTAAAACAAAAAACATGATTGTTAAAGAAGTAATTGAAAACCAACTATTTGTTTGGAAAATTCATTCCGGTGGAAAAAAAGATTTAATCTACAAAAGATGGTTGTGGAGAAATGAGGGGAGAGTATTTTGTAAGTATGGAATAAATTTTTCAGGGAAGGAAATAGATGGGTTAAGGGAAAAATTTAACAAAGGAGAAATTAAACACTAACAATAAGATGAATAAACTAATGATACTTTACGGAATAATCTTTTTTCTTGGATTTATTTTAATTGTTCCAAAAATTGAAAAAAGATTTCTTAGGCTTAGGAAAAATGTATATACATATTTAAGCAATAAGTACGGAGAACGAACAATTCACGGAATTTATGCTTTTTTAGGTGGTGTAATTTTTGCCCTATTAATTTTATGTGGTTTGCTTTTTATTGTGTTCATGAAAAAATTTAATTTGTAATTTTTTTTACATAAGCATAAAAGTTTTTAACAAATCTTTCAAAGTAAATAACCCAAAAAAGATTTTTTCTTAAAATTATTAAACTTTAAGGTTTGTTAAAAACTTTTATGCTTATGTAAAAAAAACGTTAAAACAAAATTACAAAAAGTATTTGTAAATAAAAGTTAATAAACCATAAATTTAATTTAACAAAAAAAATGTTAAATTAACAATTTCATATCTATATTTTTGAATAAGAAAAATAATTTAACAAAATAAAACATTCATTAACATATCTTAATAAATAATTCTTATCTGAAAATTAAGATATGAACCGATCTAATTATGCGGTTGTTAAAAAATGTAAAATTCTTAATAATTGTTAAATAATTTGCATATGTGAATTTTATTGTTATATTAACGCGCATACGTTTCTTATTATTAAAGACAGATTTTTCTTAACACTTTTTAAGAAATAAAAGTTTGTGCTTTTAATAAACCTACCTACTTTTGTAATGCGAACTAAAACCAATCGCATTCTAAAAAAATGGCAAATTTCCAAACAGCCGAAAGAACTTTAGTACCCGTTGCGGGTTATTCTTACAACAAAAAACAAATTTTTGTTGCAATTTGCGGATATTCTTTTTCCGCGAATAAATCTATTTTGCTTACGAAAAAAATTCGTACAGAAAATTTATTATTATCAGATGTCTCAAAGATTTTTTTCCCGTATGAAAATGAAGTTGAAAAGAAAAATCTTTCTTTTGAAGAAAATTCAGATGCGGAAAAATTAAACGAACTTTGCGTTAAAAAACAAATTTTCCTACTTTCTGAAAAATCTGAAAGTTTTAAAGAAGATTACGGAACGGCCACAATTTATACACTTTATGTGCCGAAAGAACTTTTAAATTTTGAAACTTTGGAAAAAACTGAAAGAAAAATAAATTCCTTTCAGAAAGAAATTGCCGAAGGTTTTAAATTTTCCTTAAAAGTTTCTATTGGAAAAAAACCTGAAATGGTTAATAAAGATTTCCAATTAACTTTTAATCCTGAAATTGTTGAAGATTTGGAAATTAAAAATTCCTTAGCAAAAATTCAAAATACTTACATGGAAAAAACCGGTTCTCCAATTTCTTTGGAAACTATTTCCAATGTAATGGAAAATTTGGAAATTTTCAAATTCTAAAAGAAAATCGGGGAAAAAATAATTCCCCGATTTTTTTGCTTATGTATTTTTCATATCTTAATTTTCAGATATGAAACAACTAAATTCTTATTCAAAAATTAAGATATGAATGGGTTTATGGTTTATCTGGAACCAGGTTTAGTGGTCTTACTGATGCCTTAATAGATGCCTTATAGATGCCTTATAGATGCCTTATAGATGCCTTATAGATGCCTTATAGCACCAAAAAAAAGTTAGTGTAAGGTATTGTATTAACCAATAAAGCAGTATATTTGTATATCAATTAACAACCAACCTAAAACCTAAAAAAATGGTAGAGAAAAAAAACTTTGTGGAAATTTTAACCGCAAGAAAATTTGATGCAAATGGAGAATTTTTTGGAGAAATTACTTGCAAAATTGAAGAAAGTAAATTTTGCAAAGAAACTTTTGAAGAATTTTTCGAAAATGTTTTAAAAACGAAAATTTTTAATCATGGAAAATTTGATGTAATTCAGGAAATAAAAAATAATTTTCCTATAATTGTTTCAGGTTATGAGAAAGGTTCAAATAAATTAACTTTTTTCAGTTTTAAATTTGAAATTGAAAATTTTTATTTTATTGACTATCACAAAGAAAAATTTACAAGAAAATTATTTTTTGATTGTGGTAATGAATTACTTACTTTTAACGAAAAAAATCACCTTGAAAGTATTTTATACATCAAAGATAATTTAACGGAATTTTTTGAACGGGACTACAAAAATTTTACAATTAAGAATTTTTTAAGTTCCGACCCAAAAGGAAATTTTGTTTTAAAACAATTTTCAGATGAAAATTTTGAAAATTTGGAACTTATTGAAACGTATGAAAATAATGAATGCGTTTCAACAGAATATGTTGAACCTGAATAAAATCTGAAAAAAGAAATTGGGGGAAAAAATAATTTCCCCCAGTTTTTTCTATTAATAATTTTCATATCCATATTTTCAAATAAGAATAATCATATCTTAATTTTTGAATAAGAACAACCTAATCTGAAAATTAAGATATGAATGTTATATTGGCTCTCTGGTGGCTTTATCATGCTTCAAAGGTATAAACATACGTATCAAATAACAATGCGATATAAGCCACATATAAGCCACATATAAGCCACATATAAGCCACATATAAGGCAAAAAAAAGTGCTTAATATGCTTGTTTATTCAAATCTACTATGTATATTTGCATACACTTAAAACAAACCAATACCATGATTAACGAACAAAATTTCGTTGAAATTTTCCACACCTCAAAGATTGATGCGGAAAACTTTTATTTTGAACTAACTTCTTTCTTTTGTGAAAGAAAAAAACACAAAGAAGTTTTGGAAAAACTTGATAAACTTTGTGATGAATTTTTCATGAAAAATGTTGATTTTGTTTCAGAACTTAAAAAAGATTTTGAAATTCAATCCGACAAAAAAGTTTTCGGAAAAACTTTTGATTCAAAAAACTACAAAGAAAAATTGGTTATTACCACATTAACAAACCAATTTGAATGTATCAAAAATGTTGAAAATGAAAGAATTAATTTTGAATGTGGTGGTGAAACTTTTATTTTCGATGAAAATAATCGAATAAAAGAAATTCGCGGAATGCAAATTACTGGTGATTATGTAATCGAACATTTTGAATGGAACGATGAAAATCATTCGGTGAAAAGTTATTTAAACACAGAAAAAAATACTTATGTGATTGAATATTATTCACCTGATTGGAAAAAACTAATCAAAAAAGAAGTTTATCTTGATAGTAAGTTGGCCACAACAACAAATTTTTAAGATAAAAATTGGGAAAGGAATAAAAAACCTTTCCCAGTTTTTTCATATATATTTTTCATATCTTAATTTTCGGATAAGAACAACCCATAATTTCTTAACAATTATTAAGGATTTCTTAACATTTGTATAAGATTTAATTATTATCTTTGTGGTATCAAATTAAACACACTGAAAAATGAAGAATCTTTTCACAACTGGAACTTTTCAAAAAACTTCCAAAGGAAAATTTAATCTTTCTTTAACCGATAAAAATAAAGAAACAAATAAAAAAATCTTTGAAATTGTTGTTTCTGCTGATTGGTTTTTAATTAAACAATTTTTTGTTAATGAAGGAAATTTTATGGCCGAACAAATAAAAGAAGAAGAAGATTTATCACATAAAATTTTCTATAAAGGATTAAATGATGTTGAAGATACAATAAATGTTTCAGCAATGGAAATTTTTAATAATCCGCAAAATTTTCACGGATTAAAAACAATTTCATTTACAGATTATTCTGAAGAAAATGAAGAAACAGAAATTGAAGAAGAAAATAATTAAAAATAAAAATGAAAACATACACCCAAGAAGAAGTTGATGCTTTGTTAGATAGACAAACAGCAATTACAACCAACCAAATTTTAAATAATTTAAAAGATTTTAATTACTTAAAAGAATTTGTTTTAAATCTTTCAGAAAAAGAAAGAAATAAAATAATTGATTTATTAGTAATAAAAAATCTTGAAAATGTAATTTACAATTTTTACAAAGATGGTGATTTTGACCAAAGAAAAAATAATGCTTCTTATGGAAGTTTCCAATCAAGATTTGAAACATACTTAAAAGAAGTATAATAAATAATTGGGAGAGAAATAAAATCTTTCCCATATATTTTATATAAATCTTTCATATCTTAATTTTTGAATAAGAACAACCCATAAATTCCTAACATTTATTAACAACCAACTATTTAAGTAAAACAATATATTTGCAACAATGAAACCAACAATAAAAAAAATCTCTGATTTGGAATGCCACCTTGATAAAAAATGTGGTAAAAAACCTTTTTACATAATTAATGAAAAACATTTATTAAATGAAAAAGGAACTTTGGCACATTTTGGTGATGATTGTTATTTGGAAAAAGTTATTGGTTTTGTTATTCTTAAAAATAAAATTACATTTAGCAAAGTTTCAAAACATTCAATTGGAAAATATGAAGATGTAATAAAACAATTTATTAAATAGGAATAATTAGGGGAATAATTAGGGGTGCTTAATAAAATTAATAAGGGGAATAAATAGTTCCCCTTATTAATTTATTTTATTTATTATTTGAATAAATCTTTCATATCTTAATTTTTGAATAAGCACATATTGTTAAAATTACCAATTTTGTATATACATTTTCGTAACATTTCTTAACAATTAAATGTTTGCTATGTTAGATAATGGTTGTATCTTTACATCATGATACAGCGAAGCACAACAAGCCACAAGCCAAAAGATTATATCTTTCTCGCATTGGGAAATATGTTCCTGTATCTGTTCCCGCTTTATTTTCTTTTCGGATTATTTTCGGTTAAAGAAAATCTTGGGAAAGCAAAAGATTGGTTGGGGAAAAGTTTAATCCCACAACCAAAAATTAAACCTAATCTCGGAATAAAACATAGATTTTATTAGTGTTAGAAAATAAAAAAAATAACCCGCTTCGTAAAAATTAAGGGTTAAAAACTAAATCGATCAATAAAAAATGCTATGGTCGGGAATTTATTTTCCCGACCATTTTTTTTATTAACAATTCTCATATCCATATTTTCAGATAAGAATATTTTAATTCAAAAATATAGATATGAAAGGTTCTTATCCAAAAATTAAGATATGAAACGATCCATTCAGTGCGATTGTTAAGAGATGTTAAATTTCTTAATAATTGTTAAATAATTTGCATATGTGAATTTTATTGTTATATTAACGCGCACACGTTTTTTCCTTATATCTGACCTGAAAAAAAGTTGAAAAAATTTTTTGAAAAGTATTGTGTAATTAAAAAAGTCGTTATACCTTTGTCCTACAAACAAACAGAAAAACACCTAAAACCAAAACACAATGAAAAACCAACCAAACTTCTTGACCAAGGCAATTAGCCCTATCGCTTGCTTCATCGTTAATAACAATAACGTTGAATATAAAGTAACGTCAATCCAACCCTATTCGGTTGAAACTGCAAATGATGGCCGCAAAGTAGTGGCCGACAAAAGTCGATATAAAAAAATCGACCTTATAGATGAAAGCATCATGTTTAACATGAATTTAAGTGCTTTCAGTTTGGGAACTTCGCCCATATCTAAAAGAAATGTCTTAAATTCACCGGACAAAAAACTCCAATATTGCGAGGCGAATGAATTTTTCCTTGTTACTGATGAAAGCAGTGAGGTAAAAAGTGAAACGACCTATGTTTTATTTGCTCCTGCAAACGAAATCGGATATATAGAACTTGCGAATGAAACCGAAATTAACGAATTTACAGTAGAAAAAAGCGGTGAAATTCAAATTAACGTTTCATCAGTGGCCAAAGGCAGCAGCCTACTAAAAAAGACAATTTTGTCTTATACTTTTAACCCTACTCACGAAATCGACGAAATTAAGGCCAAGCCATATCGAGAAATTCAGACAAAATTGTCCGATTTTGGTATCGCTCTTGACCTTGAGCAGGTTTATCAGATTAAGACCAATTTATCCGAAATATTCGGATAATTGGTTCAAATGGAATAAAGGAGGTAAAACTCCTTTATTCCATTTTGTTTTATTATATTTTTCATATCTTAATTTTCAGATAAGAACTTTGGTTCCAATAAAACTTTTATGGACAAAATTATCCAATTTAGATAGTATAAAACAAGCATATCAGATTAACCATACTTTTTATTTTAAGGCATCAAATTTGCCCTACAAACGATTATTTTCTTTCTCTGGTATCTTATATTAGGCGAACAAAAATAATCGCTTAAAACGTCTTAAAATAAGCCAAAATTTTTTTTAAAAATAGTTTGGATAAATGAGAATAAACATATTATCTTTGTGGCACACAAACAAACAGAAAATACCATGAGAACAATTCACGTTTTAAGGATTACTTTGCTTATTCTTGCAATAAGCCTATTTGAAGCAGTTGGTTTATTGTGCTTGATTAAGCATGACTTTTGGGGAGCAATAATCTTTGCTTCACTTTGTGTTATTACTTTTCTTGTAATTTTTAGCGTTTTTATGAGCGCACTAAAAGATTACGATGGAAAGTTTATTAACATATTAAAATTTTGGCGATAAGCCAAAATATAAAACATTCATATCTTAATTTTTGAATAAGAATTAATGTTGTTTCATATCTGAAAATTAAGATATGAAAATAATGGAGAAGTAAGGGGAGTTAATTAAAAAATAGTTGAATTTTTTATAAAAATAATTTTTGTTCATTAAAATTATTTTCACTAACTTTGTTTCAACGAAACAAAAAAGAAAAAACCATGACAAAGTTTAATTTTGAAGAAACCAAACAAGAATTTACACAAATCGCAAACATTGATAACACCACCGATAGCGGTGAGATTTTCAATAAATTCGGACATCTTGGTCTGAATTGCATGAAAATTGCAAATCAAGATATAAATAAGGCAGCAATTATTTTCGCCTATGTATGCAAACTTTATCATGTTGCACAATATGGTGAATCTATTGTTATACATTGGTTGAATAAAGGTGAGAGATATGATAATCCAGGTTCTTATTACAGAGATGCAATTGGAGAAATTCAAGAGCAAATTAGAGAAGAAACTCTAAAAAAATAAGGTTAAATTTAAATTTGTATATACAAAAAATAAGGATAACTATAACCAAAATGGTTATCCTTATTTTTATTTGATTAACGGATATATTTATCCAAAATTATTTTCAATGGTTATTTTCATATCTTAATTTTTAGATAAGAAACAAAATACAATAAATGGATATAATTATCCATTATTATGTTATTATTATGTATATACAAAAAATATATGTACGCAAAAAAGCAAGGGACTTCTAATCCCTTGCTTTTTTTTACGATAAACTATCTTTTTCTTTGGCGTTTATCGTTTCTTTCTTCCAACTCCAATTCCATCAAATAAGATAAAAGTATCTTAATTTCAGGTTTTGGATTGAATAGAATTTGACAGATAGTTCCTTTCCCGTCAGGATTATTACGGACAAAAGTCTCCAAAATACCTAATTGTTCGCATTTTGTCAAAAATTTTGACAATGTATCCGAGCAAACATTAGTTTTTTCCCTAATTTGCCCAACAGTTGAGTAAGGATTTCGGATAATTGTATCCAAAATCTCATGATTAGCGGCGCAAACTTTCATCACCCATGAGAAAGCTGCGAATGTGGCCTTTTGACCATCGGTTAAAATGAATTTTTCCATACACAAAAGTACTACTATTTTCTTATCTTTTTACACGGATAAGAAAAATAAGTCACATTTAACACTTCTTAACAATTCGCATAAATTTGTTAAATATGTTAAATTGTTTTGATATATAAATTTTATTCTTATTCGCGCATACGCATATGTTTGGTGTATATACAAACGCAAATAAGACGTTTTAAGCGATTATTTTTTTTAGGTAGGGTAATATATTAAAGCGAGAAAATAATTTAATAGTGGGCAAATTTGATGCCTTAATTTTAATTTAAGGTAAAACGATTAACCCAGCGATATATTATTAGAATAATGGATACATATATCTATAATAGGGGGGTGGTGGATATATAGACCGGTATATCCATATATCCAGAATAGGGGTGGTATAGAATGGGGGGTCATGTTTTTTGTTAAAAAAATTTTTGGAATTTTTTTGGGAAATTTAATTAGACTTGTTTTTTGTTAAAAAAATTTTTGGAATTTTTTTGGGAAATTTAATTAGACTTGT
>ERZ869907.330-NODE-330-length-15947-cov-8.019255_pt1 | contig 15947 bp, 16 predicted proteins | sample MGYA00579309_ERZ869907 | MGnify/ENA primary metagenome ERZ869907 (study PRJEB32216, sample SAMN09231814) | wastewater metagenome | place: USA: Maryland | collected 2016-07-30 | study: EMG produced TPA metagenomics assembly of the PRJNA472060 data set (Reclaimed... | reverse complement strand
TGACGTGCGATGCCGGCAGCTTCACGCTGACCGGCGGCGATGTCGGACTGTCGGAGAACGCCGCGAGCACGGGCGGACTGGTCGTCGGCTCAGAGACGTCGTTCGTCGGCGAAGGCTGGATCGGCGCAGGCGAAGCGCCGCCCGCAGGGTCGCCGTACACGTTCACGATCGACGCGGGCGTGTTCACGCTCACCGGCACCGCGGTCGGACTGAAACAGGGCTACGTGCTGCCGATCGCAGCGGGCTCGTTCACCCTGACCGGCAGCGACGCGGCGCGCGACCTGTCGATGTCGCTGGCGGCGGGCTCGTTCACGCTGACGGGTCAGGACATCACGCTGACGCCGAGCGGCACCGATCCGGTGCTGACGGCGGATGCAGGCACGTTCACGCTCACGGGCGGAACGGTCGGGCTCGCGCAGGGATACGCGCTGCCGCTCGACGCCGGGACGTTCACGCTGTCCGGAACGGCGGTTGGCCTGCGCGCTGCCCGTACGCTGTCGCTGGCTGCCGGCTCGTTCAGCCTGTCGGGGCAGGATGTGACGCTGACGTACGACCCGGCGGCCATCCTCATTTGCGACGCGGGCTCGTTCGTGGTCGGCGGGCAGATCGTCGATCTGCGGTACAGCGGCCTCGCGGCAGGCAACAGCGGCGAGTTCATCGTGCTTGCCCGGCGCCGGGGGCGGCGTTGATTCGGTCGGTCGCCTTGCCGACCCTTCGCCCGGATTCCCGGGCGCGAGGGCTGCGCAGTGTCTAGTCAGGTCGCCATCGCGAAGCGCGCGCTCATCAAGCTCGGCGCCGGCACGATCACCTCGCTCACGGACGACGACCCGAAGGCGGTCGCGCTGAACGAGTCGTTCGCGCCGGTCCGCGACGCCGAGCTTCGCCGTCGGCGGTGGAAGTTCTCTATTGCGCGGGCATCCCTGCCGGCGCTCTCGGCGACGCCCGCGTTCGGGTACTCGTACGCCTACCAGGTGCCCGACGGGTTCCTACGGCTGCTGCAGGTCGGCGACTACGACCTCGGCGCACCGCTGAACGACGAGTTCGCAGCGGCCCCGACGGCGCTGTATTCGCTCGAGGGACGTCAGATCCTGACGAACCTGACGGCGCCGCTCAAGGTGCGGTACATCCAGCAGGTCGCGGACGTGTCGCAGTGGGATGCAGCGTTCCAGGAGGCCATTGCGTCTCGGCTGGCGTACGAGTGCTGTTATCGCATCACGCAGTCGACGGAGCGCGAGGACCGTTGTCTGCGGGACTACAAGATGGCGCTGCAGGAGGCCGTGCGCGCGAACGCGCTGGAGTCCGCAGCGGAACGCGCCTCCGATGACACGTGGCTGCGCGTGAGGGCTGGTCGGTGAGAGTCTCGCCGGCCGTTTCGAACTTCAACGCGGGGGAACTGGGCGCGACGCTCGAAGGGCGCGTCGACCTCGCGAAGTATCAGAACGGCCTCAAGCGGTGCGAGAACTTTATCCCGTTGGTGCAGGGTGCGCTGCAGCGGCGCGGCGGTACGCGGTTCGTGGCCGAGGTGAAGGACTCGGCCGACCGCACGTGGACGGCGCGGTTCGAGTTCTCGGCGACGCAGGCGTTCGTGCTGGAGTTCGGCGACCTGTACGTGCGCTTCTACACCGATCACGGCGTGGTCGAGTCGGCGCCCGGCGTGCCGTACGAGATCGTCTCGCCGTACGCCGCGGCCGATCTCATCACGGACGAGGGGACGTTCGCGCTGTCGATCGAGCAGTCGGGCGACGTGCTGTACATCGCCAGCAACGGCGACATCCAGCCGCAGACGCTGACGCGCTTCGGCAATACGAACTGGGTGTTCGCGGACTACGAGCCGACGACCGGGCCGTTTCTCGACCAGAACAAGGACGAGACGCAGGTGCTGTGGGCGTCCGCGGCGACCGGGTCCATCACGCTCAAGTCGAACGCGAACCTGTTCGCATCGACCGACGTTGGCCGGCTGGTGCGGCTGCAGGCGCAGAACTTGGACGTGGACCCGTGGGAGCCGGACAGCAATGCCGCGGTGAACGCGGGCGACCTGCGGCGCTACGACGGCAAGACGTACAAGGCGCTGAACTCGAACAAGACCGGCACGATCCCGCCGACGCACTCGTCAGGCGTGGCGCGCGACGGCAACGACACGAGTATCGGCGTCTACTGGGAATATCAGGACGCGAATTACGGCGTCGTGAAGATCACGGCGTACACGAGCGCGACCGAAGTCACGGCGACCGTGCTGACGCAACTCCCGGCCGGCGTGGTCGGGTCGGCGAAGACGATCACGGGCATCACGCAGGCGAATCCCGGCGTCGTCACGTCGGCTGCGCACGGCATCCCGACCGCGACGACCGTGTACCTCTACGGCGTCGTCGGCATGACCGAGGTGAACAACAAGTTCTTCCGCACCGGCACGGTCGGCGCGAACACGTTCGACCTCGCGCAGACGAACACGACGAGTAACACGGCCTACAGCAGCGGTGGCACGGCGGTCGTGAACGCCACTACGCGTTGGTCGCTCGGCGCGTGGTCGGAGACGACCGGCTACCCGACGGCAGTGGCGTTCGCGTTCGAGCGGCTGTGGTGGGCTGCCGGGCTGCAATTGTGGTCGTCGGTGCCGGGCCAGTACGACGACCTCTCGCCGGATACGTCGGGGTCGGTGACGGCCGATTCCGCGATCACGCGCACGCTCACGGCGCAGGACGTGAACCAGATCCTCTGGCTGGTGGAAGCCGACCGACTCATCATCGGCACGCCCGGCGGCGAGTTCGCGCTGGGCCCGATCACGAGCGTCGATCCGCTCGGGCCGGACAACGTGCAGATCAAGCGGCAGTCGAAGAAGCGATGCCGCGCCGTTCAGCCGCTCATCGTCGGGACGTCAGTCGTCTACGTGCAGCGGTCCGGCCGTCGGCTGCTGCGTCTCGAGTATTCGTTCGAGATCGATCGATTCTCGTCCGCGAACATGAACGCGCTGGCGCCGCACATCACGCGCACGGGCATCGTCGGCATGGCGTACCAGTCCGAGCCCGACTCGGTCATCTGGTGCTGGCTGGCGGATGGCTCGCTGATCGGTTTCACGCTGGACACCGAGCAGGACGTGATCGGCTGGCACCGTCACCCGCTGGGCGGCGATGGGTTCGTCGAATCGGTCGAGTGCATCCCGGACCCGAACGGGGACCGCGACGAGGTGTGGCTGATCGTCCGGCGCACGATCAACGGCGCGACGAAGCGGTTCGTCGAGTACATGGAACGCGCGCACGAGGAAGGCGACGACCAGGAAAACGGCTTCTACGTCGATGCGGGCCTGACGTACGACGGCGTCGCGGTATCCACGGTCACCGGGCTCGACCATCTGGAAGGCGAAACGGTGCAGGTGTGCGTCGATGGCGCGAGCCATCCCGACTGCACCGTCAGCGGCGGCGAGATCACGCTGAACCGTGCGTCATCGGTCGTTCACGTCGGCCTGCAGGCGGATGCACGGTTCATCACGCTCCGGCCGGAAGCGGGCGGCGGCGACGGCACCGCGCAGGGCAAGGTGAAGCGCATCCACGGCGCGACGGTGCGTCTCATCGAGACGCTCGGCGGGAAGCTCGGCATGGAGGGCCGCACGCTCTCGCCGCTGCTGTACCGCCGGCCGTCCGCGTCGATGGATCAGGCGCCGCCGCTGTTCTCCGGCGACATCGACGTGACCATCGACGGCGACTACGAGCCGAATGGGCGCATGGAGTTCGTGAACGACCAGCCGTTCCCGACGCTGGTGGTCGGGCTGTTCCCGCGGATGCAGGTGAACGATGCGCGGAAGTGACATCACGCTTCGCCCGTTCGACCCAGCGCACTTCGACGCGATCGACCTGCAGCCGGCGCAGGCGTACGTGCGCGACCACATGACGCGCCGCCACCTGGAGCGGATGCGTGACGGCGGGCCCGCGTTCTCGGTGTTCGTCGGCGACGAGCCGATGCTGCTGGGCGGGCTGGTCGAGTTCAGCGCGGAGCGCGGGATGCTGTGGTCGATCCTGTCGGCGCGGGCGGGCGGCGTGCTGGTGCGGCTGCACCGGTACGCGCTGCGCTTCATCGAGACGGTGGACCGGGCCGAGATCACGGCGACCTGTCAGACGGGGTACGCCGCGGGCGCGCGCTGGCTGGGGCTGCTCGGCTTCGAACGGTGGCAGGCGCTGGGGCCGTACGGTCCGGCGGCTGTTCCTCACGACCTTTACCTGCGGGTGCGCTGATGTCGTCCTGGGTTCGATACGTTCCGGCAATCATGCAGGCGGCGGGCACGCAGGCCGGTGCGCGTGACGCGAAACTGAATGCGCAGATCCTGCGCGAGCAGTCCCGCAACGCCGGGGCGCAGGGCGCGCGCGACGAGGAAGCGCAGCGGCGTGCGGCGCGGCAGTCGCTCGGCCGGTCGGCGGCGGCCATCGCCGAGAACGGCGGTGGCATGACGGGCTCGTCGGCGGCCTCGCTCGAGCAGGCGGCTGTGATGGCAGAACTCGACGCGCTGAACGTGCGGTATGCCGGGCAGTCGCGGGCGCGCGGGCTACTGGCCGAATCGCTGTCTGAGCGGATGCGCGGGAAGCGGATGGGGATGCTGGCGGGCGGGCAACTGCTGGCGGGCGTCTCCGGCGCGTACACGCGCGGAAAGCTGGTGTCCTGATGCCGCGCCTGAACTTCTACGAGCAGCAGTCGCGGGCGACGACGCCGTACGGGTCGATGCCGCGCGTGGAGATCGACAGCGGCGGTCGCGCGCTGTCGGCGCTCGGGCAGGCGCTGGAGTCCGTGCAGGGCGATCAGGACGCGCTGCAACAGAACGAGCGCCGGAAGTTCGAAGAACGCGAGGCGGTCGCCGCGAACGAGGCGATCATGACGGTCCGGTCGCGGTGGGCCGAGGAACTGCCGAAGCGCGAGGCAGCGGCGCAGGGCGCGGCCGAGAAGTACGCGCTCGGCGTGCTGAAGGACTTCGACACCGAGGCCGATGACGTCGTGAAGGGCGGGCAGACGGAAGCGTCGCGCGCCTACCGAAAGCAGCGGCTCGGCGAGATGCGGCTGGCGCTCCAGCAGGACGCGCTCGGGTTCGAGGCGAAGCGGTCGTTCCAGTACAAGATCGACGGGCTGGCGCGATCGACGGACGCGGCGCGGACGGCGGTGGACTTCCGGCCGCAGGACTTCGACACCATCGCCGCGGAGCAGCTTGGTGCCATCGACGCGGCCGGGCTGCCGGACGACCGTCGGCAGGAGGCGCGGCAGGCGGCGATCGAACGCATCGCGCAGTCGGCGGTCGAGTCGCGCATTCGCCGCGACCCGTACGGAATGCGCAAGGCGCTGGGCGACGAGCAGACGAAGGACTCGGCGATTCGGTCGCTGCCCTACGAGGCGCGGCAGCAGGCGCGGAATGCGGCCGAGTCGGAGATTCGTCGCCGCGAGGCCGAGGCCCGCGCGCGGCAGGCCGAGCAGCGGGACATGCTGCGGGGCGACATCGAGGATGCGTTCGCGCAGCGGCAGATGGGTCTGCCGGCATCGTTGCCGGAACGGTCGCGGTTCGTGGCGGCGTACGGCGCAGAGGGTGCGGCCCGGTATCAGGCGGCGAGCACGCGATGGGGTGCGTTCGACGCGGCGGGCGACGCGGCGCTGCTGCCGCCGGCCGAAGCGGCGAAACGGCTGGAGACGCTCAAGGGCACCGGCGGGCAGGAAGGCGCGGCCGACCGGTTGCAGGCCTACGACCTCGCCGTGCGGCTCTACGGCGAGCAGCGGCGGGCGCTGGAGGCGGACCCGGCCGGAGTGCTGCTGCGCCGGGATAGCGCGCTGGCGGCGGCCCTGCAGGCGGGCGAAAGCGATCCGGCGGCACTGGCGGCGTACGTGTCGAAGATGCGCGGCGCGCAGGAGGCGCTCGGGCTGGGCGAGAAGGCGCGCATCCTGCCGGCGGCGTACGCCGAGGCGGTCGCGCAGGACCTGGAGCCGGACCCGGAGAAGCCGGGCGCGCGGGCCGAGAAACTCGGCGCGCTGGCGGCGCAGTGGGGCAAGGCGTGGCCGACGGTCGTGCGCGAGATCGCGCCGAAGCTGGAGGGCGCCGCCCGGGTGATGGTGAACATGCGCCCCGAGGCGGCGGTGCGGCTCGATGCCGCGCTGTCGCAGGATGTGCAGAAGGCCGCGGCGGCGCTGCCGCGCGGCGAGGCGGCGGCGATCGACGAGCGCATCGCGACCGAACTGGAGCCGTTCGCGAACTCGCTGGCCGACAACCTCGACGCCGAGTCGCGCATCGGCGAGCACGCCAGCGCGGCGAAGGCGCTCGCGCTGTCGCTGCGGCTGCGGGGCATCGGCGCGGCGGACGCGGCGACGCAGGCGGTGCAGGCGGTCGTCGGGGATCAATACGAGTTCCGAGGCCTGGCGCGCATCCCGCGGGCGTACGACCCCGACCGGGTGATGGACGGCGCGAAGGCGGCGCAGGAGCGGGCGCTGACTGAGCCGCTGGCGATCCTCGCCATGCCGAACTCGGACGCCGCGGCGGCGCAGCGGGACCTGAAATACAACGTCCGCACGTCGGGCTACTGGGCGACGAACGCGGACGGCACCGGGCTCGTGCTGCGCATCCCGTCCACGCGCGGGCAGGGCACGGTGCGCCGGGCCGACGGGACGCCTGTGCAGTACACGTGGGAAGAACTCGCGACGCTCGAGACGACGCGCGGGCCCGGTCCGCGTGATGCGCGGTTCCCCGAGCGGAACATGGCGGTGAAGTGATGCCGCTATCGACGGCCGGGCTCTACGAAGACGGGTACACGCAGGCGGACCTCGCGCCGGAGCCGACGGCGCTCCGCGGCGCGGTCATCTCGCAGGCGTTCTCCGACCTGGTCGGCCCGTCGCTGCTGCGCGGGTCGGAACTGTCCACGGCGCGGAAGTACGGCAGCCTCGCCTACGGCACGCTCGACGCGGAGCAGTCGAAGGCGTTCCTCGCCGAACGCGGGCTCGACGGCGTGCTGACGCTGGAAGACCGGCCATACAACCCGCTGGAACTGTCGATCATCGCGAACCGCAAGACGGAGGAACTGCAGCGGCAGGCGATCATCAGCCGGGCCCCGCGGACGGCGGGCGCCACGCTTGGGCGGTTCGGGCTGACGCTGGCGACGTCGCTACTGGACCCGCTGACGGTGGCGTCGGCGTTCGTGCCGGTGGTCGGTGAGGCGCGGTACGCGCGGCTGCTGGCGTCGGCCGGTGATTCGGCGCTCGCGCGGGCGGGCGTGCGGGCCGGCGTCGGCGCGGTCGAAGGCGGCGTCGGTGCGGCGGCGGTCGAGCCGATCATCTACGCCGCGAAGCGCGAGGAACTGGCGGACTACACGCTGGCCGATTCGCTGCTGAACATCGGGCTCGGCACCGTGTTCGGCGGCGGGCTGCACGCGGCGGGCGGTGCGGTCGCGGATCGGCTGGCGGCGCCGCGGCGCGTCGAGCGACTGAACGAGGCGCTCGCGACGAACGACGCGAAGGCGGCGGCACCGAATGCGCCGGCCATCGATCCCGCGCAGTACACGCGCGCCCGCGAGACCGGCGGCCCCGACGAATACTTCCGTCAGGCGACGATCCTGCACACGATGCTGCAGGACGTGCCGCGCGTGGACGTGAACGACCCGAAGTCGGTGTCGAACTACCTCGGCCGACCGGTCAAGTCGCTGTCGCAGTTCGTGCGCGATACGGGTGGGATCATCGACGACGGCGGCGAACTCGCGGCGCGCGACGTGTACTCGCAGGGGAAGAAGGGCCGCGGCACTATACTACCGGGGCTGGTGCGCAAGGAGGGCACGCCCGGCGCCGACATGGACGGTGTACGGCAGCGCGCGTGGGAGGCGGGCTACTTCCCCGAGCACGCGGCATATGACGACATCAGCGACAGCGAACTGCTCGACGCCATCGCCGAGGACGCGAACGGTTCGCGGCGCTATGAAACTGACACCGCTGCCGACGTGCAGCGCATCAACGACGCGCACGAATTCGCGTACTCGCTGAAGCGCGACGGCATCGACCCGAACATGACGCCGGAGCAGATCGCCGAGCACCTGCGCAACCTCGACGACGAGGCGCGGGCGTACTCCACGAACGAAGGGCCGGACGGCGAGACGCTGGCCGAGTACGACACGGCGGCGGAACTCGCGACGCGTGCCGGCCCGGAGACGCGCGAGGCGGCGCTGCGGGCGTCGGTCGCGCAGGCAGTGTCCGACCGGCCGGTGGATGTCGACGCGCTGCTGCGACGTGACGCAGACGGCGTGCGTGAGGCGGCGAATGTGTCGCCGGACGCGCGCCCGCTGACCGACCCCGGCGCGGTGCAGCGCATCAACGAGGCGCTCGCGCGCGGCGAGACCGCGGCCGACCCGTTCGTGACGCAGCAGATCGCGGACATCGAAGCGGAGATTCGCGCGCTGGAAGCAGAGGGCAAGGCCGACGGCGATGCCGACGTGTTCCCGGCCGAGATCCGCGAGGAACTGGAAGCGGCGAACGGAGCGGTTCAGGAGGCGGCCCTGATGGACCGCGCCGGCCGGATGCTCGCGGCGTGCGCACTGAGGTTCGGAACGTGAACGAGATCCCGAAGGAATGCATCGGGCGCGTCGCGAAGGCGCTCGGCGAGAAGACCAACCCGCAGCAGTTGCGGCTGATCGCGGACAACCTGCAGAACACGGCGGCGCAGATCGCACGCGAGGGCGGCGGGCCGAACGCGCTGACGGCGGCGGCAGCCCGTCAGGCGCAGCAGGCGCAACTCGCGGCGCTCATCACGAAGCGCAATGCGAACCTGAACGCCATCCGGTTCCGCACGTTGTCGGACTACATCGGCACGCACTGGCAGGGGCAGGAGGCCGAGGGGCTCCGCGCGCTGCTGACGGGTTCGATCCGCGCGAAGTCTGGCGCCCGCGCGTCGGCGGCGCTCGAGCAGCGCGTGCTGACGAACACGTACCTCGCGGGCCTGACGACCGAACTGGAGCGCGGCAACCTGCTCGACGCCTTCCGGACGGGGTCGATGGACCGCGACGTGGCGCGCGCGCTGTGGCAGTTGAACAGCCCGAATCCGAACCTGGCCGGCATCCCGCGGGAAGCGGCCGACGTGGCGCGTGCGGTGCATCGGGTGCAGGAGACAGCGCGGGCAGACGCGAACGCCGCGGGCGCGTGGATCGGCAAGCTCGAAGGCTGGATCGTCTCGCAGTCGCACGACGCGACGCGGCTGATGCGCGCGGGATTCGATAGCTGGCGCGCGGTCATCGAGCCGCGGCTGGACTGGGCGCGCATCGAAGCCGAGCGCGGACCGATCGCGGACAAGGGGCGCTGGCTCGCGGAGACGTACGACAACCTCGCGAGCGGCGTACACCTGACGGCGCGCGGCGCGTCGAAGACGGACGGGTTCAAGGGCCCCGGCAACCTCGCGAAACGGATGAGCGAGGAACGGGTGCTTCACTTCCGCGACGCAGATGCGTGGGCCGACTACAACGAGCAGTTCGGGCGCGGGAACCTGCGCGAAGCGGTGTTTCACGGGCTGATGGGCTCGGCGCGGAACACCGGCCTGATGCGCGTATTCGGGCCGAATCCCGAGGCGATGGTGAATCGGCTGACGACGGACCTGCGCGAGCGCATCCGCCGCACAGGCGACGCGAAGGCGTCCCGCAAGTTCGACGAGGCGGCGAACGGCTGGCTCGCGAACCGCGTGAAGGAAGTGACGGGCGAGGTGAACCGCCCGGTGAACGAGACGCTCGCGCGCTATGCCGCGAACGCCCGCGCGTGGCAGTCGATGGCGAAGCTGGGCGGCGCGGTCATCTCGTCGGTGTCCGACCTCGCGACGTACGCATCCGAACTCTCGTATCAGGGCCGCGGGTTCCTGTCCGGCATCGGCGAAGCGATCGGCGGCGTCGTGCAGGGGCGCGCGGCGGGCGAGCGCAAGGAGATCCTCTCAAGCCTCGGCGTGTTCTTCGATTCCCTCGTCGGCGACGTCACGCGCACGGGCTCGCTTGACGAGTCGATGGGCGGGCACACGTCGCGGATGATGCAGCAGTTCTTCAAGTGGAACTTGTTGGAGTGGTGGACGGACTCGCTGCGGTCGAGCGCGGGCCTGTCGATGTCGCATCACCTGGCGCTGCAGAAGGCGAAGGCGTTCGACGACCTCGCGCCGGAACTGCAGCGGACGCTCGGGATGTTCCAGATCGACGCGCCGACGTGGGACCGGATGCGCGCCGCGGGCGTGAAGCAGGCGCACGACGGCGTCGAGTTCCTCGTGCCGGACGGGCTTGCACCGGAGGACGCGCAGAAGCTGCGGCGCTACGTCGTGGACCGCGCCGAGCAGGCGGTGCTGAATCCAGACGCGGACGCGCGCGCCATGCTTCGGCAGGGCACGCGGGCGGGAACGATCAGCGGCGAACTCGCGCGCACGATCGCGCAGTTCAAGGGATTTCCGGTCTCGTTCACGCGGCAGGTCATCGGCCGCGAGGTGTACGGGCGCGACGGGCTGCCGGGCACGATCAAGGGGCTGTCGCAGTTGATGGTCGCGACGACCGTCCTCGGCTACGCCGCGATGTCCGTGAAAGACATGCTCAAGGGCCGCACGCCGCGCGACCCGTCCGACGTGAAGACGATCGCCGCGGCGATGGTGCAGGGCGGCGGCGCGGGCATCTACGGCGATTTCCTGTTCGGGCAGTACAGCCGCAGCGGCAACCGCGCGCTCGAGACGCTGGCCGGTCCGGTGCTTGGCACGGGCGCGGAGATCGCGAACACCTGGGCGAAGCTGCGCGCGGGTGAGGCGGACGGCGGCGATGCGCTGCGGCTCGCGATCAGTAACACCCCGTTCGCGAACCTGTTCTACACGCGGATCGCGCTCGATTACCTGTTCCTCTACGACGTGCAGGAAGCCATCAGCCCGGGAACGCTGCGGCGGATGGAGCAGCGCGTGGAGAAGGACAACGGGCAGACGTTCCTGTGGGCGCCATCGCAGGACCGCCTGCAGCCGTTCACGCGTTGATTCGGTCGGTCCGGTTCAAGACATTCGCCCGCGGAGGGCCGCATGACGATCGCCAGTACAGCCTCTGAAATCCAGTACGACGGCGACGGATCGTCGACCGTGTTTGCCGTGCCGTTCCCGTTCGACACGTCGGCCGACCTGAAGGTGGTGCTGACCAGTTCGGCGGGCGTTCCGGCCGTGCTCACGACCGGCTTTTCGGTGTCCGGCGGCGGTGGTTCAACCGGTTCGGTGACCATGACGACGGCACCGGCGTCCGGTGAAAAGCTGCTCATCATCGACGACCCGGAGCGCACGCAGCCGGTCGACTACGTCGCGAACGATGCGTTCCCGGCGGAGACGCACGAGCGCGCGTTGGACCGCTGCACGCGGCTGTCGAAACGGCTGTACCAACTGACGCAGAACAGCATCCGCTATGCGGACGGCGACCCGGCACGCGGGACGAACGCGCAGATGCCGACCGTCGCATCACGTCGCGGACTGTGGGCGCGGTGGGCCGACTCGTCGACCGCACCGCTGGAGCCGGCCGAACTGCTGGCATCGGGCACGGCGCTTTCGCAATCGATCATCGGCGGGCTCTATCGGCCGCAGACTACCGCAGAGTCTGCGGCTGGCGTGACTCCGACGAATTACTTCTACGACGTCGGCGACGTGCGGCGCTACGGCGCGGTCGGCGACAACTCCACGGACTGCACCGCGGCGTTTCAGGCGGCAATCGATGTCGCGTCGCAGGGGACGGGTGCGTTCGTGTTCGTCCCGCAAGGCACGTTTCGCGTGACGGATACGTTGGAGATAGCGGCGGGGAAAAACCCTAGCATTCAGGGCAGCGGGAAGTATGCGTCGGTCATCTACGCGATCGGCTTCACGTCGGATAAGCCGATCCTGCATTACCAGGGCACCTCGGGAAGCCCGATCAATGGCGTGTATCTGCGCGACGTGATTCTGTGGTCGAACAACAACCTCGCACGCGGCATCACGGCGGCCTACCTGACGTTCTCCGACATCGACGGCGTGTATTTCTACGAACTCGCCAACGGGTTCGTAGGAACGGTGTCGTACACGCTGAACTTCCGGAACATGGGCGCGTTCGGCGTCACGGGCGACTGCTACCGCCTCGGCGACGACTGCAACAACATTCACTTCGACAAGTGCCGCATGGTCGGCACGAACGGCGTTCTCGTCACCGGCTACGCGCACGCGCTCACGTTCACGGCCTGCGACATCGAAGGAATCATCAACACCACGGGCGCGGGCCTGAACTTCGCGCCGAGCACGGGCAAGGTCGTTCAGGGCATCACGATCGACTCGTGCTACTGGGAGAACGTCCGCAGCTATGCGCTCGCGTTCGCGGGCGCGGATGCGAACTCCGTCAAGGGCGTGTCGGCGCGCGGCAACTACATCGTCGGTGGGTACGCAGTTCACTTCGGTTCGGTGTCTGGTGCGGGCGCGACAAACGCGGTGTACCTGACGAATGTGACCGGCTTCGAGTTCGAGTCGAACTACTTCGAAGACTGGGAGACCAACGCGTTCAACGTCACTGGCACGGTGACAAACGGCAAGGTGGCGCGGTCCACGGCGGCGAGTTGCCCGAATCTCTCGAGCACGTCGGACGCGTTTCCGACCAGCGTGGAGACGGTGAACAACTTCAAGGGCCGGCGTGTCGAGTACGGCACGGCGGCACCGGGGTCGGGCACGTACACGGTCGGCAGCCTCGTATGGCGGTCGGACGGCGCGGCGGGCACGAATCTCGGGTGGTACTGCACGGTCGCGGGGACGCCGGGAACGTGGGTCCCGTTCGGTGCGATCCGTGGCGGCAACACGTACAGCGCGACGAACGTCACGACTGACCGCACGTACGACGCGAACGCGACGTCGACGGACGAACTGGCCGACGTTCTCGGGACGCTGATTGCGGACCTGAAAACCGCGGGAGTGCTGTCGTAATGAACGACGACATCCGCCAGCGCGTCGCGGACGGGGGCGCAATCATGGCGTGGGCCGGGTGGTTCATGAGCCATGCCGCACAGATCAACGGCGTCTTGCAGACGGTGTTGCTGTTGGTGTCCATCGTCGCGGGCATCGTGGCGATCCGCTACCACCTGAAGCGGACGCCGAAGTAATGGCCTCGCGCCGAATCGAGGATCTCCGCGCCCCGTTCCGTCTGCGCGCCGAGGCGTGGCAGGAACGCTGCAAGGCAGCCGGAATCGACGTGCTCGTGTACTGCACCTTGCGCCCGAACGCGGAGCAGGACGCGCTTTACGCGCAGGGGCGGTCGAAGCCGGGCGACATCGTGACCTGGGCGAAGGGCGGGCAGTCCGCGCACAACCACGGGCTCGCGCTCGACTTCGTGCCGCTGGTGAACGGCAAACCTCAGTGGACGCCGGGGAGCGCGCTGTACCTGCAGGCGATCGCGCTGGCCGAGGCCGAGGGGATGGAGTCTGCCGCCCGGTGGCCGCGGACGAAGCGGGAGTATCCGCACCTGCAGGAGCCGAACTGGAGGCAGTACGCATGACGCTCCCCGACATCGAATCCGTCCTCACGTTCGCCGGCCGCTGGCCCGCGCTGCTGTCCATCGTCGTCGGCGGGCTGGCCGCGTGGGTCGTCGCGCTGGTGGTCGAGCGGTACTTCATGCCGACCGCGCACGACCCGGACACGGTGCGCCACCAGAAGGGGCTGACGTTCGTCCTGAACTGGCTGCTCGGCGGCACGTTCTCGTCGCTCCTGTGGCACGCGCTGGTCGTGGGCGTCCCGGTCCGGGTGACGCTGGCCGTGTCGTTCGTGGTCGGCGCGGTCACGGCGTTCGCGTACCCGATCCTCGCGCGGGTGGCGACGGCAAAGTGGCCGGCGATCGGTTCGGCGTGGAAGGCGCCGGAGGCGTGATCCCGCTACCGCCGGCCGCGCGCCTGTACGCCTACGGCGGCGGGCTGCTGGCCCTCCTGATCGGGCTGGGGCTGCTGCACCACCACGGATACCGGAAGGGCGTGGACGCCGAGCGGGCGCGCTACGAGGCCGGACTGGCCGAAGCGGGGCAGCGGTACGCCGCACAGGTCGAACGTGACGCCAGAACGAACCAGGAGGCCGTCAGTGCCTACGAATCCGAGGTGGCGCACTTGCGTGCTGCTGCTGTGCCTGTCGGCCCTGTGCGGCTGTGCCTCGACCCGGTACGTGCCGGCGAAGTGCCCGCCGTTCCCCGCGTTGCCGCCGGAACTGGCGGAAGCGCCGCCGCCGCCGGGAGCGTTCCGGGCGTGTCTGGCGGAACTGCTGTCGGGCCAGACATCGGGCCGGGCCTGCAACTCATTGCGGACCGCGGCGACCGACTGAGCGCGCAGGTGCGGCATCTGCTCGAGCGCAACCGCAAGCTCTCCGAACTCGCGAGCGAGGAACGATGACCACCATCGCCGTCCGCGCGGGTGTGATGGCGAACGATTCGTCCTCCCCGAACAGCACGAGCAGCCTGTTCGCTTCGTCCTTTTCGTGCGGCTCCATGCCCACGTCCATCCCAATCCGGAGAAGGTCCAGCGCGCGCCGCAGGGCCTTCTCGATGCGATCGTTCCGGACGGACAGTGCCACGACCTCTTCAACCAGATCGCTCGCGCTGTTCTGCGTCTCGTCCACCAGCGCGAGCAAGTCTTGGCGATCCCGGAGGATTTGCTGCACGCGGAAGTATTCACTCGGGCTGGCGACCATCTCGGTCACGCTCTGAGCGCACCGTGCGCGGATCGCTTCTATGTCCGGCTCGTTCATGCCCGCTTCCCGTCCGGCCGCCACTTCACGTTCGCGACGAGTCCGAGGAACGCCGCGTACCAGTTCCGTTCGCGCCGGGGCATCCCGTGGTCGGCGGTGTTGTAGGCACCGAAGCGCACGTCGCTGAATCGCTCGGCGTACTCGCTGCGGAACGGCCGCACGGACACGCGAAGCCGGTTGGTGTTCACAAGGTCCATCGTCACTCCTTCGTGTGAGACGCTGACTGTTGAGACGCTGTGCTGTCGGCGTGGTCGTCGTTCCAGCGCCGCTCCACGTCGTAGGCCGACTCGCCGGGATGCGCGCGCATCCGCGTGCCGTTGAAATCGGCTTCCGCGATCACCCACAACTGCGCGGCGATCCGGGACAGCGCGCTAGCCGCGTGCTTCGCGTGCGTTCCGGCGATCACGTCGAGCTTGATGGACAGGGATGCACTCACGGCTTCGCCTCCGTGTGATCGGATGGGCCGGGGCAAGGCCCGCGACCCTGTAGCGGTTTGAAGATCAGGCCGCAGTTCGCGCAATGCACGTACATGTGCCAACGGTTAGGCCCGACGAAATCGTGGGCGACTCGACCGGCCGCAAAGTCGGCCGCTGTCGGTACTCGCTGCGCTTTCACGACTGACCACCTGAGGGCTGATCAGAACCTCTCATCGCGCTCTCGATCACGCGAGCGTCCACCGCGTGCGAGACCCGCAGAGCAGCCATGTCGAGGTGCCTGTACGCCGTTTCGATTGCGGCAGTGAGACGCGTGACGCGCGCTGTTAGCGTCGCGATCATGCCTTCGTAGCGCGCGGCTTCCTCACTCGCGTTGTCTAGCTCGATTTGTAGCCGAGCGTTCGACCTTCCCAGATCATCGCGTGCCGACAGCAGCCCGTCACGCTCAGCGAGCACGTTCTGGTACGCGCACTCTAGGCACTGGCAGTGCTTCCGGTGGTTGACCATTCCCGGTCCGACGTTCGTGTCATCCATTGCCGCTCCCCATATCCGCAAGGAAGTCGCGCACTTCCTTCCGCACTTGCCCAACGTTGTCGTTGTAGTCCTCGACGACTAGGCGCAGCAATCGCTCGGTCTCGTTGCACAGCGTGGTCATCCCCTGCCGCAGTAGCTGATCGGCCCGGTGTTTCGCGCGCAGTTCATCCACCAGCGCGAGCAAGTCCCGCCGATCCCGGAGAATCTGCTGCACGCGGAAATACTCGCTCGGACTCGCGACGATCTCGGTCACGCTCTGGGCGCACCGC
>ERZ869907.328-NODE-328-length-16071-cov-7.155470_pt1 | contig 16071 bp, 17 predicted proteins | sample MGYA00579309_ERZ869907 | MGnify/ENA primary metagenome ERZ869907 (study PRJEB32216, sample SAMN09231814) | wastewater metagenome | place: USA: Maryland | collected 2016-07-30 | study: EMG produced TPA metagenomics assembly of the PRJNA472060 data set (Reclaimed... | reverse complement strand
GTGGTTTGGACAGCTAAAGAAACTCCATTAAAATAATCTTGATTAGCTTGAATATTATAATTTCCACCAGATGCGCTAATTAAAACGCCATTATACGAATTGTTCCAATTGTAAATCGGCTCAGTGTGACCTTGAGAAAGATTTTGGGGTGGAGGATTGCTTGTAGGACTTGGAATATTTGAAGCGCCAGCACCAGGTTGATCCATAATAAAAGTTGCTCTACGAATTTCAAAAGGATGAGGATCGACAAAAACTTGATAACTATCGTGCATACTCGCAATAGTAAGAGATGTACCATTATTTGATACAATTTTTCCCGATCTACTTAATTGAAAATCAAGCGCACCACTAGCAAATGATGGTCTATAAAAATTCGGATGCAATGTTATAGTATCTGAAGTATTACTTGTAACGCTGCCCTTTTCATTATTACTTAATCTAGTAATTGTGTATCCAGACCATTCATTGGTTGACCATCCCGCACCAGCAACAGTTACTGTTGTTGCTGTTCCAGAAGTTCCAGTAAATTCATGGTGAATTCTAACGATGTAATTAACCCATGAGCCCCAAGATTTGGTTGGATCAGTTAATATTTTTTGATCACCTACAAAAAATCCGCTAGGTGTAGCTCTAGTGCGATTTTGATCACTATGTCCTCTAATTTGCGTAGAGCTTACAAAGGAAGTTATTATTGTTGGCGTAGTAGTACCTTCTGGCATAGTAGTAGTCCAAGCTATACATTTTCCAACCATAGCAGATGTAAATAAAGGAAGTGTAGAAGTAATAAGGGTTCCAGATTGTGTAATTGTTGCTCCAACAGTAGCCGCCCTATTAAGACAATTCGACACAACACTTGTTCCTGTCTCAAAAATGCCATCATTTGCAGTTCCATAAGTATCAGTTGTATCAGCAACATCCCAAGCAAATGTGCCATCCGCAGGGCCATGAGGAGGGTCGTTTGAACCATCTCCTCTATACGAATTAAAACTTATACTAGAAGATGAAGGCATTGAAAATGAATTTCCCCAATGTACACCTGTACCTCCACGCATCTCAAATACTCGCGAGTGATTTGTGGTCGAAACCCAAGTATTTTGGTAAATTTCTAACATTCTACCGGACCTGTAATTTGCAGGAGATTCAGTTCCATGATTTGAATAATGGACTTGATAAGCATTTCCCGAACGATTGCGCCTCATGACTCCTTTCCCCCCATTCCAAGAATCACAAATTCCAACATAATGACTACTTGCAGAACTAAAATAACAATCTTCGACAAACCAATTTGCCGCCGTTCCAATTGTAGAAGCTTCGTTCCAAGCTCCATTTCCATTAACAGAACCAGAGTAAGTATCTCCATTTTTAAAATGGTATGCGTGCCAACCATCTATATTATGATGCCAACAATGGTCAGCTACACCAGTGGCATTTCCCAATAATGAAACGTTCCGAGTTTTAGGAGATGTAAATTTACAATGATCTAAACGATATTGACCAAATCCAGCAAAAGCAACGCTTCCAGGCTCTCCACCGCTATGAGAAGAACTTCCTTGAAAATTAATTTGACTAATACGTCCAACCTTACCTACTGGCAAAGTAAACGTAATCATTGAAGAGACACTAGTTATTCCATCTACAAAAGTTGTCCCCCAAGTATACCCTTCTGGTAAAGCTTCATTTCCACCATCAGAAAAACTAGAACCAACAAGTGTAATTGCTTTTGTAATTGAAAGACCAGAAGTCCAATCAGATGCTGTTCCAGCAGGAACAACTACTGTATCTCCATCTACAACGCCAGCTTCATTAATTTTATTAAATATATCTGTACGAGAACAGCTTAATGCAGTATGTGTTGTCTGAGAAAAAGAGACAGTCGCCGTAAATAATAAAAGAAAAAATACAAAAAATCTCATTATGGGTTATCTCCAATAGCTACGTCGTCGATAAGAATCTTATCAAAAATGTACAGATTCGCGGCACTTGACTGATCGCACCCCAAGTAAATGCGGCCAGCTTGCGAAGAAATGCTTAGGCTGCTTGCAAGGACATATGCGTTGCCAGAAGTTGGTTTAACTGCATCAACCGAAGCGTCCTTAAACGAGAATTCTATCTCAGCAGTGCCAGTTCCATTTTTATAGCGCCACCAACAATGGTACTTGGTGCCAATAGTTAATGCGTCCGTTGTATAGTAAGAGCCAGAAGTCTGTAATCTGATTTTTCTGGCGGAAGTTAGCAGAATCTTACAAAATTCCGTAGTGCCCGCGTTAACCGCCAAGCTAAAAATTTGCCGATCACCGGCGGGGGCAGACCCACCTATTTGAAACAGGAAGTAACCCCATACCTCATTTTGATTTGTGAAATCTGTACGCACACGAGAAGCTCCCGATGTAGAATCGGTTGATAAAGACTGTGACCCAAGCAGCACAGTCGTCGTATAATCTGCGTTTATAGAGCCCGAAGAAGTAGTCCATGTTTCCCCATTATCATAACCAGTACCTTCAAAATTTTGATTTCTTAGGTATGTAGCTGCTGCGACTGCGGGAGGTGATCCACCTAAAAATACAGTAAGAGGAATTGCATTTAAAGATATAAATGGAGCCCAGCACCATAATAATACGATTAAATAGGTAAGAAGAGAATTCTTTTTCATATCAAAGTTTAATACACCAATTTTGTCAAAATTAAGGAGCTAATGTTCCTTTATAGCCTAAAGAAATCCATCTTGTACCATCGCAAACTAAAGATACATAATTCCCAGCCCCACTAGAAAGCGTACAGGTAGTACCGCCAGTATCGGCAGTTCCATCTAGTACAACAACCTCGCTTGCGTTTGGCTGAATAGTAATTGTAAAGGCTCCAGTATTATAAATCATAATGCCACGACCATCGTAACTTGCAGCGGCAGGAAGATTTACAGTTTGAGCAATCCCCATATAGACGGCATGAAACGGACCAGACCAAGTTGGAGAAACTGCACTAGCAGTAGTGTAGGGAGAAGCATGTGATCCAGTCCTAGTACCATCTACTTCAGTCTGAACGAAAGCCGAAGTAACAACACTTGTATCATTATCTCCAGCACTAGGGGTAGTTGCGGTTGCAGCCCCAAGAGAACCGCCTTGATAAGCTACAGTACCTCCAGCACCAAAAGCCACACTTGAAGAGTCCGTACCAGTCAAGGTAAGAGTGTTTGAAGCGGTTAATGTTTTACCGTCCGCAACAGTCAGGGTTGAACCTGTTGCTGGTTGAGTAATAGCTAATTTATTTATGCTTGTTACAGTTGGCGTTCCAAGAGCCCCATTAACATATCCAACAGTACCGCCAGCGCCAAAAGCGACCGAGGATGAATCTGTACCAGTTAACGTGAGCGTATTAGATGCCGTCAAAGTTTTTCCATCAGCGATTGTAAGAGTAGAACCTGTAGCTGGAGCAGTAACAGTTACCTTATTAATTGCTGGAGCAGCATTAACAATTTGAGCAACAGTAGCATATTCGCCACCTGAACCTTGATCAATTTCAATTTTAGCAGAGGTTGCAGGAGTTGTATCGGCAGTTAAATCTCCAATTTCTACAGGTTCTCCCCACATTTCATAACCACTTGCAGTTCGATGACATACAACATAAGCATTCTTGTTTGCGCGAACAGTAAAAGTTGTTCTATTTCCGCCAACACTGTAACTATAGGTAGAAGGAATTGTTACAACACAATCTGATGTATGAGCAGTTAGGTAGTAACGAAACCAAGCTCCAGTTGTAGGCGCAGAAGAATAAGTTAAAGTTTCAGTTGTTGCATCAAGGGTAATATTTGTTTGTCCATCATCCGTTACAATAACATTTGACACACCAGCAACAGGAGTAATAATATTATTGCGTGAAGTAGTTAGATTTTCAATTGTAATATCTGGAATAATTCCAGATAATTGAGCCCCTGGTAAAGATGTAAGTCCAGAACCGCTACCAGAAAAAGTTCCAGCAGTAATATTTCCTAGTGTAGTTAAGTCGTAACTAGCACCATCAATATTAGATGTCCAAGGAGTTTGAGAACCTGATCCTCCGCTTCCACCACCCTCAAATCTCATCCACCGAACGCCATCACAAACGTAAGCTGTGGTTAAACCTGGGGTTCCAGAAAATGTATCTGCAACACCAGCACCTAAAGAAGCACCTGTTTTTACAATTATTTCAGAACCATTTGGGTCTACAGTAATAGTATAGGTTCCAGTGCTATAAATAATAAGAGTTTTATTTGTATAGGTGGCTACTGCTGGCAAATTAATTGTACCTGTAACTCCATAATAAATTAAATAATCTTGACTAGTCCAAGTTGGCGAAAATGGATTAGTTGTAGTTGGTGAAGCTTGAGTTCCAGACTTAGAAAGACTGACCGAATCGGTAATACCATAACCAGCCAAGGTAGTTGGAGTACTAGTAATTGTTGACCAAGCTTGAGTTCCAGTGTGGTTTGCGCGAGCAAGTGGGTCCGTAGCTAATTTAGAAAGGGCAATTGCGGCCGAAGCATTAATATCAGCATTTACGATTGAACCATCAGTAATTTCAGCAGAATCAATTGCGGTTCCAAGGTCGGCAGTTATAGATGTTCCAGAAATAGTTAAACCTGAACTAGCAGTTAAATAAGCATAGGTTCCAGCAGAATCATCCCAAAAAAGAATTCTATCAGCGTTCGGGTCAACTAACCCACCAATAACAGTTAAATCGGCATCTAATGGTTGATATTGAGCGGCAATTTCTAAATCTCTTGCAATCGCGCCCCCAATCGCTATTGTTACAGCAGCACCTTCTGAGCCGCTTCCAGTAACAGTAACTTCTCCCAATCCAGCGTCTGCAATAGTAGCAACGTAATTTCCAGTAGTGTCAGTACCTAAAGCAACAGCATTCGCACCAACAGAAGGAGTGTTACCAGACCAAGTTAGATCGCCACCAGTAAATATTTCAGAGGCATCAAGAGAAACAGTAATTTTTGTATCGGGAGATTCGGCAAGGTCAAAACCTGAACCGTAATTTAAAGTAACTATGTCAGGATCGCCAACAGCAACTCCGCCTTCTTGAAGGGTTGAAAGAGTTCCGCTACCGCCTCCACCACCGCCATCATCGCTACCATCAGCGAAACCAGCAGGAACGCCAACTAATTGACTCCACTCAACCTTACCATCACCAGCGTTTGGTCCAGCACCATTTGTATCGTCTAATTCTTCTAAAGCTGTTTGAACGTCTGTTGCGGTAAAATTGCCGTCTGTATCAGCAAAAGAAATTTTAGTACCAGCAAGCAAGCCGTCAATAGCTAAATCATCTAAATCAGCATCATAAGCTTGAACATTCGTTCCAATTACTAATCCAGCTAAAGTCCTAAGAGAAGCTGCATCAGTTAATTCAAGAATTGAGCGTCCAAAAGCTGTAGTTGATAACAAAGAAATATAAGTAAGATCAAGATCAACGGGTTGATATAAACCTTCTGCACTAGAAATAGTCAGGTAACTGGCTAAAGTAGAATTTAATTCAGCTTGTGTTGCAATATCAGTTACTTGGGGCACATTGCTAGAGTCACCAACAAGGGCGGTTCCATTAGTCAACAATCTGGAAATACTATTCCTCTGTCCGGAAGTTGCTCCTTCAAGTTGGACTTGCATAGCATTTACAGCACCAAAAGAATTGGTGGTAAGGGCCAAAGCGGTTAAACAGGTTAAAATAAACTTAAACATGATAAAATCTCGTCTTATTAATATACACTAAAATTAGGGTGAAGGGAATTCTGTATCTGGATTTAGTCGGACTGGACCAAAATAGGTTTTTTTGTAAATATATGGCATCTCATGATATTCATAGCCAAGGCTTGAAGTTAGCATGTTTGCATAAGTGTCTACAACTATACCATTTGCAATACCCGTACCAGAAGGAATATTAAAAGTTGTGTCTACACTAATACGTAATACGCCAAATGGATATTTCTTATAAACATATGGTAATTCATGATACTCGAAAGTTGTGGCAGAAGTTAATAGTGACGCATAAGTTCCTCTGACAAATCCGCTACTAACACTGGAACCAGTTGGTATATCAAAAGTTGTGTCAGTGGAAATTCGCACTGCTCCCGTAGCAATTCTCTTGTAAATGTATGGGGCGTCATAATATTCTGAACCATAATCAAGAGAAAATAGGTCTACATATGTGTCAGAAGTATCAATTTCAGAACCATTTGAACTTATGCCTAATAGTTCTCTTAAAGTACCTATTGTAATAAGAGAGTCAACCCCATCAACAATACAGAAGATTTTTGAAGAATCAACAACGCCAGTAACAACTGGTAACTCATTAAATTTTCTAGTAGGAAGCATTGTTGATAATTATAATTTAAAACCTAAATTAATATACACTTTTTCTGATAAATTATTCAGTTATTTCCGCTAAAGCTCCGTCACTAAAGGTATATAGAGAAGGAATTTCTTCTTCTTGGTAAATTGTTGGAAAATCTAGACCTTCGTCTCCAATAGAGGATTGACGATACACAGATAGGTCAACAGAACCCATTCCAACTATAATATTAGGATGTTCCTGATTGATATAATCTAAATCTAGAATACGGAAGGTAGTTTTATTTACGTAAAGAAAATTGTCTGGATCATCAATATAATCCAATAACATCCGATAATCCCAATAATCGTACTTTAGGTCGTTTAACTCATTAAGGGGAGTCGAAGGGATTATGGGGAAAACTTGCCTATTAATATCCCTTATTACTCGCTGAACACCAAGAAGTTTCTGCATATTATCGGCAAAAACAACAACTTGCATTGTAAATTTTGACTCGTCCACACCCCCCAATGAATGAAGGTCGTTTACAGTATTGACATAAGAGATAAATATACAAGGGGCAACTATAGCGTCGGGGCTAATAGGTTGATTTGCCGCCAAGAGGTCAGGGGCATACAAGAATTTCTTCTCTAAAAGTATCTTTTGAACAGAAGTTGTAGTAACGTAAATATTAAAGTCGGGCACACTAACGTTGATTGTGGCCGAAACACTTACTCCCGAGTTAACTATTAGGCGACCATTCTTGAAATCAATAGACATTCCACTTTGTCCACGACTCAATCCTGAAACTCCAGTTGGAACTTGAGCGCCACTAACAGAACTGTCGTAGACCCACTGGCTATAAGGAGAACCATAGGTTTGTTTACCTAGAAACCTTCGATTTGGAGTATATTGGTAAAGCGGTAAAGTCTTATTAGTATAAGCTTGCCGCTCTTGCAATAACTTGTAGGATAGGTACTCCTTAAAGCTAGAAATAACTTTATGATCAAGAATATTGTCCATTAGCGTTTTCTAGCCCCTTCTTCTAGTAATTTAATAAATCTTTTTTCTACTCGTTTAAACATTTTGCCCAAATAATCCATTTTAGAGAGGTGTTTTCCGGGATTAAGTTCTGCCTCAACTTGTGTTCCCTCTTGAGAACGACCATAAATCTCTTTGTCACCTAAAAAGAACGCAAGATTCTCAATTCCCTCATCTTCAAGGACTTGGGGCCAAGAGCGACCATCGCCCCAACCTTCAAATTTTGCGCCACCAGCCTCTAAGTCTTCAGGACTTGGACTTCTGATTTCACCCAAGATACCTAAGGCGCGCTTGAAAATGTTTTTATTCAACTTGAATCTGAATCCTATTTCGTCGTTATCTAAAATTGTCCTCAAGTGGGCTATAGGATCACTTCCAGCATGAAAACCCATAAAGCCAAACAGTGAACCTCTCCTGTTCCAGCCATTAGCCTTTAAAATTGGGGAGGGAGAAACGTGAGAGCTAAGCTCTTGAGTTATTTGATGCTTGTTAAAATCTTCTTCAAAGGATTTTTTGGCCTCTGTAAAAGCTTGCTGGGCAACACGTTCTAACTTTTTTGTAAAACGAGTTCTTACTACATTTCTAGTAGTCTGTAAAAAATTGCTTTTTTTAGCCATGGTTAATTAACCTTTTTTAGCGTGATGCTATAGACATTATAAGTATCTAAAACTCCAATTTTGCGTGGACTTGTAAGCTTTTGATACTTATCTCCCATAAAGGTGAAACGGATACTATCTTTTAAGTACTCGTTTGCCTCTTCTAAGAATTGAAGATAAATTATCCCAACGTCCTGCTCTCCCTTAACAGCCACATTTGCGCCACCTGCGATATGATTTTCCCAAGTTGACTCTCTACGAGGATATATAATTCGGCACCTAAATTCAGAATATTGTTCAGTTAATATCGCATTTGGATTGTTTACTCCTTCCTGTAGGTCCGCATTATAATCATTATCAAATATGATAATCTCTTCTATATTGGGCTTGTAAAATTTAAAGGGTGCAATATTCGCAAATGTGTCAAAAATTTGACCCATAGCGGTATTGATTTCATCCTTGTAAGTTTGGTCCAATAAACTCATATTAAATTACTTGTTCCAAATGAAATTACATTCACTATAATAATTACTAGGAGGAGGCAAAAGGTCAAAATTTGAGCCTCCAAAACGCTCACCATAAAGAATTTGAGTTGGCAAAGAACCATTCAATCCATTAAACCATTCTGTTAGACGGGCTAAATTTTCTTGACAATCCTTAGCTAATAGTCTATACGTCTTAGAAATTTCATTTTTTGACACCCGACGTATGGAGCCTTGCTCGTCGCCTCTTATCTCTGTCCAGTCCCACTGCGCAGACCCTAAAAGTTTATTTGCACTCTTGGAAAAATAATGACAAAAATACATTTCTGAATATATTCCAGATACATTAGTGCTCATTGCTGGCTCGATACACAAACCAGAAAGAGCAAATTCACTGTTTAAGCGAAGATTAAGTGACCCTAAATTATTGCGAAGCCAGACTACGACAGAACCAGTAGGAGTTATTGAATCATCAAGACTTTCAAGAAGTCTACTTGCCCAACCAGACTGTTCCTGTTCACATAGAGCCATATAGTATATTACACTAAAAACCTGTTAATTTAGACAAAAGTGCGTAGCCCTGAAGAATGCTCTATACTTTTCTGGCGTTGAGCTTCAATTTCGTCAATTTTCGCCTGAGTCATCTTGGTAGTTAACTTAGCCGCCTTGCGCTTGCTCATTACCGCCTTAAACTGGCCTATTAGAGCAACCTCCAATCTGCGCCTGTCCGATGATGGTTTGATGCCTTTATCCATTGCGTGAGTTTGCAAGTCGCCAAGATTCATCTTAGAGATACTAGCGGCGTAAACTTGGGGGTCTTCCGTTGGGTAAGAATATTCCCCCTTAGCCCGAAGGTAGTCAAAGATAGTAGGATTTTGACCGTTAATGGCGGTCGATGTATGTTTTGTTATTTCTGTACTCATATAGGGCAATACACCTAAAATGGGTCGAAAGGAAATTTTGTAGTAAAATAAACAAAAAAATATGCGAACCCTTTCGGACTCGCATACTTTCTTTTTTTAGAATGCAAATTTTTAGATTCGCATAACTTATTAATTATTAGTTAGTTAACTATAACTAATTAAATCACGACGGCCGTGATACTCTTCGAATCAGTTACGATACGCCCCTCAGTCCGAGTTGCGTAGAAACCTATCTTGTTACTCCGACGTACCCACTGGTCATCAGGTAGGACTTCAGTCGCCCCGCCATTATCGCCCGTCTCAGTAATTTTGAGGAAGGCATTAGTAGAAGCGTCAACACCAATTACGATTTGTTGGGTTGCAGCGGCGAAAGTTACTTCAGCACCAACTGGAGTGTAAAGATCATCAAACAGATAACTGTAAGGTTGAGCAACACCAAGTTCGTTTAGAGTAATGATTTGGACACCGAATAGGCTAGTTAGCCCCGGATTGCGGAAGATTTCTTCGCGGATTGAATCAGGAAGACCTAGAGCAGTGCTTTCGTCTGTATTAGGAAGTGCAGTCGTATTTTGAGGATTGTAACTCATAGCCCGAATATCACCTTCAACTTCAGGAGAAACTAGGATGTGGGTTAGACCCTTGCCTGGCTTTGAAGTTGGAGTTCCACCAGCCCAAGAAGTCCGAAGACGCTTGATTTTGGTCCAGAGAGTATTTAGGTCGGCAATCTTGAATTGACCAGCGGTAGCACCAGCATAAACTTGGCTTAGGCCAGTTGGACCTGAACGGGAATTAGCAAGAGCGGCTAGAAGAGTGGCCCAATTAAGGTATTCACTTTTCACAAGCATTTCTTGGATCATCTTGTTAATCATGGCGTTAACCACGTCAAGACGAGCATTTTGCGCATACTTCTTACCACAGGAAACGGCCGAATCAATTGATTCAGTAGTAAACCGGAAGTCTTCAGTACCGCTAACATGGTTGGTCATTAGACCACCAGCGAGGGTTTGGCTCCAGACGGTGAGTAGACCTTCGGTATTACCTTCGAAAAGATCGAGAGGAATTGAAGGATCGGAATCACGATCATAAGAGAAGTTCTTGAAAACCAAGTTTGAAAGAGCAGTTTGGTCTAGCACTTGGTCGATGGTTGGACCCATAAACGCAGCTAGAACTTCCTGAGCTTCCCAAGCCTTGGACTTTTCACGCGAAGCAATGGCGCGAAGGATTTCCTTCGTTTTAGCTTCTTGTTCTTTATTAAGATTTAAGTTCATTATAAAATATTATATATTAGGGGTTAGAGTTCAACCTTGAAGAGAGCATAACCTTCGTAGTCAGCAGCACTGAGGAAGCGACCGTAGGAAGTGCCCTTAGTGTAAACACCAACAACGCCTGAGCCGTTAACACAATAGTTGATGCCTGAACCGGGAGTGGCAGTTCCAGAGAAACCTTTTAGGTTAACTAGGCCGCGAGCAAGAATCGGTAGGGCTTCACCAGATACAACAACTTCTTGTTCGTAGCGTTCCTGTGAAGGACGAGCTAGATAAGATTCGCCATAAGCGTTGGTTTCGCGAACATCATAGAGGGCTACTCCAAGAGGAACGGTGCCAGAAGGACAGGCTTGAACTTTCCACTTAGTTTCGGAGCGATAGGAAACGGCCCGTGAAGGAGCGCCACCGTAAGCTGGCCCGATGCCAAGTAGAGGGGTTGCAGGACGGTTGGTATTTTGGAATACGTTAGTATTGCCACTAGCACCAGCCACAATAGAAACGAAAGTTCCCTTATTTAAGGTCGTTACGTTCGCAGAGAAGAAACCATTATAAACTTCATGTTCGTCATAATCACGAAATGGTTTAAGGTTTGGAGATTGCGTTAGATTCATGTGTTATTAGAAAGTTATAGTTTAATTTTTACGCTCTTAAGAACTTGGCTCCATTCAGCGGCCTTATCTTCTTTTTCAGATTGTGAATTAGGAATAGGAGCATTAACTGAAGCAACAGACTGAAGACTTACGTCATCAACCTTATCTTGAGATTTTACTTTAAGAAGTGGTTTCATATCTTCGAGCCATTCAGCGAATGCTTCATCAGATAGTCCGTCAATTCTTTTGGCAATAGATTTTGAAGCAGCGTCATCAACTTCGTATTGTTCCTTTAGGGATTCCATACGAGCGGCGAACTTGGCATCATCTTCTTGAGCCTTGATAGAGGCGCGAAGTTGAGCAACTTCTGCCTTGAGTGCGTCCGCAGCAGCTTTGATTTCTTCGGTTGACGCAATAGCATCTTCCAAAGCTTTTTCTTTAGCTTCCTTTTCGGACTGTAGGGCAACGAAAGCATCATTCGCCTTCTGCACTTGTGAGACAACGAAATCGCGAACATCGGAAGCGTGAGCTTCTTGGAGGTTATCAACGAGTTCGTCTAGAGTATTATACTTCATACGATTAAATACACGTTTTTTTGCTTGTTGTGAAATTTCTAGTGAATTTTCTTGAAAATTCTTTTCTATTGATGCTTCAGCTTCTAACTGAGGGTCAATGGTTTTGGACTCGCCGGTATCAATTTCTTTTATGCTAGCATCCATTTCCTCTTCAGTATCATCTTCTTCTTGATCATCTATAACTGACTTATAATCAACTGACATCACACCTTGAACGGCCGCAGCAGGATTACTAGTAAATGCGCAACCAAGAAAAATACACTCGCCACCAATAACCCTATAAACCTCTTCTCCGGCTGGCGTGAACCCTGTTCCGCCCATGCACATTAAATATTGCGAAAAATCTTCTACCTCTGCCTCATCCTCTACAATTCGAGCTCTCCTTAAGTCTTTGCTGCCCAAAGCGAGCTTATAAGAATCAAAGCCCACTTCCCAGCTTGTAGAGACGGCCTTATAACAATATCCGTCCTCATCTTGAGAGTCTTCAATGAATTCTGCAAATGATCTATTGCAAATTTTCCAAACAATAGCAGCCAAAGAAATATTAAACGGGTCATCTGTAAGTTCGTCAAGGGTTAAAATTTTATTTTCTCCAAATGAAGAAAAGCCGTAGTTGGTAACTACGCCAATAACACTACTTCTTTCGTGTTCGATGTTTGTAGGTTTGTTTTTGCAAGACGCTACAAGAGTTTTGGCACCTTCTGTACTAATAGCATCACCATTTAGGTTTACAAGATTAACTACAGCAGCATTAAAACAAGTATACAATAAATCTGGATTATCTACAATTTCTTTAGAATCTGGCAAAAGACTCGCCAAATTATCTAGACCAAGACTAGCTTTACTGACAAAATTACTTTTTGCAAAATCTTTTTTACAAAAATAAGCTTTTGATTCGAAGCGGGCAGTATACTTTGGAATATATTCCATACAAGGGTAATACACTAAAAATTAAAAATAATTATAATTATTAATTAAGATACAAAAAATTTTAATACATTTTCGGCAGAAAGGAACCCTTGAGTTCTTAGTAGTCCTCTACCATATTTTTGAAATTTCCGTTTATAAAAACCGTCTCCAGACCGTTGTTTGGACGGATCAGAAGTTGCTCCTTGAGAAGTATTTCCCTCAATAGTTATGATATTATCACCTTGAATATCAATGACAATTCCAGTATGACCACTATCAGTTGAACCATATCTTGCTAGCCAAACACTTCCAAGAGAAGGAGTAATTGAAATTAAGTGGCGATTATGAAGATAACGAACATTTGTCATTACATGTGCAGTCCATAAACTTAAAAATTTTTCGGGAGATATTTTATTCTTTTCTAAAGATATAGTAATAAAAGCTCCAACTGCCGCCGCACAATAAGGTGCCCCCGGACTCCAGCCAACAACCTTATTCATATAACCTTTAATATAATCAGATTCTTTCTTTTGTACCCCAAAAACATCTGAATCATCCCACTCAGCATTACTCTTTATTTCTACAAAATTTTCATATCTAGATGCTGTTTCTATTAAATCTTTTATAAATGCCTTTGTTAATGTTGAGGAAACAGCAGCACCTCTATCTTCAGATAAAACGAACCCGTCTTTAGCCAATGAAGTTAAAGTTTTATCGCCAACCTCACCATCTACAGACAGCCCCTTATCTTTTTGGTAAGCGACTACCGCAGTTTTAGTTTGTTCTCCATAATCACCATCAACATCAACCTTGTAGCCCAATTTTTTCAAAAAAGACTGGATAAGCCTAACTTCATTTCCTTCAGAACCTATTTTGAATAACATATTATTGTTTGTTTAAACGAGATACCTCCATAAATACACTCATATATTCGGCAGATAAAATATAATTTTCACCAAAAACCTCTAGACCCTCTCCTGGATATATAACTGGACTTAACTGTTTCCCAAATTTTTCTGTTAATGCTTTGTATCTTTCTCCAGCCTTTCTGGTAATCTCAAATCCTTTACCATCAACATAACCAATTAAACCAGAGTTTTGTTTCTCTCCATCCCAACTTGGTTGAGTTTCAACGATGGCTGGCGGCATTATAGTTTCAATTTGTTTTGTTTTGCACGAAACAACCAAAATAGAAAATAAAAATATTTGTAGAAACCTAATCATTTTGATATAATTTTTCTAATTTCTTCCAATTTTTTTTCTCTTTCAACACTATCTTTAGCAGCAACCACATCAGCAATAAGTTTTTCATCATTGTCTTTTGTAGTAATCTCTTCTTGTTGTTTAGCCCTTTCTACAAAAATTTCTTTTTGCTTTGTTTTGATTTCTTCTTGTTTAGCTTGCTTAGATATACGAAAAATAGATAGTATTTCCGCAATTACCCTAAAAATAGCTTCCATAATATCGCGCCATTTCATGGCATTTATTCTTGATATACACTAGCGGCAGCTTTACAGCCACCAGCAATTTGATTTAGAGCTTTTGCTAGAATTCTACGTTTATCTGCATTATCTCCTTCTAAATCTTTAACTTGTGCATATACGTCAGCATAAATCAAAATGATATTTGCCGCAAATTCATGCCAATGAGACCTATCGGGGACATAATAACTAATGATTTCTGATACAGATTCGATAGAAATATCACCGTCTATTGTTAGCTGTTCAATAACAGTTGCAATATCGTAGACAATTTTTGCCTTTTCCGCTCGGTCACTATCAGAGATTGCGTAGCTAAACACACCATTTGTAATGATGATAGCTGAAGCCCTAAGATAAGGGGTAGATTTTTCTATTCTTACGAAAGGGTCGCTAGAATTTATAGATTGGCAGCTTACGCCCGAAAGAGCTATAACTATTGCCAATAGAATTGTACTAAAATTTTTCATCTTTTAAATTATGTTTATTAATTTTATCTGTCATTTCTGCACTAGAATTATCGGAAGAAATTCTAATTTCTTTTCTCATTACTATTTCTGCTGCATCAGAAGAATTTTCAATTTTTTCCGTCAATTCTTTTTTATCCTTTTCTGATACGACTCTATCCCTACTAGATAAACCCATCTTGAAAAGACCAGCACCCATAGCAAAAGCTACAGCCTGTCTGGCTAAATTTTCCCAATAATCGGGTAAAGGCTCAAGAGCGCCTGGGTAAAATGCTAAAAATGCACAAATACCAGAAACTAAACTCCAAAAGGAAGTTCTCCAGTTTTTGCCGAAAATTTTTGTCATTAGTTCATCAATCATATTGGGCTCCTCATTAAGTAATACACTAAATTAATATTCCGAAAAATTTCTCTACAGTTCCATCTAAATTTCTTATTGGCCAAGCCACAACAGAAACTTCATTATCGGGGAAATGCGATAATTTGACAATAGCATGAAATTCTCTATTTTGATTTGTGCAAGCTAACCATTCATTATAAACTTCATTTCTTTGCTCATCGTCTATCATATTTAGCCACCCATTCCCAAGAGCTTCTTCTGAGCTAATACCTGTTAATTCACTCCATTTTTTGCTAATAAAAGTGTAAAGACCTCTTTTATCTGTTTCAAAAGCTGCAATTCCCATACATGAAGCAATAACCTTTATCTTTTGGTCTGTATGTCCAAAGTTATTTTCTAATCTATAAAGAACATCTTTTAAAGAATTTCCGTTAGACCCAAATTCTTTGGTCATCTTTTTAAGTTCTGGTATAATATCTAAAAATTCAGACAATGAATCGTTAGCTTCTTTAACATTAATAAGAAATCCTTTTAATAGTTTAAAAATAACAAAAAGAGAACCCCCGCCGCCAACTAAAGCAGCTAAAACCTTCTCCCAAAAAAACATTTTATCGAAAATAGTTTCTAAAAAAGATAGAATCATAATTAATATTACACTTTTTTCAGTTAAAAATCCAGATTTGTTAGTATATAGGTGTATGGAACTTTTTTGCGGAACAAAGGTAATGACCCCCACAGGGCCAATGTCTATTTACAACCTAGGATTTACAAAGACTTTCGAAAAAGAGTGTTTTAAAATCAATTTCAATGACAATACCTCTTTAATTGTACCTCTTGGAAGTGGCATTCTCTCGACTACCAAAGAATTCTATCAATTTAATAAGCCTATTCTACCATATAAAGGGCATAGATGTAAAAAAGAAGTCGAAACTAAGGTGTATGACTTTAATCAAAAATGTATCGACCCTTATCTAATAGGGCTATTATCTTGTATTAGAGTTAAAGGTGGGTATTTTACTTCTCCAAAATTAGACAAACTTAATCTAGAAAATGCCCCAATAGACTATTACAAGGTTAAAGTAAAAAATCAAAACTATAGAGC